>Ga0308160_10006957_pt1 | contig 11365 bp, 11 predicted proteins | sample PhyFR1_FD_201036 | JGI IMG/M metagenome (GOLD analysis project Ga0308160, IMG submission 201036) | Phyllosphere microbial communities from UC Gill Tract Community Farm, Albany, California, United States - DLSLF.R1 | ecosystem: Host-associated > Plants > Phyllosphere > Unclassified | place: USA... | reverse complement strand
ACGAGCGCTCACTGGTTGAACGCGCTGCTCCTTCCGGCTGGTCACTATACGTCAAGAGCGGGAATGATGGTGGAGGATGTTATGTCGACACTAGTGCGGCTCGAATCTTGACTGGCTACGCAGGCACCGACGCCAATAACGGTCTACAAAGCTGCTTGACAACTTGTAGAAACCGAGGATTTGCTTATGGAGGTGTCCAATATGGGACACAATGCTTCGTGAGTCGACCTTGTCACGTCGATATGAGGCTGATGATCAGTGCGGAAACACCCTCCCTTCCAATCTCGCTTCCGCACCCTCTACTCAATGCAATGTCGCATGCAAGACTACTCCTACCGACAAATGTGGTGGCTCATACAGGATGAATATCTACGCTTGGACCGCCCCGCCCGTCGCACCCGTCGAGATTGGCGGATATGCCTCGAAAGGATGTTATGCCGACGCACAGACCCGGGTCCTATCTGGATTCTCGTATGTCGACGCCAAAATGACAATCGCCAAATGTATCGAAACATGCAAGACCCGAGGATTCTCGCTTGCCGGTGTGGAAAAGTGAGTGAACTCTCAGGAGGACCAGTAGCTGACCTACTAGTGGGAAGGAATGTTATTGTGGTAATAGCGCGAATGGTGGGAACAAGCTGGATGAGAGCAAGTGTAGTACCCCTTGTTCGGGCGGAGAAACTTCTGGTTGCGGGTGAGTAGTGTTCATATCGATTTAGTACGTGGCTGACGGTGATAGCGGAACTTGGGCATTGAACATGTATCAGTCCACCTCGGCCACTACCACGACCACCTCTACTTCCACAGCCACCACATCTACCTCCACATCCGCAGCAGCTAACACTCCCGCGTCAACATCACCACCCACCGGCTGGACATACGTACAATGCGGTACCGACGCCGAACAACGAGCGCTAAATGGGGCCAACTACCTCGATCAAGCTTTGACCATCAACAAGTGTCTTACTTTCTGCTCAAGTAAAGGATTCAGCATCGGGGGAGTACAAGTGGGAGTCGAATGTTGGTGTGGAAATAGTCTAATGAACAATCAAGGCAAGAAAGTTGCCGATTCGGAATGTTCTACTCCTTGTGGAGGGGATGGGGTAAAAGGGAAATGCGGTGGGGACTGGAGGATATCTTTCTTTTCATCCTTGACTGGTGCAGCCCTTACATCGGCCTTCAATCCGGTTGTCGTTACTTCTACCACCTCGTCGACTACGCCTGTACCCACCAACACTGGCGGTGGATCCTTTACACCGTCAATCCCTATTCCTGGTAGTGGAACTAAATACGTCTGGGCCCACTTTATCGTTGGAAACGCATACCCATACACTTATGACACCTGGATGAACGATATCCGACTAGCCTCTGCCAGCGGGATCGATGGGTTTGTCCTCAATTTCGGACCAGACTACTGGCAGCCCGATAGAATCAAGGATGCCTACAATGCCGCCGCAGCTAGCGGTACCGGCTTCAAGGTATGCTCACCTATCAAATCACAGACTTCGCTAACAACCAGATGATGCTGAGTATAGATATTGCCGAGTTCAACTGTGGAGATGGATCTCGAATCGGTCTGTTCCAGCAATACATCCGAGATTTCCTTTACCACCCCGCTGCAGCCAAAGTCAATGGTAAACAAGCAGTGACGACTTTCATGGGTCAAGATTGCTCCTTCGGTCAAGGATCAACGAATAATGGCTGGGCAACCGTCTTTGGAGCCAATGCTGGTAACATCTACTTCATGCCCGCATATACGAGCGATCCCAGGGGTTTGGGTCAATACAATATCCAGGCCGAAGTCAATTGGGGATCGGCATGGCCAGAGGGGGCTAATGAGATTAATCTCGATCGAGATAATTACTTTATCGGTTTACTAGCTCAAACTGGAAAGAAGTATGTGGGTACGATAGCGCCCCTATTTGCATCGCACATGAGCTACAAGGTGAGTACAGTACAACCCATCTTGAGGGATTGAGCTGATATCAGAACTTTATATGGCGAGGGGATAATTGGCTACTTGCTCAAAAACTCGAACAGATGATCTCGATCCGTGACAAGATCGACCAGGTCGAGATTATCGTAAGTCGATCCCAGACTGTTATGGTGCAAAGCTGACTAGCAGAGCTGGAACGATTACGGAGAATCATCCTACATTGGTCCTATCGGCGGAGATATGCCCTCTGATGTCCGATACTACGTCAACAACAACTGTGAGTTCGCCTTCACTGCGTAGAAGTTTGTTGAAACCCAGTCCCCCACGAGGATATCCTCTCCCTTGTCAATTTCTACTCTACCGCATGGAAATCTGGACGATGGCCCGCCATTACCAAAGATCAAGTATGGGTAATGGCTCGTCCTCATGCTCGATACGGTGCCTCGGGAGGATACGGTGTACCCCAAGGACGAGACTTCGTGAGCTCCCCTATTTCCTGACGAGACAAAGCTGACAGATCAGACACAAGACAGCTTCTACGCCCAAGTCCACTTGACTGCCGATGCCAGCGTCACGCTCTGCTCCGGAGCTTGCGTCACCAAAGCAGGCGTAGCTGGTATAAACCGATTCTCACAACCCATGACCCCAGGTCAGGGGATCAGTGTGGAAATCAAGAGGAATGGACAAGTGACGACTCGATTGAGCCCAACGTTCACTTTCCAAGGTGGAGCGGATAGACCTAACTTCAGTATGTCCCTCTCTCTCCGCGGCTGTGGTGAAAAATGTGCTGATGGATAGATTATTTGATCAAGTCCTCATAGACGTTTCTTGTGTTCTCTTTCTGTCTGGGTTATAATGGATATTGCGAGATCTTATGCTTATGCAACATGGCTGGCCATACTCATGAAAGGAACCAAGCCTCTGCTCGTGCGCCATGGGGTGGATTTCCTTTTGCCACACTGGCGTGTGACTGAGTAAGTGACTAGACCGAGCAAAGTGCCTCGTGAATACCCGCAGTGTCGCACAGCCTCTCTCGATGTCGATGTACTGTAGACGATATGAAGACTGGCAATCCATTTTCAGCTTCGAAGGCCTTTCCTGAGGATCGGTACAGGGCTGCTGTCGTTATAGATGTCAAGGACAAAAGCTAGGGCGGTGAAAAGAGACGGACCTCGACTCATCCCCTGGACTCGTCACCCACCTTTGATCGCCTCGGGGAAAAGGGGCAGGATGAAGGGTGACTCAATGGTCGTATGGCTGAAAGGGAAGCGAGTGGAAATGCTACACGCATGGGAGAGGGGGCATCGTATGGGGGCACCGTCTGAGGATAACCGAACTCCGATCACCTCCATTGATCCTGGAACATTAACGGTTCATACACTGAACCGGCGCTTGGATTGATGTTGCTCTATCAGATCACCCTTCCTTCGTGTGACTCTTTCCCCTCGTACTTCATAATTATCTCCTCGATCGAAACCCTCTCAAGTCACGAATAGTATTCAGCCATGTCTTTGCCAGACTGCTCACCTTTCCCAGCTTATCGACAGCCATCATCCACGATAGGCCCGACTGACTGTATAAATAGTCAGTCAGTGCAATCGGGGTGGGCTGGCGTGCATGACCTCAATCCCAACCTCCCACCGTCTCGTACAGATGAAGAATGCGGACCTTTGCGATACGCAGCATACATTGGCTCCACTGTGAAAGATCACAAGACGCTTCCCGATGGCAATGTCATGATCTCGCTTCATGATGGAGACGAATGGAGATTCAGAGTTTCTGACAATGACAATCCTCCCTGCTCTGAAGATGATCAAGTGAGCAAAGCTGCTATCCGCCTCGACTTCCACGCCAGCCTCGATCAGGACGGGACTGCTGTGATCTCGATTGTGCCAGTCGACGTGGAGGAGAGTATACCGAATCGCGAAATCGCGGACGGCTTGCGCATTTGCTTATGGCCAAATTCTACGGTCGACATCAAATGCCATGCATCGAGAACACGTCCTGATATCGACATTGGATATGATTGTATTCTCCCATGGAACGTCGGCACCGATCTTCCAGAGGATGGATCAGTAAAGGTGGTGAATCAAGACGACATGGAAAGCAACGCTTCCATTTGGATGCGATCTGAAGGCTATGTCGGGGTATGCGCTTCGGAATCTGTGCTGTCTGAGATCGCAAATACCGTATACTCTGACGACGACTCTCTGGTTGAGTATCGTGTCAGTCAGACGAAAAGGAACGTTGCTCCCCGGACCGCACCCAGACCGATACTCCCGTCTGTTTTTACTGCCCCTGTACCTGTCACCATACATGCAGTTCGGCTCAACATAGCTAGTAGATGTTAGAATCGGTAGCTTACCACAAGGGAGATGGGCGGAATGCTAGGACTAATAGGACTGCCAACTGGATGATGGATTGCGTTGGATTGAGCGCACGTGCGGATCACGTGGTAGAGAAGCGTACTAGTAAAATCTTCACTATACCTGTCTCCTCTTCATCACTCTATTGCTAGATAAGTGCTGAAGAGTTGACAGGTTGGACGGACTGCGTTGCATCACATTCCGTCGGATTGATCAGTCTGTGACGTGGGAGGCAATCTTTACCTTGGTATCAAGCTGATGCAGAGGGAGTTCTTGACGCCAATAGATACATTTGATAACAGATACTTCTGATAGAGCGAGGACTTGCAACTCTTCAGTCTAATGGTTAACCTGCAAAATCGTTTGAGGCCCAGATGATGAACATCGTGTGAATATACTTCTACAGTGGATTCTGTCAGGCTTGTTTTCAGCCATGAACGGAGGAAGTGAGAGGTGCGGTGTTAGTCAGTCCAGACTTCTAGCGGGCACGGGTCTCGAGAGAGTCTCGCTTCCTTCCTTGCCATGATATACGATATGTTGATGTATGTGAGATTTCTACGGCAGCCAGAATCCGGATCGGAAGAGATTCATCGACGCTACTCACCAAGTAGAAGTTGGACACACTCTTCAGCGGCTGCCAATCAGGATTACTTGCCCGCTCCCAGAATCTTAGATGATGCGTGAAGGTCAGTGTCGATGTCACTGACTCATGTATAAAAGTCAGGTGAATTGTTTGCCACCCGTGATGTCTATCCTTTCAAATGACCCACCTTTGATCAAGCGCAAAAGCCGCCTTCGAAATGTAGACTTCCGCTTCACTACAGTAGGGGTTCAGAAATCATCGAACACCGCTCCTCACCCAAAATGGCTGGTGAAAATTCAACCTCTACTTTAACCCACTGCAACTCCAACCCCTCATCATAATAAGACGCCAAAATGCAGCAGGACATTGACGAGCCCATGTATAGCAGTCCAGCAAATTTTACAGGCCCTCATTGATGTATGCATTGCTGTAGAGACGCTGGAAATCAAGGTAAATATGCTGTTTTTTTGGCCATTTGGGTGGGGTGCCACAAAAAGGGCCTCTTCTTGCAGCGCCTCATCAGCCATTGTTTCCATATGCATGCATCATGTCTGACTGGCCTATCTGATAGCCAGCGGCTTGATGTATACCATGTCTAGGTCATATACCTTATTTGTTTGTGATGCATGTGGAATGAATCAGGCAAGATTATGATTGTGTTCTTCCACCCAAATTGGCTGGGACGGGGTGTTCGATGATTCTGAACCCCTACTGTACATACCTCTCCTCATTTGTCCACCCCCTGCAGCGTTCACGCCAGCTATACCAGACACACCAGTCACACGTCTCACAGTATGAGTCGCGACATTGACGACAATACTGAACCCGCGACCCCAGGAGGGGCATCGTCCCAAGATGACACAAACACAACAACGGCATTGTCAAGGCTTGCTCCCACCGACGCCAGCGAAGGAGAGGAATGCTCGTATATCGTCATCATGGCCGATACGACCGAGTATAGTGTAGCCGAAGACAACATTCTGAGGCTCAACGAAGGAGACAGCTGGATCTGCGAATTTGTAGGGGGCCAGATCCTGAGCTGTAATCTCAACAATCACGCTGATCGCCGAGAATTTCCAGTGCGTGTGAGTCCACTGAATCACACAATTACTTCCATCTTCCCTACGCGGGACATGCGACCTCTCGCTCGCACGTTTGACGCTACCGGCCGATCCGTTCAGCAGTACAGGGCCCAGACCACGATACAGTTGGTTCTTGAAGGCCAGCCAAACGGACGGCAGTTCGTCATTGCTGCGGTCCACCCAGAGAGGCCAATCCACCAGAATATGATCGTATCCATCCACCGACATCACAGGGTGATGCTCCCACTCTGTTTATCACCCGCGATCATCGTCTCTCTCGAGGCTGGAGTCGTCTCGATGAGCCAAGTGTTATCACCGTGATTTCGAGTCTGAGCGCCGGGCCGGACGAACGGTCAATGGAGGACCAGGAAGCCTAGCCAACAGAGAACAGTGACAGAAAGGTGTGGATCGTAGATTGCATGAATCATTGCTGAGACAATCATGCCGTACCTTCCATCGAATGACATGTTTTGGGCACCTGAAGAATGCACAGAATGGCTATCACGGGCGGACCGCTTGTTCGAACTCGCTGTGACCTGTCGGTCAGCATGTGCGGTCAGCAGGAAGGCTGAGGACGGCCGAGCCATATGTATGGGGGAGACGACTCCACCGCCGTGTAAAGGAACAAGTAATGGAGCGTGAAAGGATACTTCCCGAATGCGCCGAAAGACTGCGAGCGTCCTTTGTACATACCGGTAAAGGAGCGACTATTGTCTGGTCCATATAGATCTAAATGGTCGATATCCGGCCCCAATCAACCTCTTATCGCGCCATCCCACAGTATCGTATCTATGTGTATATCATGTCAACGTGAGCCCCACCATCTCAGCTGAGTTCATGACTGGTAGGTAAGCTGACGCTGCAGATATTCCAAACCGGATTTCGTCATCGTATTCGACGACATCACCGATAACGACGGGTCTCAAGCGCTAGACCTCTCACGTTGTCTTTCGATCCGAGCAGGAGAGACTTGGCGATTCCTAGCCTACCAGACCCCCGAATCCTCTTTGATGGTTTCCCAACGCGTCGGTGCCAGAGATCCCGAATATCACCCGATAACGTTCGACGAGTGTGGCAGGACACGTACCTCCATCATTGCAGCGGACGACTATGCAGTCAAAGATTCTCGTTTGAATGAGATCCATTGTTGGGAGTGGACAAGGATGGCGATGTCGAGGGGAACTCGGATTGAGCTGATCTGCGTTCCGGCAGGGTCAGTAGCTCCGTACAGGACACACAGATGTCTCGTTCCGGCAAATCCGAGAGATACCGATACTCAGTGCTCTCTATGGATGTCCAATCCCGCCGACGTGGAGGTGCATCGATCAGAGGCGGACGAGTTCTTCTTGGCCCGAGTGCATTTTCATCCACCGAATTGGGAACCTGACGGGTGAGGGTTCAGTTGCGGTATGAAACACGAGGGAGCGAGCCGTGAAATAGGAGGAAAATGACAAGGTGGTATATGCATACAAACATGATCATGGTATCCAGATGCGACTGAATCCTTCGACCCTGAGGTTGTTAGCTAGTCATCAGAGATCCTGAAGAGACCAGCTTACTTTCTTCTACAACAAGGACACATGTGCTCTGCAGGCGTCAGACGCGCCGCGAGACTCTCTCTGCAGTCGTTACATAGCGCAAGGCATCTGATGATCAGCGACGGTTTTGTAAGGCTGCATGGACTTACCGACACGGCCATAATATCGTATCCCTAGGTTCGGTCATGCAGACAATACACGATTTGCGCCTCTCTTCATCCCATTCATCCGATGTGCGACCCGCCATCGCCATACGTCGGTCATGTACGACCTCCTCAAGGTGGGACGGCGTCAATGAGCGTGAAGAGGTTGCTGTCGATATGATCGAAGCATACTGACGACGCGTCAAAGGCGATGACGAGGATGAAGTCAGATGAGCGAGGAGGACTGGCTGGAGTTCATATGATGGTTCCGTCGAGTCTTGCATCAGATCGCGGTACAATTCCGGTTCATGTTCCGGTACCTCCTCGTCGTCGGCCATCACTGTGATTGTCCCATCGGAATCGGAAACGCCATCATCCCAATCTTCCTGCTCATCCTCCTCGTCGGATCCCACTTCTCCTCGGAGGAAGTCATCGTAAACGGAACTAGAAGGGGTTGGTGTTGGCGACATTGAGTACAGGCGACTCCTGTTTTTTCCCTCTTCACGTGCTCGAGTATTGGGTCTACGTTTACGAAGTCCAGCAGTCGACGGATCGTCCATATGTGCGCGAGCAGCTCGGACATGCGATTCCCACATCTGCCTGGTTGTGATGACTTGACGCCTGAATTGTGTGGGTTCCGCCCACGCGGCTCGACGCCAGAATTGCCATTGCCTGGGACCATACCACCATCTCCGCTTCCACGAGGCATTGACGAGCTTGACTGCTTTTCTTCCCACGGGCGTAGAGGTGATGACCGTCCAACCAAAGCCAAGTAACGTTTTGCCGAAAGCCTTCCAGAATGAATGCAGTCCCGTATAGTAGGCGTTTCGTGAATGAGGATCTTCAAGCTGGGGTACTTGAATATCGGTGATTTCGGCATTGAAGCCTCCGTTCTTGGCGAGATGGGGTTTCATGACTTCGCTTCCGGCTGTACTGAGGGACAAGGATGGAGCGGATCGTTCTTCGATAGCAACCAGCTCATTACGTAGACCGGAGTATTGGGTGGCTTCCATGCAAGCTGTACCTAGTTTCAGGAGAGCTACGCCAAAATCGTCCTCGATGGATGGTCGGGCGCCCTCATGTGGCAACAGGCTCGACCATACCGGGGATGGGATGTAGCCGTAGGTGAACAAGAAAGTGAGAGCTCGAAGAAACAAGGTAAATGTTATGACGATCAAGAGGAACAGAGCAAGCTGACAATCAGTTACTGTTGTTCGAGTCGGACTCACTAGATGGGTCAAGAAAGTAAAGCTTGGCACGCGGAGAGGGGAAGTCGTTAGAGCATAGACAAAGTGACTCAGACCGAGGATACTGCAGACCCCGGTGGGTACGATCTGATTACGTCGTAAAGTTGTGGACAATTCGATTGCTTGAAGCCAAGTCAACTGATCATTAGCTGTCTTTCCTCATTGCTAGGGATTTCACGCACCTCAGTCAGGCTCAGCCACATCTGAAATAAAGCATGGACGTCGGGTCTACCATGATTGGCGGCAGGCGGTGGCCGGTGATGTGTCAACGGCGAAGAGTATAGATGAAGCAAGAAGGAGTATCCAAACTAGCTCGTAAGCACCCGTTCTACCCAATAATCCTTGACCACTTACAAGGTTGAAACCAGCAGCAACATCTCGACGACGTCTACAGATCAGCACCATTTGATAGACCAGATGGAACTTGACCCACCCTCTGTCCAGTCCATTTGCCAGACCTCCGCATACAAGCCCCGCACACACACTCAGGAATACCTGCCAGCAGGCTTGCCCCATTTCCATACCGCCTGCCCAGTGTCCAAATCGATTGAACAGTCTACCATGTATCGTGTTATGTAGCCAAGGGGATCCGTCATCGGTTGGCCAGAGGTTGGCGACTTGGAGGATGACTACCGAGAACAGGAGCCATGCCCTGACGAGACATACGAGTCCAGGCAGTCGCAGGTATTTGGGTGTATCGGGCGACGTAAGGATATCGGCGACTTTCATCAGCTCTAGCTAGGCATGGGACGTACGTCTTGCACGAGCTCTATGGTACCAATTACTGTCCTCAGGGTGAGGCAGCGGTGGTTGGGGTATCCCGGGTCTGCGGACGATATGGTGTATACGATTTAGCAGAATTGCCTATGAACGGTCAGTCACAATTCATTGAGTGATCTTATGGCTTACCGTCAACACAAGCATAATCCCATATCCACTTCCCGCGAAACTCAGAGGACCAATTCCCCCTGCCAATGCCTTGGGCTCTCCCGGCTCCTCTATCAGATCCGACAAGGTCGTCTTGCCGCCCATATCGCCTGATTGTACGCTACGCTCGTAGTGATCGTCGGGGGTTGGCATCGAATAGATAGCTGCGTGGAGCCCTTCGGATAGCTTCTGTCCGAGTTGGGAGAGTATAGGCATAGTGTTTGTTTATGACAGGTCTAGCCCTTGAAAGAGTACCTCTAAGTGATAGCCGACGGGGTTGTCTGTCACGTCACTCGGTGTATAGTGACACGCCTAATCTTTGCAGTTCCCCCACCCGTGACAAGTTGTAGGCGTGTCATATACTGAACCAACCTTATGCTTCCCGTTGTCGTCAGTTAGGGGTACTCGTACAACAACACCACCTGATCATACCTCTCTCTATACTCAAAGCATATACATCTATACCAGCCCTCACACCTTTCGGCATTATCAGAACACATTACATATCACATCGCGTCATAGGTATCCACAACATTGTATCGTCACGAGAGAATCGAGCTACTCTTGGTTAGTCATCGTCACGCGCCATACCCCCTACATGCTGATCGCGCTGACGTACTTAGCACCTTGTCCATTGTATTCCGCTGTCTTGATCACATCGGAAACGACGCTTGATCGGCATCAAGTCACCCCTTCACCGCCCCACCACCAACCCTTAGATTGAACAACCATGAGAGAGTCAACGTACTCGTATCCGCTTCAGAACAGGGCATGCGTGTCTATCACGCCTGCAGTCTATGATCGCAGAGGTAAGTCTCACGAGATTTTGGTCTGCTCGATCGACCACCTCGAGCGCGTAGTGTCCAAAGAACAAGTGGCTGACGTGTAGCTCTGGACGTGCGGAGTTCTTTGCCGCTACTCAACAACTTGACCGGCCTGACATACCTCACATCGACTTCGCCCCGCATAAGAGAAGTCATGACGCAAGACGGAGGACTCGAACGCTTACTCGATATCATGCGCGAATCATGTCACGAGCGAAGTATCCCTCCCTCGTCGGATTTGTGGGGTCTCAATGGACCAACGAGCGCTAGGGTCTTGGGCATAGATCGCCAAACGGCTCTCAAACACAGTCTTGCTTTTCAGTGCGTGGTCAATATCGGTGTTCGAGGGAGTGAGGCGGTCAGGACGCGGGTCGTTCAATCTGGAGCTTTGGATCTGGTAGCACATATCTTGGAATGTTGGATGGAGAAGCGTGGTATCTTTATACATCCCCACACTCTTGGCAGCCATCTCGCCGTCTCGAAATACCACAATGGCGGACCCCTTCCTACTCGACCTCGCGGTGTCCGCATACAAAACCCTCAACTTCGACCTGCACCCACCAAACCCTCCACCCGCGACGAGCCTGAACCGTCCGTCGCTCCGGAGCCAGTTGTGCCCGTACAAGCCCCTCAACCGCCACCTCCGCCAACCGCTTTGGAAGAACCACCTCGAATCCAGTCCCCTGTCTCGGTCCATGCCAGCCCCGACGTCAGCCCCG
>Ga0308160_10006956_pt1 | contig 11365 bp, 6 predicted proteins | sample PhyFR1_FD_201036 | JGI IMG/M metagenome (GOLD analysis project Ga0308160, IMG submission 201036) | Phyllosphere microbial communities from UC Gill Tract Community Farm, Albany, California, United States - DLSLF.R1 | ecosystem: Host-associated > Plants > Phyllosphere > Unclassified | place: USA... | reverse complement strand
ATCATCGTCGCGGCCGGTGTCGCGAACGTCACGGTGTTCGGCGAGACCCTGGCTCCAGGGCAGGGCGGTGTGCTCGGTGCACTGGCCGGCGGCATCCTCGCCGCCTACGTCGAGCGCTTCATGCGCCGGGTCACGCCCGACGTCATCGCGCTCATCGTCGTGCCGACCGTGACCGTGCTCGTTGCCGGTTCGGTGACGCTGGGGATCCTGATGTCAGTCGCGGGCGTCGTCTCGGTCGCGATCGGCACCGCTGCGACCTGGCTGCTCGCGAACGGTGGAGCCTTCGCCGGCTTCGTGCTCGGAGGCCTGTTCCTGCCACTCGTCATGACCGGCATGCACCAGGGACTCATCCCGATCCACACCACCCTGATCGACCAGACCGGGTGGACCGTGCTGCTGCCCGTGCTGGCGATGGGTGGTGCCGGGCAGATCGGTGCGTGCATCGCGCTGTGGGTGCGGTTCCGGTCGAACGCGTCGCTGGTGCGGACCATCCGTGGTGCACTGCCGGCCGGGTTCCTCGGTGTCGGTGAGCCCCTGATCTACGGCGTGACGCTCCCCCTGGGTCGGCCGTTCATCACCGCGTGCATCGGTGGAGCGTTCGGCGGCGGGGTCGTCGGGCTGTTCGACCAGCTCGGGCACTCCGTCGGGGCAATCGCGATCGGGGCCTCGGACCTGTCGCTCATCCCGCTGCTGAACGGTTCGTCCGGGTACGGGTGGGCGTTGCTCGGGTACGGGTCTGGGCTCGTGGTGGCGTACGTCGTGGGGTTCGTGGCGACGCTGCTGTTCGGGGTGTCCGAGTCCGTGCGAGCGGACCTGGAGGCGCAGTCGTCTGCGCCGTCCGGCGACCCCGTCGCTCCGGACGGCCCGCTCGACGTGGAGGTCACACCGGCGGACTCCGTCGGAGCTGCGCGCTGATGCGGTTGGACGCGAGCGCATACCTGGCGCACGGTCCGCTGGCTGGTCCGACGTTCGAGGCCGCCGCGGCCGCGGGTCCGACGCTCGCGTTCACCTCGTTGCACATCCCGGAGGACTCTGCTGCTGGAGCCCGGGCAGCTGCGACCGCGATCGTGTCGGCTGCTGCGTCCTCGGGGCTGTCGGTCGTGGCCGATGTCTCCCCCAACACCGCTCGGTTGCTCGGTGATTCACCGTGAGGGTTCCTGCGGTCGATCGGAGCGGCTCGAGCGCGGATCGACTTCAGGTTCTCGGTACCTGAGATCCGCGGTTCGTTGATGGGGATTGGTAATGGGCCAGACACCCGCGCCAGAAGCACCCATCGATGAAAACGGCGACTTTCGCTCGCGTAAAGACGATCTCGGCCGTGCGTCGGGGCAGGAAGGGTTAGTTTACCCGGTAGCGCAGGCCCGCCGCATGCAGGATTCGCGGGGCGGCGAGTTCCGGTTTGGTGTCACGGCCCTTGTTGGCCTGTATCGAACGGCGTGTGCCGTCCGTCGTCGCCCAAGACAGCCTTTCTCCACGCGTAACTCGTGGATTTTTCTGAAGTCAGTCGGCGTCGATGATTTGCCCGTAGTCGACATCGGAACGCTTCGCACGGAACCCGACCCGGCTCAGCGACTGTGTCGATGTCGGCATTACGATCGAGAAGAGAGTCGCCACATCCGTCGCGTCGACAGCCCCCGTGATTTCGGACGTCTTCCGGCTGAGGGCCGAGCCGTCAGGTCCGATCACGTCGTCGGCGAAAGTGAAAAGGATCGCTCCGCGCCCCTTCTCTCGTCGCAACGTGTTGGCTTCCGGTCCGGTGGGCCCTTCCTTGGATGCCCCGGCGATGAACTCGACGGCGTGACGCTGGCGAGCGGAGCTTCCGGAGAATCCGCGGCGGTCATCACGCCTCGCGCGCTGGAGGATCTGGACGTCTCGTCCCGTGACGTCGTGGAGCTGCTCACCGTCAATCGACAGCTCGGGAAAGACGAGGGCAAAATCGTCGAGCTGTCCGGCCTCGACGGCTCGTTCGATGAAAAGGACGGTGGGCTTGAACGAGTAGCCGTCCGCCCAGGTGAACCTGTCGAGCACGTCCGCGACTTCGGCCGCGGGGAGGATTGCCACCCGGGCCTTGTAGCTGCCCCCCAAGTCCGTCAGGAGGTCCACCGTTTGGCCCCGCTCGTCGAGCCACGGGGTGACCAGTTCGAAGTGGCGGGCGTTGGCTGCTCCGGTTCCTCTCTTGGCCTGCATGGGGAAGTCCCGGGTCTTCCCGGGGCTTCCCTCGATAGCGAGTTCGGCGTTGTACATCTTGTTGCCAGAGGTCGGCCGAAGCCACGGGAGCTGCTGGAACACGAGAGGCGGGACGTCGATCGGTCGCATCGCCGGTCGCCCGGTTTCAGGGTCCACCTCTGAGAACTCGTCGAGCTGCTCGCGGAATGCTTCCTCGTCCTGCACCATCGCGGTGAAGGCCTCATAGAGGTCGTAGCTCTTGCCTCGAGAGTCCGTGACGTCACGCGCGATGTACAGCCGAACGAGGTCGCGGTAGCCGGGCCGGTAGCCGAACCAGCGACCCATCTGCATGAAGGTGTCCGCGGCCATGGCGCGGCGCTTGAAGTAGGTGATGGTGAGGCCCTCGACTGTGAAGCCACGGCTGAGCTTGGTGCCGCCGACCATGACACGCCAGTAGTGCTTGGTCGTGAAGTCCATCTCGTTGTAGTCGCTCTCCTTGGAGCCGTTGACGACGACTACGGGGTTGTTGTCCGACATGACCTTGGCTACAGCTTCACCGATGTACTCGGCGAGGTCGTCGAACGCCAGAGGGAGCCGGAGGCCCCAGCCACCGCGCGCCCGGTGCACTGGGGCGAAGTCGGTCTCGTACAGCTCGCGCAGGCGGGCCTTCGCCTCGGGCGAGCGATAGGCAGCTTCCGCCCACACTTGTCGGATGAGCGTCGCCAGAGTGCTGTGAGCAGCCTGCGTCACGTCCTCGTGCACGAGCATCGTGTGGTGCCGGAATTTGAGGTCCGGATCCTGCGTCTGCCGCCACAGTTTGATCGCGCCAGTGAGAACGAAGGCGTCGAGAGCCTGCCGAATCTCGGTGACCTCGGCCGCTGTTCCCGGTGCGGCGACGAGATCACGCACGTGCGCCTCCTCGTTGGAGTTCGCAGCGGTCGCCTCCTCGCCAGGCTGCAGGGGTTCGAGGTCGTGAAACCTCGTGCCGCCCATGTAATCAGCGGAGGCCTTAAGCCTCACGATGAAATCGCGCGGGAAGACGTCAATCTCGTCATCCGGCTCGACGAACACGTTGGCGAACGGGGTTGCCGTGTAGCCCACGTACTGCGCCCGCGGCATGGTGTCCAGAATGTCCGAGATCAGCTTGTTGATCGCGGTCCTGTCCTTCTCCTCGTCAGTGCGCCGGGTCTTTTTCGTGTTGTTCTTGGTGTTAACCGAGGCCTGATCCGCCTCGTCGTCGATCAGGAGCACGGGGATCTCGTCGAGGCGCGTCCTGACGTTCTTCAGATCGGTGAGGAGCTTGGTGAGCACGGACTTGTTCTTCTTCACCACGGCGATGCGCACATTGGTGCCGAACAGGTTGTCGGGGTGGTTCACAGGCTTGCTCATATCGGCGAGCTCGGCCGCCGAGCGGAAGTCGAGCGTGTCCAGACCTTGCTTCAACGCCTTGTAGTCGCCGCTGGCCGTGGTCAGGCGTTTGATTGAGGGGATGTCCCGGCGCGCGTTGAGATCGATGCCGTGCCGGAGGAACTTGCCGGCGAGCCAGTCCGTGTCGCCGTTGCCGGCGTAGTCGACGTCGCGGACGGCATTGACGTCGTTCTTGTCGTGGCCGCCGAGGATGTTCTCCTCGCCGATCAGCTCCATGTCCAGGCGCCGTTGCGTCTGCCCGCGCAGGAGCTCGATCGTGCCTGTCAGCACGATGACGAGCCGGTAGCCGGCGTCGATGGACTTCGCGATCATGCCGGTGAAGTTCGCAGTCTTGCCGCTCTGCACGTAGCCGACGACGAGGCCGCGCGAAGAATAGGCCTCTTCGGCGGCGGGGTCTGCGAGCCGACTGACGATCTTCGAAGCAGACGCGTCGACCTCGGCAATCGCCTCGGGCTTCCACTTCTTGCCTTCGAGGACGCCCTTGTACGCCTTCCAGTAGAAGTCACGTTCCTGGCGGGCCGTCGTGTACCAGGGGTCCCACCGGTCGCTCGTGATGACGGAGTCGACGAGCGCCTGGCTCGGGAACACCTCATTGAGGCGGGTGCGGGCGGCACCGCCCAACTTGAGCAGGTCGTAGACCCGCTGGCGTCGGGCGGAGGAGCCGATCGTGGCGCCGTCCGGCCACTCGACTCCCTCCGCCACGTCCCATTGAGCCAGCGCGATATGTGCCGCGTACCGCGCGGGGTCGTTCACGCCGGCCTCGACTATGAAGGAGACCACCGTGGCCTCATCGACGGCGTCGTGGCCAGCTTCCTCGACGTCCAGATTCACGCGTGGGAGCAGCGCCTTCGGCCCCGTCTTCTCCATTGCGTTGAATGCGGACTGGATCGCACTCGCGAGCGTGACCGTTTCGACGGTGCTCATGCCTCTCCCTCGCAGAAGCCGTTCAACGGTGCGGGTGCATCGGTGAAGGGAAAATCGGTGACGTCAAGGCGATACGAGACGCTACCCACATGCACCGGCTGAGGCACAACTTCGTCCAGGCGCGGGCGCGTGATCGCAGGGAAGAGTTCGTCGACGAGAAAGGCCCTCGGGCGGCTGCGGTACTGGAAACGCAGGGTGTAGAGGTCGCGCGCCTCGTCCTGCCAGCCAGCCGATTCGAGGCGGTCGTCAAGGGCACGGGCGCTATGGTCAACGCGCGAACGCACCTCGTCGACGAGCTGCGGAAGGGTGAAGCCGTCCTGGCCGTGCCCCGCGAGGGTGAGCTGGATGGAGATTAGGTGAAGCGGGCGGCCGGGCGAGGGCATCAACTGAGTCTCGGAGCCGATCACGTGCACACGCGCCTCGGACCTGGTGGTCTTCACCTCCGCCTCGAAGTCCTCGAAGCCGAAGTCGTGCTCCCCGGACTCGGGCCCCAACCAGGTGGCGATGGCGGCGTCCTCGCCGATCACGTCAATCACGTGCCGCAGCAGGAGCAGTTCGCCGAGGAGGCCAGCCTCCTTCTCGTCCGTCAGGCGGCGGCGCCTGGTGAGGAGGTCTTTCAGCGCCTCGAGGGTCTCGGACAGCGCGTGGCGCGGCGTCGCCCCGTACTGCATCTGGTCGACGACGGATTCCGCGAGCGTGTACGCCTCGTACCGCATGCCTGCTGCGTCGATGTCGATGCGAAACCACTCCGTCGAATGGCCGGGCAAGATCGTCTTGGCGACAGTGATCCGCTCAAAGGCAGAAACGTCAGGCGCCTCACCTCGCGCCGGCACGTGCAGGCTGATTCGCTGAGCCTGGGGGTCGATGTCGAGAAAGGCGTCGATCTTCGCGCTCAACCGGAAACGAGCTGGCGCCGCCGCCCGAAAGTACACGTCCACTGTCTCCGGCGTCAGATGCTGAACAACATCCTCGGTAGCACCGCCGACCATACATCCCCCTTGTTCGTCCGCCGTGCGACTTCTGCGTCCCGATGCGTCGCGCAAGTAGCGAGCACACCATCGCAGCGCACCCGCAGAGCTTAACCGTGTCAAGGGGACTGTCTGCTCCCCCCGTTTTGGGGAGAACGCCGGTACTTGATTCCAGGGATCCCGGTCGTTGAGTGTCCGAGGAGGGTTGTAGCGTCCCCAGTCATGGAGTCGACCGAAGAACACGCCGAGGCCGCGCATGTCGTCGACCTCGCCCCGGATCCTTCGATCCTCAGCGCGATCGGAGCCGGGCATTCTCTGGCCACTGCGATGGCCGACTTGATCGACAACTCCATCGACAAGGGCGCGACCAAGTTCCTCGCGCGATTCATCACACGCAACGAGGAGCTCATCGGGATCCGGATGCATGACGACGGCGCAGGGATGTCCGCAACGCAGCTCGCGTCAGCGATGCGCCTCGGCGTCCGTCGCAAGTACGGAGCGGCCGAGCACGGTCATTTCGGCGTCGGCTTGAAAGCAGCGTCATTCAGTCAGGCTGACCGGCTGACTGTTTACTCCAGGTGTGGCTATGAGCCGACGCGAGCGATACGTCTCGCGCGCGGACGATTCGAGGGCGAAGTCCTGAGCGACGCTGACGCCCAGCGCGGTTTCACGAAGGGAGCTGGCGGCTTCGCCCGTGTCGAAAGCGGCACTGTGGTGGAATGGGACCACCTGCATTCGGTCTTCACCGGCGATGTGGAGGTCGATCGGCGGCGCTGGCTCGACGAGGTGTTCACAAGCCTGGGACACGACCTCGGGCTGACGTTCCACAGGATCATCTCGCGAGGTGACATCACGATCGTGCTGCAGCAGTTCGACACACGAACGGGCGACGGCGTCCCCGTCAAAGTAACCCCCGTTGACCCCTTCGATTTCACGTCTGGTGCCGCCGGTTACCCGCTCAATCTGACCGGAACGACCCCGGGAGGTGCGGAGGTGCGCTTCACCTGCCACATCATGCAGCCCGCGAACCAGGGTCCGAGCGCCAAAATGCTGGGGCGCCCGCGAGCGGAGTGGCAGGGTTTGTATGTCTACCGTAACGATCGGCTACAGCAAGCTGGCGGCTGGTTGAACTTGCTGCCCGGCAACTTGGCCGAACTGCAGCTTGCGCGGGTCGCCGTCGACGTGGCTGTCGAGGCGCTTGGCGCCGTTCGCATCAACCCCGAAAAGCACGGCGTCGTGCTCACGGCAGACGGTGTCCACGCGGTAGAACGAGCTGTCGCAGAAGACGGACAAGGTTTCCGGTCCTTCCTGACCGCGGCGAAGGAGGTGTTCCGGCTCGGCAGCAAACGCGAGCGCGGCCCAAAGCCGGTTGCGCGCATTGCGGAGGGGCTTCCCCAAGCCGTCATCGGCGCGATGGACGAGGAGTTCGGATTCCGTGACGATGGCAACAACCTCCGCGTCTTGTGGAAGCCTCTGGGCCGCGGCCGGCTCTTCGAACTGGAGCACGCGGCAGCGACGGTCTGGTTGAACGAGGGTTACCGGGAGCAGCTCCAGGGTGTCCACGGCGGCGACGCCGCGTTCTTCAAAACCTCGATCGTGTTACAGCTACAAGACAAGCTGGAGCGCGGTCATTTGCAGCAGAGCACGATCGAGCAGATCGAGCGTATCCATGCGGTTCTCGCCGCCGCCACGTTCCAGCAGATCGACGAACACGCTTACGACGCAACCCGCGAAACGGCGACCCGGGCAGCCCGACCGCCTGCCGATGACGAGCTCGATCTCGACGGGTGGCAGGTCGGCGACGAGGTTCCGATACCCACGCGAGTCGACGAGGGCGGCTTCTCGATTGAGCGCCCCGCCCCTGGGTTCGTCGAGCGCAATCGAGACATCCCACACTCTGCGGACCCGATGAAGCAGTACCTTTGGGGAATCGGTAGAGCGCAATTGCTGAGCGCCGCCGAAGAGGTCGAGCTCGCTCGTCGTATCGAGGCCGGGTTGCTCGCCGAAGAGCAGCTCGCCTCGGGTAGCGCTCAGGAACAGCGCAGGTCGCTTCTACGCGAACTTCGAGAGATCGCTCACGCTGGTCAGCACGCCAAGGCACGATTCGTCAACGCGAACTTGCGCCTGGTCGTCTCCGTCGCGAGGCGCTACGCAGGTCGCGACATGGAGTCACTCGACCTGATCCAGGAAGGCAACATGGGGCTCATCCACGCGGTCGAGAAGTTCGACTACGCGCAGGGGACGAAGTTTTCAACGTACGCCACCTGGTGGATCCGGCAGGCTATCTCGCGGGCGCTCGACGACAAAGCACGCGCCATACGCTTGCCAGTTCATCTGATGGAGTCACTACGGAGACTGTCCGGTGCCCGCGCCGCGCTCGAACCGCTCTACCCGGATGGCGTACCGCTCGACGAGCTCGCCCGGCAGTCCGAAATTGACGTCTCTGACATCGAACGGCTCGACGCGGCAGACCGGCTCACACATGTGTGGTCACTTGACGCGCCTTGGTACAACCCAGAACTGCGAAGGGACGAGCCCTTCGGTGACCACCTCGTGGACGACGCGGTTGATTCCGCAAGCGACGTCCTCGAGGCACTGTTGTTCCGACGGGACCTCGTTCGAGTCCTCAATACCCTTGACTGGAAGGAGGCACGGGTCCTCGTGCTCCGCTTCGGACTCGACGGCGGCGAGCGTCAGACACTTGATGCGATTGGTGTCGAGTTCGGGGTCACCCGAGAGCGAATTCGACAACTGGAAAAGAAGGCGCTGGAGAAGATGCGTGGTCCGCGTCGGCAGGCAATGCTCACGGATCATCACTTCATCCACGACACCACTGTCCGTGAAGATAGGCCTGTCACTTCGGTCCCTAGAGCTAGGTCTCTGACCGTCGAGGAGCAGGTCAGGCAGTATGGCCGGAAAAAGCGCCGGAATCGGCTGGCCGTGCCTTCGATAATCGCGGACCCCGCCGCCAACAGATCGGCGCAGCCAAGAGTCGATCTCCTTGCGAGCCCCCCGGACACGGCGGCTGCCTTCCTGAGTGGCCAGCACCCGGATGACATAGCTCGCCGCCTGAACGTCGCTCGTGGCACTGTCCTGGCCTCGCTCAGCCAGACACTCTTCGGCGTCGAAACGTCAACGCCGACTTCTGGCCGTCCCGCCCGTCACGGTGCCGGATACTCGGACGTGGACGCACAGCTCATCGATTCAGCGCTCACTACCGGTGCCTCGATCCACGACCTCGCGCTCCGGCTTGAGCGGACTCCGTTTGGTGTCGCCTGCCGGGTCCTGATGGAGCCGCGCCATGCGGACGCCTTCCGGAGGTCTCAGCCGAGCCCCGCAGAGGAGCGCGCAGAGATGAACCCTGGTCCCGCCGGCGCGCCGGCCGCGCCCGCTTGAACCGCGCGCTCGTACCGTAGGTTTGATCCGACATGGCCACTACGCAGCTCGCCCCCATCCGCACGCTCGACCTCTTCGCAGGAGCCGGAGGCCTCAGCGAAGGCTTCCGCAAAGGTTCGGACCGGTTCTCGACGGTCCGCGCGGTCGAGATGGACACCGCAGCGGCAGCCACGTACGCGTCTAATCACGGCGACGACCTCGTCTTCGCCGGTCCCATCGAGGACTGGCTCGCACAGGAGGACATCCCTTCCGTCGAAGTTGTCCTCGGGGGCCCGCCGTGTCAGGGCTTTTCCACTCTCGGGAAGCAGGACGCCGAGGACGTGCGCAACTTCCTCTGGAAGCAATACGCGGAGACAGTCAAGCGAGCCCAACCCAAGTACTTCGTGGTTGAGAACGTCGCCGCGTTCACCAAGTCTCCCCAGTTTGAGGACTTTCGCCGCGAAACCTCCGAAGCGGGGATGCTATCCAACTACTCCTTCGACTGGCGCGTCCTCAACTCAGCGGACTACGGTGCGGCGCAGGCGCGGAAACGCACCGTGATCATTGGGTGGCGCGACGATCAGGTCGCGCCCGGTTTCCCTGAGCCCACCCACGGCCCTGGGCGCGCGCAACAGCATGTCACCGTCGGACAGGCCTTCAAACAGCGTGGAATGACTGCCGCCGTCAGCACGATCGACCTCCCCTCCAATCGCGCTCGCGTTGTCCACGGAAGCGCGGTTTCTGGGCCCTATCGCGCCGCCGAACTGCATGTCACCCGCTACTACACCGACCTCTCGCGCGAACGGTTCGCCCACATCCCCGAAAAGGGCAACCGTTTCGACATCCCGTACGAGCTCTTGCCTGACTGCTGGAAGAAGCACACATCAGGATCGGCTGACGTCATGGGTCGATTGCACTGGGACAAACCGGCGGTCACCGTGCGCACGGAGTTCTTCAAGCCGGAGAAGGGACGATACCTTCATCCGGTCGAGGACCGAGCGCTCACGCACTACGAGGCCGCGACGCTCCAAGGGTTCCCAGACGACTACCTCTTCATGGGTTCAAAGATCGAGATTGCGCGCCAGATTGGAAATGCAGTGCCGATTCCGCTGGGCGCCGCAATCGGACGGCACCTCGCAGGGCTGCTTGGCTGAAAAGCTTGGTCCGCTCGCGTCGATCAGCGCACGGTGTCGAGGGCCGATAACACTCAATATGGATTCGAACCTGGATCTCACGGTGTTGAGCCGTGGCTTGGATCGTCTGTGGCAACCTTGATCGACAGCTCGGCGCACTGGCTTCCTCTCGTGCGCTGGGGCTATTCCTACGTCAGCACAAACCGCCCCCGCGTCCCCCCAGCCTCCAACCGCTCATGCGCCTCCACAGCCCGCGCAGCCGGCAACACCTCGGCAACCCGCGGCGTCAACGTCCCACTCTCCACCGCGTGCCGCAGCTGCTCGAGCTTGTCGAACGACCGGTACTCCGAGAACACCATGATCTGCACGAACTCGATCCCCCGAGCCCCGTTGCCCTGCCACCCCCGCACGTCGAAGAAGACTCCCCCGTCGCGAACGGCGTCCACGACCTCGTCGCGCTGCACGGCAGCATCGGCGAGCGCATCGACCCCGTCCGGCACGAGTTCACGGACAGCGGAGGCGAAGGAAGCACCTCGCGGCACCACGTGGTCCGGCCCGAGCGACCGGACGAGGGATTCGTCCGCCGGAGCAGCATCCGCGATCACGGTCAGCCCGGCGGCCTTCGCCAGCTGCACCACGTAGTTCCCCAGCAGCCCAGCGGCCCCGGTCACGGCGAGCGTCTGCCCCGGCGCGAGCGAGGCGTGCGACAGGATCTGCAACGCCGTCAGCCCGTTCATGGGCACGGTCGCCACAGCACGATTTCGCGTGAGACGAGCGCGAATCAGGGCCGTAACTCGGTGTCGGCTCAGCACGCCTGGATGATCGCCCGCAAGTGCTCCCGCAGCGCCGGGTCAACCACGTACAGGTAGGTGCCGAGTACCCCGCGCGTCATCAGGACCGAGTACACGTTCGTCACGAAGCGGAGGACGTCCTCATCCGAGTACTTGATCCCGAGCCGCGGGTTGTTCTCCATACCCTTCTTGTCGAAGTAGTTCGATCGGTTGAAGACAACACGCTGCGTCTCTTGTTCGAACCGCACGTCCGGCCCGATGATGACGCCCGCGTAGTTGAGGTCGTACCCCTGCACGGTGTGGATCGATCCGACCTGCTCCACCGCCCCCGGTGAGGTGATCCAGTCGGTCTGGGTCTGGTTCCACTGCAGCTTGCGACCGTCGATTTCGATGTCGATCGCGGCCGAGTCGTTCTTGCTCCTCCATTCCCAGGCGTACCCGGCAACGAGACGGGAGAGCCCGACTTGAGCGTCGCGGGCTCGGATGGCGTCGTGCATCTCGCCGAGGTCGTCGAAGAACCGCACATCGTAGGTGCCGAAGTCCTCACGCTCGCGCGGTTTGTCGCCCAGGAGCGCTCGTG
>Ga0308160_10006955_pt1 | contig 11366 bp, 14 predicted proteins | sample PhyFR1_FD_201036 | JGI IMG/M metagenome (GOLD analysis project Ga0308160, IMG submission 201036) | Phyllosphere microbial communities from UC Gill Tract Community Farm, Albany, California, United States - DLSLF.R1 | ecosystem: Host-associated > Plants > Phyllosphere > Unclassified | place: USA... | reverse complement strand
GCAGCAGTAGCATCCATTTTCAGTACAGCTGATGAATGTTTACCAACGGTCGCCGTAGAGATCGCGGCACCTCGACAGATCACCACCACGACCGGATCTTCACACCGCATCTCAATCCTCCTCCTCCAGTCTCTTTCTGCCACCCCGCATTAGCCTTTAGCGTTGCTTGCCATCCTTCGACCCACCCTAGCAAGGTGGTGGTGCATCTGGAGATTAAAACTGGGCACGTGAGTCGATTTGCCTATGCTGTTGATCAATGTTTGACCTTGAGACACCCCATCGTCCGCGTACATGTAATCTCAATAGTAGATTCCCTTTACCCGGTCGATCGATCGGCTTCACAGTCAGGATTGTTAAATCATGCATGCATCTCGATGTGGCAGTCTGATGTTTCGTTACAATCGTGATCCCTGCTACTATACCGTCAAGGACGACCGCAGTCCACGTACAAACTCGTTGACATTTCCACCCGATTCGGCAAACTTGCCCAGCAAGATCTCGTCCGTCACTGTCACACAAGCAGCCGTCAGAAGACTGCAACAGGCCGGACCCGACACAGATACTCATTCGACTCACCTCCAAAGACAAACTTCCTATGTTGACAGAGATCCAGAATCCCTCGAGCCTCTTGCAAATCCAATCGATCCCCGACACTGAACACCTCGAGTCCCCTGGCGGCCTCGACATGGTGCGCATCCACCTTGTCGTATGGCGTGACTATAGGTGCGTTTGCCAACTCGGGTATGGCCGCGTAGATCTCTTTGGGCGGAGCGTGCTGAGGCGTCGAGAGGGAGATAGCGGTGAGGACAGCGCCTCTGTCGAAGGATTTACGACCAGAGACGTAGTCGAGCAGGAGACGGGGGAGGGAGAGGGCGTAGCTCTCAAGGAGGTCGTAGTGAGGTGATCGGTAGTTGGATCGCATGAACAAGGCTTGGGCTTCGTCGACAGCGAGCAAGACGGGAGTTCTGGAAAAGCGATGAATCAGCATTGGGTTTAGTTGAGCATCAAACGCACATGCAGACTCACGACGTTTGGTTTGCAAGGACCTCCATCACAATCTCCAACACTTCCACCGAGATGGACTGATCCTTGACCGCTCTAGCCATCAAGACGTCCAGCTTCTCCTCGGATGAAAACTTGTGCCCCGACGGCGAATCGACATCCTTGCCCAGCTTCAAGCCGGCCAACTTGGCCCGATTGGCTCCCAAGATCGAGCCCAACAAAGCAGACGACAGAGCCGGTTGGTAAAACGTTTCCGTAGCCGAGTTGTAAGCATAAGGCGAGGTCGAGTTGATGAGCTCGGTCGCTCGAGGGACGTAGATGACCACCCAGCCTTTCTGCCAAGCAGCGCTCATGGCTTGAAGCATGATCATGCTCTTGCCCGATCCTTTGGTTCCGTTGAGTATGAGACGGGTGTCTTTACTGGATTTGGAAGAGGCAGAGTTGAGCCGGGAGATGAGTTTGTTGCTTGTTGTTCGAGTGACGGTGGCAGCTTGACCGGTTTGGAACTATGGCGATCGAAGGGTAGGCAGGTCAGTACAGGGTGCCTGCATTCGTAGCTAGACCGAGGGATGGGTGCTTACTTCCTGGGCAATCTTCCGAGGCAGTCCGAACGATTGCAGCTGATCGACCGTCTCCTTCTTGAAGCGGGTAGGTACACCTGCATGTACGGCCACCGTCTACGAGATTCCACCAAGCGCAAGGTCTCAGCTGCCTTATTCGTAGACACCACACAATGCTTCTAGACTCACGGGCTCAAACTCGGCCGTAACAGTCTCGCTCAAATCGACCTGGTTGATCTGAGCTTCTCCCCCTCGTGAGACACCGGATCCAGCCTGTCGTGAGCGGGGAATTTGATCAGCCTTGTAGGGTTTGCAGCAGCAGCCAGGTCTTCTTCACTGACCTCTCCCTTGGGCTTTGCGCCTACACCTTTTACTTTACTGAACGATCCTCCCTTTTTCTTTTGTATCGGGGCCTTGGCTGAGAAACGAGCAGCCAGAATTCCACGAGTCAGTCTGAACGCTCATAAGATTCACATGTTCCGAGCTCTGGATATACTGACCTGGTTTCTTTCCCTTGGCAGCAGCCAAACTCGTTGCCGATGTCGACAAGGCAGCGATTCCGAATGAGGATGGTTGAGCGGCTACGAGCCTGCTGCTCGAGGCTATGCATCGGTTGTAGAATGCGGCCATGGTTCGGGATCGCTTGGCTGACTGCGTACGGGATGATCTACCTTACAACTCCCCTGTTCATACCCTACCTCGATACCTTATGGATGAGAATCAAGTCGATTTCTCTAAGTTGAGGGTGACTTTCCGGCGGAACATACGGACATGGTCGTGTTTTGCCCGCGAACGCTGTCGATGTCCGCGAGTCGAGATCATCGGGGATCGGCGCGAGGTGGAGGGAGGGCAACCATAATCTGATGATGATTCATATAATTGGAATGACAGGGAACGACCTTGGTATGGTCAGATTTTCTAGTAGCAAAGCATCTACCGTAGACACAGAACGAAGTACTTCATCCACAATGCCCGCCGACAAGTCTTCAAAGCGGAAAGCCAAGCGAGATCCGGATGAGGATGAAGAGGAAAATGACGACGACGCCGAGTTCGAGATCAAGGTGCGCACAAACGAACCACCATCGGCCTGAAATTGACCTCTCACGAACGGCCCTCACAGCCCAAAGTAAAGAAATCTGAAAGCGATGTAGAGAGCTCCGAGGAGGACGTCAAGCCCAAGAAGAAAGTAAAGCGAGAAACCACAGCGTCAGCAAAAGCCGAACCAGAACCAGAATCGGAAACCGAGCCGGAGCCAGCACGACGAGCAGTAGCGCCTCGGCCGGCTGGAGGTGAAGTCGGGGACGATCTGATTGACGAGGATGGAAGACCTTATTTCTTGGTGAGTATATTTGACGTGATTTGCAAGGAGGGGGCCCGCAGTGCTGAATTTACAATGTTCGACGTGGTAGGTATCGGATAAGAAACGAGTGACGTTGTCAGATTTCAAGGGCAAGCAATACGTGAACATCCGGGAGGTGAGTTGCGTCTGCCTTTGGGCTTGTCTCTGGGTGATGACGGCTGACTCGCTCACTCTGATTGTGATGTATTCTTATAGTACTATACCGACAAGGCCGATGGGAAAGACAAGCCAGGCAAGAAGGGTATCACGTTGGATATGGCACAGGTGAGGCTTCGTAGTGAGGCATTGCATTCGAGCTCTAGGTCCCGTTACTGATGTACGGCGGACTATTCGCAGTGGGACTTGTTCAAGACCAAAATCGGGACGGTGGATGGTTGGATCGGGTCGAGTGGGTCGGGTAAGGGGAAAGGGAAAGGGAAAGGGAAAGGGAAAGGGAGATGAGTTGCATCGATGTCGTCAGCTTTGGTTGGTCAATTTCGATACCGATGAAGAGCTAGCTTACCTGAGTGTCAGCCGTAGCTCCGGTAGATCCCTCGCTCGGCAATTCGCCGCAAGTCGTACATCTCCCACCACGTGCGAGCATTTGTTTGAAGAACTGCAAGGCGTCTGTCATGGGAATGAAAGCGGGACCCGCTCCGATGTGCCCGCCAATCCTATGACGAGATGGAAGCATATCTTATGTCAGTATGGGTGTCAAAAACAGGATCGCTTCGCAACCGCAAGCCAGGTATTGACCTCGAGTAGAACACAAAGTGTGCTTCTTCGCTACCATCAGCAGCGCTCCAGATCTGTACAGTTGCATCCTGGTAATCCTGGCTGAATTCGATTTTGGCTGGGATATCCAAGACAGGGGCTCTCGTTCTAGGTTGAACCTTGGGTCTATCGAATGCGAGTCAATTGGCTCTGCTCGTGTCGCAGCCGCCTCCCTGTCCTACATACTTATCGAATCCATCGCCTCCCTCACTGTCGGTAGCCTTCCCATCCTCTTGGTCCTCCCAACCTCCATCGTCCACCCAACCGCCATCGTCCTCCTGATCGTCCTGATCATCCTGATCATCTCTTCCTTGCGCCGAGATGCTGCGGCTGTGCGGTTGCGGAGTGTTTCCGCGACCCATTTCGGCCTCAAGGTCGTCGTCGATGATCATATCGTGATGTTTCTGGCGCTTGGTTTGGTGAGTGTCCTGATAATCGCTGCTACCACTGTTTTGATACTCGCTGTGGCCATCGGAGTCGTAGGAGTTGATCATTGGCTCCTGATAGTAACTGGTCCTGGTTCTTTTCCTGCTGCTGGTGCGCAAGTCTGACATGCCGAACTTGTTGGCTGCTTGTTTGCTGAGTCTGGTCGTCACAGAGTACAAAGGCATGAACGGTTCTGGCGTTGGTCTTGTAGGTGATTCTCTATAAGTGTTTGGAGACTTAATCCCGTGCGTGTTTGGACTGGAGGCTGTAGAAGAATTAACCGAGCTGCTCCAATGACATTGAGGTTCGGGTGTTTTACCAGTCTGATGGAACCCCCTTCGCCTCCTTGCCCGACTGTTCTCGGTGAATCGTTCACCCTGACAACTCTCCGCAGCCTGCCGCCTGTCATCTGGTCATTACCCTGATTTGCATTACCCTAGCTTAAGCGACCCTAAAAGAAGCGAAAGGGACTCGTGAGAGGGTCTGTGCGTGAGATCGATCGGCAGATCCATCATTGCCAGATTCGCGGGAACAACAAATGTCCGCAGAAGCGCTCGGAATCAATCCCGAAGAACGATGAAACGCGGAGGACGACGAGGACGGGACCCCTGATCGGGACATTCGGGTTTCCTGGTCACCTGAACGGTTTCGCGCACGGATCTGCACAAGCGCGACGGCGGAGCAGGATCGACGGACAACAGATCGACGAGCGCAAAACCTTGATCTTGCGCATGCCACCCGAAAACGGACTTCGGGTGTTCGCTTGGTTGGGAAGTCGATATCAAGAATAGGCTCACAGTTTATGAAGTTTCTCAACTTTAGCTGGTCATTAACGGGAGTGGTCATCGAGGCGTATGTCTGCAGGTCAATAGAGTGTACACAAACCGTAAACCATGGGCGCAGAATCAGATCAGCTGGCGCGGCAGCGTATATTTCAGGAGGTAAAGAAGCGATATGGAAATGTCCCTTTAGACGCACCACCTCCGGCTTCGGGAGAACAAGGATGGCCGACACTCGACGATGGGTCGGCTGCCATGCGATGGAATGACGACCTTCCTCTCAGTCATTCTGACAACATTGAACAATCAAGGAAGGTGATTGTGGGGGAGGCATACGACGGTCTGACCGTTGGCATCATCTTAGCAGAGATATTCGGTCGACACCAGAAAGGAAGGCAAGAACCGAAATCTCCCCTCAAACTTGCCCAGCCTATCGCCGAACCTGCTCCCGAGGTCGCACACGAATTCGCTGCTCACGAGGCCGCTCAGGAATCCGCACACGAGGCCGCTCACGCGCAAGTTGGCGAACGAATCCATGCTGAACCCACTGATTTCTCGGATGAGAGCAAGAGTATGAATGGGGAAGAAGCGGGGCTTGAGGATGAAGATGAGGATGAGGATGAAGACGAAGGGGATGAGGATGAGGCGGAGGCGGATGAGGAGGAACGACAGCAGCCTCTGGAATGTCGAAAATGCGGCCATCCCATACACATGGGTGACGTCACGTACAACATCAGGCGACACGAGTGCACTATTACTCCCGCAGAGGTGATTCGACAAAAGGCTTTAACCGGCCGGATCGCCCTACATGGTCCCGGATTTCATTTGGTGGCCGCTGACAACGATACATTTCACAAGGCGAGTATTTCGGTCAGACAGCCCACGGAGCCAATGCTGATTTCTGCACTACAAACTCGAATAGGCATGTAACGGACCGTTTCCAGTTGACTTGACCGACGAATCGGTCAAGAATCGTTACTTCGAGGACACAACCTGCACTCGTAGGAAATTCCTGTCTCTGCGTCAAACACGGGATATAGTGTTCTCCGAGCTGCGAGGTTGCGGGCTATCGGACACTGAAATTCGATATTGGGGCTTCTCTACCTCGCTCCAACAACACCACATTGCATGCCGTCTAGCTGTGTTTATCGTGGATTTGATCTGTCGCATTTGCCCATGGGAGGAATCCGCCACTGCTCGCTATCTTGATATCCGTCAAGAAGAGAAGATGAAGCAAGCTCAGATGGCCGATTTCGAGACCAGACTAAAGACGCAATTCAGGGCGAGATCAATCGCCAGGTCTTATGTATGCCCCTTCAATTTCACTTTATCTTCGGTCTTGCTGACGCGGAAATTCCCTCACTCGAAAAGCCCATCACCACCGCTCCCAACCAGCTCCTCAAGCCCGACTATCTCGATAATCAATTATTATCTCGAATCGAGTCGAAGATCGCGCAGCTCTACCAAACCAGTCCGCACGTCGTGAGAGATGTGATCTATTCGACCAAAACTGTTCCTTCGCATAACGCTGCACCTCTCCTGCTGGCGGAGTTTCTTTACTGGCGATTTTGCGGGAGACTCGAATTGAACAACCATGTGATCCTAATGTCTAAGCCCTTTTGGACGACGAGTATCGAGACAAGGGCCCTGGAAGAGGTCCTGGAACAGGGTCAAGTGGTTCACCACTCTGTCGAATCCCGCCAGGAAGCCATTCGAAATTTGGCTAGGAATGGTTTCAGTCAAGAGCAGATTGACACCTTGTCCTTATTGGAAAGGCAACTGACCCCAGAACAGGTCCGATGGAGACTCGAGGTACTCGCTCATATAGCGACAACAACCGGATGGAGCTCGTTTGGCCTTGGTGGGTTGATGTTTCGATTGCGTAGCGACGCAGATCAAGATCGAGCGAGACAACAGCGTCAGAAAATCCTTCTTCATAAAGTGAGTGTCTGGCTAAAACGGAACGTGCGGGCTAGTAAATCGCTAACAACGCTTTCCGCTTTGGCGCAATACTCGCTGTCAGGGAGGAAAGCGCTGGACTATGGGTCGACGACATTACAGGATGATTGCTCGAGCTTTCGCAAAGAGGTACGTGTCGAATTAAGGCCTTTAGCACCGTGACGCTGTTCTTGCGCTTATGAGGCGCCCTAGACCATTTCAGAGGCGTGACAGACTTCTACCACTATTGGAACAATGCAAACTCGAAAGGCAATAAAGCGCTGATATTGGACGTGATCATGGCCTCGAAAGTGTCTATAGGTAAAGTCGTCACCTCGCTCCGCTTGACAGTACTTCGCGTAATCGTGCTGACATCTCCACGTTCCCTCCTCATGAACAGGGCTATCAAGATCTGTTGTGACAAGGTGTCTCAGGAAGGAGCATCAACAAGTACAGCGATGGATCGACGATCCTGAACTTGACTCCAGATACAAAGCCAGCGATACTGCGTTCTTTGAAAAGGTGCAGCGTATTGTAGTCTAGTTCTTGAAAGTCTTGTATTCGCATATTTTCAAAGCCTCTTTTCTTCATCGTCCAATACCCAAATATTTTTCGGATCAAATGCAGGTTTCGGCACGTATCCCGCAGGCTTCGTCAGCTTTCTCAACTAGAAGATCGACGGCGGTAAGTTTTTTCAAGCATTGCGAATATGCTTCAGGTCGCAACACTAACCTGTTCTCGACTAATCTGACCTCTCGGACCAGATTTATCCCTGTTCTCGTGTAAGCTCGTCGCCGGCAGGAAGCCAGCCATTGGAATCGGGTGACTCTTGGAGACCTCCTGCGTCGCAATCACATGGGTTTTTCTCCTGATGATGCTTAGTGCGCATTTCGCATCAACAGGGATGTCAAATCCATTCTTTTGAAACCAATACTCCCATCTTTCCCCCTGGGCACACTCCCAGTGGCGAAGGCGACCTTGAGTGCTCTAGTATAGGAAGCGAAGCTTGAGCGACAACTAACTTCCCGCTCAGTATGCGATTCAGTTGCTTACCTTTTCGTACACTTCAAGCCAAAAGCGCCGCACCTGACGGGGACTCCAGATATCGGGGTGCCGGTGAGGCAAGTAGTTATCCGTGACGTTGGTGTTCAAGCCTGTGTCTATAGAAGCCAGATGACCGCCGTAGTACTAGGAAGTTGAGCTGCGTCGTGGAGAGGAGACGGTGTTGCAGACGAGACGTACCGGTTGCATTACTGAGAATGATTATAGCGATTTCCAACCCTCGAAGAGCGCCTACGTCGTTCACTTCATCAGGGAATCTGATTATGGATTGCTTGTTCCATTGTACCATTGGTATCTCCGTCTTGGCTTTGGCAAACGGGTTATCTTTGGACTTTCCCATAGCCCGATTGTGATCTCTCATCCTGTTTTTCAGATGCTTTGTTGAGCCAATATAATATTGGGATAATATCCAGAGGATGTAGATACCAGGACCGTCGTCCAGAGGTGTGATATCATCAATATTCTCGCTGACGGCTGTAAGATCAGAGAGGAGAACAGGATTGTTGCCTTTGCGCAAGATCCGAGTCGCCAGATTTCGATTGCACCTGAGGACTATTCCAAACAGTAATACAAATCTCTGTGAAACCTGACCATTTCTTAACTGGACTTTTTCAGTCAGCACAGAGTCTAGACTACTACTCCTGTTTCCTGTTTTGCTTGTTGATCCTCAGCCATCGCCCAGCCGAAAGTCGGAACAATCCGATCTGCCGGCAATCGACCCACTCACCTCTCTGAATGTCACCTTCGGCCGTGACTCTGAAAGCTCCTTGCTCCTTCAGTCTTTGTGATCTCCTTGCAAGCTCAAGGAACTTTTCGTGCATTTCCAGAACCGTATTCTCCTCGCTCTCTTCGATATTCTCCAGAAACCATTGGGCCAGCTGATCGCCCTTCCCGAGTTCTTGCAAGGTGGGAGTTCCGGCATTCAATCGCAGACCAGCGATCCCGCTTCCGCTCGCCTCGTCATCAGCGTCTGCATCGCTGACATGTTCCTCGTCGGTGACATATTCCTCGTCATATTCGTCTCGTTCTGCATCGACATGGGCGCTTCTAACTTTATGGTCGTGTCGGATGTCCGGGAGGCTGAGGGCGGCTTTGAGTGATGATCGTGTTGGTTTAGAGAAAACAGGGAGACTGGAGCTCGCAGCTTCGAGTGATGATTGTGTTGGTTCAGAGATAGCAGGGAGAATGGAGCTCGCAGCTTTGAGTGATGATTTTGTTGGTTTAGAGAAGGCAGGGAGACTGGAGCTCTTCCGTAAGCCAGAGCGAACTGTCACGGGCCTAACAGATGGATAAGGGGGGCTCATGACTAAACGTCAATATTCTTTTGAGGCTGGGAAGGTTGCTAATTAGCTAGAGGCAAGAGGATGTTCGCGACCGCTTGAACGAACGAAAGAGTATAAATGGAGAGTGGAAGAACCTGCTCAAGCTAAATCGCTCAGCTCAGCTCACCGGTCGCACCACGACAGGTCACGCGTATTCGATCGTCGATCGTCGATGCGTCACATCGCTTGTCCAGAAATGCAGATCTTTCTTTTCACCTTCCGAAGCACAGCAATCGCAGAAAAGGAAGCTATCGCAACATCGCAGTCCGATCGATCACTTTGAGGTTCGCAAGAAGCTATAGTCATTGTGAGAACAACTCCAAGGTCGGTAGACCTTTTGTCACTCCGGCCTGCCCTGGATTCATACATTGAGCGGGTTAGCATGTTTCACCACGCGACGCCAAAATGACAAAATCTCCCGCAAAGTTCACGGCGAGCGAGCACAATACTAGTATGATCGTAACGAGAAGCCCCGTGCGGAAAGCTCGATAAACGTACTATCGCGCATCATAACATACGATCTACACAACGAGTTTACCGTTACAAAGAGCGCAGCTCAAAGCGAAGCATAATTGCCGATCCCGGACCCGGACAATGACTCCGACTCATCTCCTCTCGACTTCAGGCGCGCTGTTTTCTCTTGGTCAAGGACCTGGCTGTGTCCAAATACCACTGAGTCTGCTTGACCTGTTCCTTGGTCAGCATGGTGGCTGTTGGAACCACCAACAATTCTGGATGCTTTTTGAGATAATCAGGCTCAAACATCCAGGATTGAGCAGCACAGGACAGAACCTCCAGTCTATCAGGAGAAGGGATCTGGAGGTAGTATGGCACTAGAGGCCTAACCAGATTGATATATCTGACATCTACAACCGGCGACAGGTAAAGCGTCAGCACAAATAACGGTAGAGGGCGGACGAGCGAAGACACCGGGCAAGATCACAGGTGTAGTAGCGAAAGACTGGAATTCCTGACTTACCTCCCGCACCGTCTAGCTCCTTGTAAATCTTGATCGCCGCTTGAGAGAATATTCCCGTCATATCCGCTGACATGCTCTTCGTCTTCATCACGGATCTAGAACCGCCGGCTTGAGTACGAAGGCTCTCGACCGGTATCTCCACCTGTGGAGTGGCACAACAACGATTCTTAACATTCGTCCAACACACGGCAACACGGCCGACTCACTTGCACGGGCATCCAAAACGTCGATACTAGAAGTCGATACTTGTCATCGCTGTAAAGAGGATGCTTGTTTCGGGCGTTGCGGAGTCGCCCAATGGCAGAATGGCGACTCCCCTCCACAAAAGCCTGTCGTTCTCAGAGATCAATCAGCAAGATGTCAAGACTCTTCCATCCGCTGGGCGAGGCTTACTACACGGTGTGTCTCAGCTTGAGGCTTTGATGAGCTCGATGCCTTTTTGCTTGCTTCGCCTTTTTTCCCCTTCATTTTGACGGGCTTCTTGGTGCCAAGCCTCGGTACTACTGGCAATTTTCTTCTAGTAACCGACTGCTTTGGTACCCGCTCCACGTCGTTGGCGGCGGCGGCGTCTCCCTCTAGAGGGAGCATTTCCTTCAGCTGTTTCCAAGCCGCGATTTTTTCCCACAGCACCTCCACCGGTGTCTTGTCTCTCCCGTCTATATTCGTTCACAGACAGGTGTACCCCATGTAAGCGCTGACGCTAAGCTTTACCGGTAAGCTGATCGACCTACCTGAATGGAATCCGTTGATCACCAGAAATGGAAGTTGCCCAGGCGGCCACGATTCTGCGCGGGGGGTCTGAAAGACTGCAGAAGTGGTGGGCATTCCTTGAGGTCCTTCCATATCATACAGTGACTTCGGATTCGCCGGTTCATCAGCTCTAGTCGTCGAAGCTGTTTCCTCGCTCTGATGGCGCTGGGGTGTCTCGCGGGGAAACAACTCCGTTTCACTCTCGGTGCCGGGAACGATATCGTCCTCAAAGTCTTTCATGGTGTACGATGCTACGTAGGGGGAGTGTCTTTGGTGGATGAGGTTTGACTAGATTTTGAATGAAAAAAAATCCTTCTGGACAAGTTTGCAGTTGATGGTAGTGGTTGTTGATTACAACGAGAATTTGATGAGGTAGAAGGTGCACACGAAAGCGCGACCAGCGGGTAATAATAGACCTGAGACTCGACGCTGGGC
>Ga0308160_10006954_pt1 | contig 11367 bp, 10 predicted proteins | sample PhyFR1_FD_201036 | JGI IMG/M metagenome (GOLD analysis project Ga0308160, IMG submission 201036) | Phyllosphere microbial communities from UC Gill Tract Community Farm, Albany, California, United States - DLSLF.R1 | ecosystem: Host-associated > Plants > Phyllosphere > Unclassified | place: USA... | reverse complement strand
CTCTCACTGAAGAACAATACAGCGGCTATTATTGTGGCTTTGCAAATCGTACCCTTTGGCCCGCCATGCATGATCGTGCAGACTTAATAGAATATCAGCCAGAAGAATTTAAAACCTATCAAGATGTCAACCGTTTATTCGCCCAGCAGCTTTCTCAAGTCGCTCATCCAGACGATATTATTTGGGTACATGATTATCATTTTTTCAGCGTGGCACGGTATTGTCGTGAACTGGGTATGCAAAATAGAATTGGATTCTTTTTACATATTCCCTTTGCGGGCACCAATATCTGGAATTTAATTCCAACAGCCCGAACGCTCATTCAAGATCTTTGTCATTATGATGTGGTCGGATTACAGACTGAATATGATCAAAAGCAATGTATGGATGTCTGCCATCATTTCTTGGCTTCTCAAGTCATTGATTCTAATGTCTTGAGCTATAATCGCCGTCAGATCACGATTCAATGTTACCCAATTGGTATTAATCCCGAACTTATCCAGAAAGTCGCTCAACAAAAACTGGAAAATTCTCATCCTGTATTTGAATTTGATGATTTAGCGGATCAAAAAACAATTATTAGCGTCGATCGTATTGATTATTCCAAAGGTTTGATTGAGCGTTTTAATGCTTTTGAAGAATTTCTGAAAGAATATCCTGAATATCATAAACACGTCACTGATTTACAAATCGCGTGTCCATGTCGTATGGATATCCCCGCTTATAAAAATTTATACGATCTTATAGATTCAAAAGTCGAGTTAATTAATCAAGAATTTTCACAGGATAATTGGCAACCCATCAATTGTACGAATGAAACCGTAGAACATGGTGCCTTGATGAAAATTTATCGTCAGTCCGATATCTGTTGGGTCAATTCACTACGTGATGGCATGAATCTGGTTGCAAAGGAATTTATTGCAGCACAAAATCCGAACAATCCTGGTGTACTGATTCTTTCTAAATATACCGGTGCTGCTGAGCAAATGTCGGAGGCCATTATTGTAGATCCGGAAAATTGTGGTGATATGATTAAAGGATTAAAAAAAGCTTTAACCATGTCAAGATCAGAACGTATAGAGCGTTATAAACATTTAATGCAAGGTCTAAAACGTTTTGATATTAATGATTGGCGCAATACTTTCTTAAAAGATCTTAGACGAGTTGAGCTATTCAATATTTTTAAACCTTCTATGCGGAAATCTTATAATCAGCGTGCTCATCAGCAAATATATACCTAAGAAAACAGCTTTCTTCTAAGCACTAAAAAGCCGGAATATCTAATGATATTCCGGCTTATATTTACTTCATTGGGCGGATAAGAATTAAGAAGCTTTAACCTGAGTAAAATGATTTAAAAAGGTAATCAGCATTAATAAAGCTGCAATCATCCCAAAAACAAGGCTGAGTCCCATTATTTCACTGGTCAGTCCCACCAATGCAGGCCCCAATAAAGATCCGCTATAAGCCATCGTCGACACACATGATAATGCTGCTGCTTTAGGCATAACATTTTGACGACCTACACGTGAAAACATCACCGGTACGATATTCGAGCTACCTAAACCTAGTAAAGAATAACCTATTAATACGACTATCCAGTGTGGTGCCATAACTACAGTGAAAAGACCCAGTGAGGCACAAATAGCACTATAAATAATGATATTTTTTTCGCCCAGCATTCTTTGTAAATGATGACCAGCAAAACGTCCAATCGTCATTGCGATAGCAAAAAATGTATACGCAAGTCCAGCAAATGCCGGCTTTAAGCCATACTCACTGACTAAATAAATACCACTCCAATCCATGGCTGAGCCTTCGGAAAGAAAAGCGATAAAACACACCAGACCCATCAATAGAACCAGTGGGCTAGGAAATTTTCTCGTTTTATTGTTTATTTCTTCAGGATTAATTTTCTTGTCTTTTTCAATTTCAGACAAACTATGCGGAACAGCAATTAAACCGATGATGACCAATAAACTGCAAATTGCCAAAGCACTCATCAGTGGTGATATACCCATCGCAAGCAATGCGGTGACAGTCATTACCCCAGCCAATCCACCTAAGCTGCACATACCATGAAACTGCGACATCATACTTTTAGTACTATTTTTTTCTACAATTACAGCTTGTAGATTAATAGCAACACCTAAGCTACCTGCAGCGGTACCAAATAAGAACAAGGCTACTGACATAATGATGATGCTATTGCTCAAGGCAAAAGTCGGTAAAATCATTAATAAAAGTAAAATTGCGACCGATATAATGGCACGACAACCCACCTTTTGAATCAATAATCCTGTTGCCGGCATAGCAATCATGGAACCCAAACCTATACTTAGTAACAATGTACCAAAGTCGGCATGATTAAGATGAAGTCGCTGCTGGGCATAGGGAATAAGCGGAGCCCAAGCGGCTGTACTCAGTCCTAAACTGAAAAAGCATAGCAGTGTAGATAAACGCTGCTGAGCATGATGTTGTGTTGCATGGTCTAGATGTGCTGTTTTGGAAGAAAACATGTGTGTGCCACCACGATAAGAAAGTTCTGGGCATCCGAATCCAAAATGATTTCCATAGAAAAACCTCTGTAGATTTATTGGAGAACCAATCACTGTACAGAGGCTGAATTTGGCGGAATTATACACAAAAGAAACGTAAATAAATTGCCTTTTTAAAAAATTTAAAAACTGTTTTGTAACTGACCGGATGGAGAAAAAATGTACAGATTAAAGGCTACTAATAAGGCATTAAATTTATAGATTATTTTCCATATACATTTAAATTAAAGCTCAATTTTATAATAGGTCTTATCCTCCCAAAACAAGAGCATTCACTGTTACAACTGTACTCTTGGGCTAAAATAAACAGGAAACTTGAAGTTTAACCTGAAATACCCTATTCAAGTAATTAATGCTTATGTTTGGCATTTAACAATACCAGCAAAAAGATCTTATGTATTTGTTTTAATTATTAATTATACTGAAATTTCATCTGTATTTTTTAGTTGAATCATCAAGATAATACAGCCCAAGATTATTAAGTGTTTATAAGTCTTAATGTTATATTTTTGTACAATAAATAGCTATATAAAATTTACACAATTAAACAAAAAACTATATATCTTAGGTACCTGTTTTCATTGCCATTATATATTCTGTAATTGCTCAATAATTATAAAAATACCTTTACAGGAGCATGTTAATGTCAACTCAATTCGATTTCGTTTCTGTGGTTAAAAAGCCAAATATTTGTTTTGATGGTTTATCTATTAGCCGTACGATCCAGTTTAGAAATGGAATGAAAAAAACAATAGGCGTCATTTTACCTACGGAACGCCCTTTAACCTTTGAAACACATGTACCCGAACGTATAGAAATCATTTCAGGTAAATGTCATGTTCAAATCGCAAATGACTTAGAGAGCCAGGTTTATTATGCTGGACAGTCATTTTATGTGCCAAGGAAGAGTCGTTTCAGCATTATGACAGATGATGTCCTGGACTATATATGTCACTTGGAGGGCTAACTTCCATCTTAAATAAAACACGAACAGTATTAAGCTCATTTATTAAATTTTTATTTAATCTGTATAAATAAAATTTTAAAAAATATGAGGATGCGATTCCTATACTTTCATTATAAAAATAAGATACATCGCAAATAATGAAGGGAACATTACTGTTCCCTTCATTTAAATAATAGCTCACTCTACAGGAGAATGAGCATACATATATGCTTTATAAAAACTTAAGCAGGAATTCCTTCTGCAACTGCTTCCCTAGCCCAAATACGATGATTACGGATCAGCTCTTTAAATTGGTCACTGACTGCATTAAAGTCTTCATCATGTAAAGTACCTTTATCTACCACTAATTGTAGATCATTCATCAGATTTTTCTTGTCACCCAAGAAAACGATTGGTTTGAGATGCTTATAGGCTTCTAAAATATAGTGAGTCGCTACCCCATCCATTTTAACTACATCGTAGTTGTCACCATCTACAATTACCACAGCATCATACATAACAGAAGGCTCACCTTTTTGCATACCGTCTGAAGCTAATGGCATTTTCTTGTCATTTAAAACAGGGCTTGGTGTGGGGGTAAGAATATGCGCCACTGCACTTTCAGCGTTTGCCCATTGTTGAATGGCATCCACATTTGCCTGATTAACATTATCATGTACCAGTACAGCAATTTTTCTGGCTTTAATATCTTTAGGGATAAAAGCTTCAAAACTGATCTTGGTAGATTTTTCAACAGAAGGTTTTTTAAGATCGTTATCCGAATTTTTAGGCACTTCAATGCCTAATTTTAAACCGACCTGTTGAGCTAAATCTAAATCAATATTCGCCAGTATTTCTTTCACTTCGCGTTCACGGATATGTATTCGTTTAACTTTACTTAATTCAAATACATAGGCATCTACTACGTGTTTTTGTTCATGTGGTGCCAAGCTTTGGTAGTAAAGTCGCGTTTGTGAGAAGTGATCGTTAAATGACTCGCTTCGCGCACGAATCTTATTACCATCAATACGTTCCTGATAGCTTTCAAAACCGCCGTCCTGTGCAGCAGCTGGAGTTTCTACTGGCCAGTTACTATCAATAGAATCCGGTTCATATGGAGCCTGTCCGCGATGCACAAATGTTTGATGCATGCCATCACGCTGGTTGTTATGGAATGGACATACTGCTCGGTTAATCGGCAATTGATGGAAGTTCGGCCCGCCTAAACGACTCAGCTGAGTGTCGGTATAAGAGAATAAACGTGCCTGCAATAGCGGATCATTGGTAAAGTCTATCCCGGGAACAATATGACCTGGACAGAAGGCAATCTGTTCAGTTTCAGCAAAGAAATTATCAACATTACGATTTAGTACCATTTTGCCGATTGGAATAACAGGCACCAGCTCTTCTGGAATAATTTTTGTAGGATCCAGCAAATCGAAATCGAAGCTCATTTCATCTTCTTCATTGACGACCTGAATACCCAGTTCCCACTCCGGATAATTTCCATCTTCAATCGCATCATATAAGTCACGACGATGAAAATCAGGATCTTTACCGGCTATTTTCTGCGCTTCATCCCACACCAGCTGAGTTAGACCCTGTTTTGGTGTCCAGTGAAACTTAACGAAAATCCCTTTACCCTCGGCATTAATAAGGCGGAAGGTATGTACCCCGAAACCTTGCATTGAACGGAAGTTTCGAGGAATTCCGCGATCTGACATAGCCCACATGACTGCATGCGCCGTTTCTGGAACTAATGATACGAAATCCCAAAAAGTATCATGAGCAGATTGAGCAGTTGGAATTTCAGTATGCGGTTCTGGTTTCACAGCATGCACGAAATCTGGAAATTTAATTCCGTCTTGTACAAAGAAAACAGGCGCATTGTTGCACACCATGTCATAGTTGCCTTCTTGAGTATAAAACTTGATGGCAAAACCACGAATGTCACGCACTGTATCTGATGAACCACGCGGTCCCTGTACAGTAGAGAAACGTACAAAAACAGGTGTTTGTACTGATGAGTCGGTCAGGAAACTAGCTTTGGTGTATTTTTCATTGCCTTCATAAGCCTGAAAATAACCGTGCGCACCTACACCACGCGCATGCACAATACGCTCCGGTATGCGTTCGTGGTCAAAATGGGTGATTTTTTCTCTTAAAATAAAATCTTCGAGTAAAGTTGAACCACGAATGCCCGCTTTTAAGCTATTTTGATTATCGGAAATTTTGACCCCGTGATTGGTGGTCAGCGCCTCTCCTGTGGCATCACGTCGAAATTCATCCAATTGTTGCAGCTTCGCATTGGTATTTTGTTTATCTAAACTATCCGTGCCTGCGAGTTCACTTTTTTTTACTTTAGGGTCCATATTCCTACCTATTATTTGTGGGTTAAAGTATGACTTTGTGGGTGGAAAACCGTTTCAATTCAAAAATTATGTTTAGATCGAATCTAATAGCTGGATGATTTTTTATCGCTCAGGAATGGAAAAAGAAAGTCGACAAAACGTTGGGTACACCAAAGGCCAACCTCAGTGTGGTGTGCATGAGGGGCTAGGTAAGGAAGCAACTTATTCATCTTGACAGCGAGATTGCCTGTTTCTGAAATCTGCTGTTGAATGTCTTCCAACTCCCCATCAGACAAGTAACTGAACATAAAATCATTTTTATTTTTAAGTGCAGCATTGATTCGCTGATGTTTTAAATCAAAGTTTTTAGAATGCTCACCTGCAATCCAGTCATAAATAATCTGCTTTTCTGTAGAGTTAAAGACGCCGTACATTTTCCCTTCTTCATGACTAATTAACTGCCAGAAGCGGCTTTCTTCAGGGTCCCTATTCATCTTGATCCATTGCTTCTCAATTAGAATATCTACAAATTCTTCCACCAGATTCGGCTCTGAAAGCCATTCATTAATAGATCGATTATTTAATTTGCATTTATCGCTGTGGATCACATTCCCCACTAAAGCTTTACGTTTAAAAATCTTAAGCACCATAGCTTCTAAATTGAGATTTTTAATAATCTGCCGTGATGACAACCCTTTATTATTTAAAGCAAAGCCTGCCTTCACTTTATCCATAAAAGCATCTTTATCCTTGAATTTAGAATAAATTTTCTCAAGCGCTTTAATAGATAAATGGGCATGACCATTATCCATATTGTCTATGGTGATATGCAGATTAAAATATTGAGAATTGATGCCTAATTCTTTAAGTTCATAATTGGTAATTAGCAGATGTAATGGAAGTTGCTCATATCCCAAATTGAAACCAATAATTTCTGGAATGAATTCTGGCGGAGCATAAGCAAGCGCTAATTGGATTGCAGGTTGATGATAATATTCATCTTCTAGCTCTAATACGAAATGCTCTAAACCTAAGCTGAAAAGCAAATCATCATATACGGTGACATGATTGGCTTTGGGCAAGCCTAATCCGAGTTCTTCAACATAAATCTGGATTAGGTCTCTAAACACTGGGTCATTCCAGTAATGAACTATGCTATATAACCATGAACCGTCTACCCGCTTTACCGGAGCAACTTTAATTAAAAATTCAAATGCTTGACCCACATTTTTAAAATATTCACGCTCTGCTCCGCTATTTCTTCTTTCTTTATATAACTGATATTCATGACATTGATTATGATTACTGTTCACAATCCATTCATGAATTTCACTCAAATTTGAAGGGAAATCGGAATAACTTGAATTGAGGGCAAGAATTTCTTTTTTTAAAAAAGCGGATGCTTTTCGTTCCTTATCGGGTGTAGAAATATTTGAATCTAGAAAAAAAGTAACTAAATCGCAGTAACTTTGATGGTTTTTATCAAGTAAATCTAGCAATCGTTCTTTTACTGCTACTGGCATTTTTATTCTCCACGCGGTAAGTATGCTATAAACCTCATTGATCAATATGACATGGTGAAAAACTCTAATTGTTATTATTCGTTTATTTTGTGTTTAATTGGTTTTCATTGATTTATATAATTCAAACACTTAAGTTACAAAAAACAAAAGTGTGATAAAAAACACATTTAAAAAGTATATTGTTAATATTTAAATCTCTGCTTAAAATAATTTTATTCAGTCTTAATAAAGTTATAAATATGACTACTAAATGCTGTAAATTAATAGCCAAAAACAAACTTAATATTACTTTTATTGAAAGTGCCTCTGCAGGTTATTTGGCTTACCGCTTCTCCCTTACTCCTTTTTCGGGCGATATTTTAAATGGTGGTCTGGTTTGTTACGACTTAAAAATCAAGGAAAATGTTTTAAAAATCTCACCAAAAATGATTAAGAAATACACGCCAGAATCTTCTGAAATTACTGAGGAATTGGTTAAAAAATCAAAAAGAATATTTAAATCAGATATATATGTTGGATGTACAGGGTTGCTTAAACCAGGCGGTTCAGAAACCAAAGAAAAACCCGTAGGTACTTTCTTCTATTCTATTTTATATAAAAACAAAATATATAGTTATCGTTGTTTTTGTAAAGGGAAAAAGGAAGAGAAACTAAAGAAACTGATTAATTATATTTGTAAGAGTTTAATTAAAATTATTAAAAATAGTTAATATCTTGTAATCTTAATTTAAGTTATTTAATCTTATTTTACTGAAAGATTGATAAGCTTATTTATATAAATTGTATTGAGATAACATAAATTAAATATTACATAATATGTAACATCTGTTTTGTTTTTTAATTAAAAATTCATGCTAATAATAATTATATCTGGTTTAAAACAGATTTTAAGATTTCACTAAAATATATATTATGAGGTGTAAAGATGACTACTGTAAATAATCAGCAAGATCAAAATAATGCTAATCCAAACCAACCCCAACAGCAAGGTGGCAATCAAGGTCAACAAGCTGGGCAGCAGCAAAATGATCAACAGGGTCAACAAAATCAGCAAAACCCGCAAGATCAGCAACGCCAACAGCAACAACAAAATGACAATCAAGGTCAACAAGGTGGACAGCAACAAAATCCGCAACGTCAGCAACAGCAAAGTGGCAATCAAGGCCAACAAGCTGGACAGCAACAAAATGATCAACAGGGTCAACAAAATCAGCAAACCCCGCAAGATCAACAACGTCAACAGCAGCAGCAAAATGACAATCAAGGGCAACAAGCTGGACAGCAGCAAAATTTTGGACGAAATCCAAATGAGCAAAATAATCCGCAGTAATAAATACTGTAGTGATAATTAGATTTCATACTTTCACCGGTAGAGATGATTAAACAATACTTTCTCTTGCGGGTTCAAAAATCAGGAGTTAATAATGACCACGAATGTAGAAAATCAAAATCGTACTCCAAATAGCGAAACTGATCAGTATTGGCGAGACAGCTATACTAATCGCCCTTACTACAGTGATTTACAGCGTGACATTCCAGACATTGATTATGATCGAGATCTGTCTTCTGCTTATGAATTTGGTCGAAACTCACGTTCTGAATATGGGGAAAACGCCCGATTTGAAGATTCAGAATCTGACCTTCAAACCAAATGGGATAATTTTAAAGCAGAGTCTCGTTTAAAATGGGATCAAGCTAAGCACGCTGTAAAAGATGCGTGGGATAGAATGTAAAAATTATAGAATATGGGCTTATATAGCCCATATTTTTTTCTTAAAGTATAATAAAACTGAACCTTTTAAATATTTATTTAGGTGATAGTTATAAACTTTATTGCATAAAAATTTTATAGAATTCATTAAATATAGATTTAAGTATGAGGTTGATTCTCCATTCATTATTTTCAATAATAGATAAGTTATTAACTTAATTAATGCATTATGTTATTTAATGTTTTTCTCTAATAAAAAAATATGAAAATCAAATAAAATATGATCAACACATTTAATAAATGGAAATAAGAATATGAATGAATATCCTAAGACGCCATCTACAGAATTACAAAGCCATCAACCTGGTATTCAATCCAAAATGGACCCCCAACCCGAAATAATCAAAGCCAATTATCAAGGAAGCAATAAATTAAAAGATAAGGTCGCGTTAATCACTGGCGGAGACAGTGGAATTGGTAGATCAATTTCCATACTATTTGCCCGAGAAGGTGCAGATATTTGCATCTGCTATTTAGAAGAGGATCAAGATGCACTTGAAACTAAGCAAATGGTTGAGAATGAGGGACGACGTTGTTTGCTTATTAAATGTGATTTACAGCATCAAGATGAAATAAGAAAAATGGTAGAACTGGCTCTGCAAGAATTTAAAGCCATCAATATTTTAGTTAATAATGCCGGCGTACAATATCCGCAGAAATATATTACAGATATCACGACACAACAGCTTTTTAAAACTTTTGAAACCAATATTTTTTCAATGTTTTATTTAACTGAAATGTTAGTCCCCTATATGAAACAGGGTGATACGATTATTAATACGACAAGCATTACCAGTTATCATGGGCATGATTTACTTATAGATTACGCAAGTACTAAAGGTGCGATCACTTCATTCACACGCAGCTTATCTACCAATCTCTTAAAAAATAAAACAGGGATTCGAGTAAATGCTGTGGCTCCAGGCCCTATTTGGACTCCTTTGATCCCGAGCAGTTTTGATAAGGAACAATTGAAAGACTTCGGTAAAGACACGCCAATGGGACGCATGGGACAACCCAGTGAGGTCGCCCCTGCCTATTTATTCTTGGCCTCTGATGAAGCAAGTTATATCTCTGGACAAGTCATTCATGTTAATGGAGGAACTATCATAAATGGCTAGAGCATAATTAAATAAAAATAAATCCATAATGATTTATATTGAGTCATTATGGATTTCTCATTGTTTTTAATATTATAGATTTTATGATACATAATTTAATTCGTTAAAAGTATAAAAATCTAATAAAGATATTTTATTTATAATTTAACAAGTCTTAATTAAAATTTACAAAAAATTTGCATATTATTTCTATGGCTTAAGTCATATTTTATCTACAAATATTGAGGTAAATAAACGGGAGGATTAAAGATGCCTACTGATGATAAATCAGCTTATACAGATAAGCAAAAGCGCAAGGCAGAACATATCTTTGAAAGTGAAAAAGAACGTGGTGTTTCTGAAGAAGAGGCAGAACGTATTGCTTGGGCTACCGTTAATAAACAAGATGGCGGCGGTAAGAAAAAAAGGCAGCAACATTAGAAAGAAAAATATGTTTTCCATATCCTAAAGCCCTTTAATGAGGGCTTTGTTGTCTGGTCTCATATTTATTTGGAGTTTATTTACCGTTTATCGGGAATCAAAATAGAATAAATATTTTAAAAACATCATTTTAAAGCTGTATTAAACAACTTTAACTTGCAGATCACAATTTGACACTATTTCAGTTCCCCTCCTCATCTACAATCTTATTTTTACTTTAGGCGAGGTAGAAAAGCAAATGGCGCTCTATTGCATAAAAAAAGATGGTAATTTTTTAACTTATCGCGATCAATTTAACGACTCATATACTTGCGAGATATCAGAGTTGCACTTTACGATGTTTAGTCAATGGCACTGGACGACTGATGAAGAAGACTCAAAAATTTTTACCAGCCAAAAAGAAGCTGAACTTTTTATTGCAGAGCATTATGGAGAGTTTTTTCGGAATGCAGAAATAACTTTACTAAAATGATGACGACTTCACTAATTATCTAACTTATATAAAAACAGAATTTATTTAAATGAATCATAATTAAAATTTAAAGTAATTAAAGCAGATTTAGTGTGGAATAGTAAGTATCAACTAAAAAGTAAACATGTATTCATTACCAAAACCCTTTGAAATCTGCCTAACCCAACGCTCTATCTGATCTGCCTTCATCACCTTAAAATCCCGC
>Ga0308160_10006953_pt1 | contig 11367 bp, 6 predicted proteins | sample PhyFR1_FD_201036 | JGI IMG/M metagenome (GOLD analysis project Ga0308160, IMG submission 201036) | Phyllosphere microbial communities from UC Gill Tract Community Farm, Albany, California, United States - DLSLF.R1 | ecosystem: Host-associated > Plants > Phyllosphere > Unclassified | place: USA... | reverse complement strand
GATACGTATGTCTGGACTGCGGAGAAGCAGATATGTGGAAAGAGAACGAGCTTCCAACGTCAAAAGCTCAGTATGGGAATAGTGATACTGGACATAGTGATGGATCCGGCGAGACGGCCATGATCCCTCAAGGCTCGAGACCAAGGAGTGAATCTACTTCAACACATACCAGTCGGGAACCACTTCGAGGAGTCAATGGAAAGGGTCGACAAGTTGGACCTGTAGGCTACGAGCTATGTCCTGGGTGTATTGAGGTACATGGTCTTGAACATGCCAGATCGTCTGCCATACCTGCCGGACCATCAAGACGTATATCCGAGTCTCGGCATACCTTTCGCGAAAAGATCTGGGGACCACAGGGATGGCAGGATGTCGGTAAGTATTATCCCTTCCTAGACAGAGACGGGCTGAGAGTACAGAATACAACGAAGATACTCAATGTAGCATTTGTAATGCCACAGTCTTGGATGATCGCTACAAATGCGTTTCGTGTACCAAATTCGATCTCTGCAAATCATGTACGTCCTCTCTAATATGCAGGACACGGCTGACATAGGTCAGGCCACAACAAAGTCGAAGACATTCATCCTTCGCATGCTTTCCTCTCTCTTCCCGATGTTGTGTTACCTCCTATTGGGTCTTCACTCGATGCCCATCTCAGCAATGGGCGTCCTGCTCCTCCGCGTCGTATGTTTTTGCGGAAGATCGCTAGAAAGGGGACCAAGCTGATGTACAGCTGTAGCTATGCGTCACCCTGGTGCTTTCTGTCACAAGCAAGTTCTGTTACCTCTTTCCGCGTGTCTCTGCTAACGAGTCAGCTGCCTGAAGGACATCATCGGTCCTAGATTTCACTGCGCCGTCTGTCCCTCATGGTACGTATCTCTCGTGTGTGATTGTCAAATCTGATAACCAGGGATCTCTGCGACCAATGTGAAGGGAGTGCAAGCGATCTCCCCAACAGCTCTGGCCACACGGCTGATCATATCATGATGAAGGTAAGCTCCTGAAATCACACCAAGCTCATAAGTAGATCCCGGTCCCACTAGCAAACAGCGAGATCGCAGCAGTCAGTCGGCGAGCTCGAGATAGATGGCTTCAACAAGACTCTAGTGCCGTTACGGCCAACGGTGCCAGGTCAAGATCACAGTCACCTACCAACGAAACCATCTATGCAGGTGGAGGGGGTACTATCCGCAGTGGTGGCTCTAGACCTGATCCTCGTCCACCTCAGAGGAATGCACCCCGCGATGCGCTTGATCATGGATGTCGGTGTAATAATTGTAACGAGTGGATTATGGGTCGGAGGTATCAATGTGCCAATTGTCCCTCGGAGCCTGAATCGTTCAATCTCGCAAGTCATCCCAATCTTGCAGTGTTCCAAGCTCATATGACAGTGCTCCATATGCGAGATACGGTCTTACAAAGTCCACGATCCTCGACATGTATTTTTCAAACTCGACCGACCGGTTGATATACCACTCATGTCGACTCGACCATTCCTCCCGATCCTCTACAAGAACCGCGTCGGAGACGTGGCGCGTGAGTTCGAGCTCGACCCGCATGATCCGACTGCGTACTTGAAACATGTCCTCCACCGGGAGACGTTATGCGATATTCACGCAGACCAAATCAGGGGCCAGTGGTTGAGGTGTGCGCATTGTCCTGCTGGATTCGATATTTGCCATGAGGCGGAGGAGATTGCATTACACGATCCTACACATGGTACGTCGACCCCTTTGACAGTCGCTGACTTTCAGTGTTCATCGTTTTCAAGGCCAAGGTCGACATGACGGCGTTCAGGGCGGTTGCCGATCTGGCCTCGGATACCCCCAAACCGTTGCTTCGGGAGACTGTATACCTCCCATCGGATTAAAGGTCTCTACAAGGCATACATCATGTATTTACTAGACTGGGCTATGTGCAGATTCAACAACAAGTACGTAGAATTACAATACCATCGCTCCCGCAAAGATGCTGACGACAGTCAGCATGATCATTGGCCAACCGAACGAGACCGCATGCCAAGCACCATTGTGCCAATTCGCCATGTTCTGCCCTGCGATCGTCACGCCCGCTCCTGCTGTCGACCATCCCGATGTAGTCCCAGCAGCAGCATTTACCCCAGCCACAGCAGCCACAGGGGTAGGTACTGCGACGGCAGTCCCACTGGCATGAGTCCACGCGTTTCCTTGGGCGACAGGGGCAGGGATGGATGAGGCAGGAGCGGAATATCCATTTCCACCTGCCCCCGCATCCTTCCATTCGCCAGTGGAAGCAGCCGGTGCTGGGGCCGTATACCCACTTCCTCCGCCTGCGTCTTTCCATCCACCTTTATCACCCTCTCCACCTTTATCGTATCCTCCCCCAGTTCCACCACCAATAGTACTGGTATCTCCAGTGACTGTCTCTTCATAATACGATCCCTCTGTCTCGACCCACATGGCAGTCTGAGTCTGAGTGATTTGTATGACATTTTCATAGACTGTACTCTTGATTACTGGAGTGGGGGAGTACTTGATAATGTATACTGTACCTTTCTCAGTGACGGTCGAAGTGATAGTCTCGGTAGAATAAATGGTTTCAGTGGTAGTAGTGCTTTCAGTGACGTAAGTGGTAATGTAGCATGGGACAGAGGTTGTGGAGAGGATGGTACTGGTTACCACTGATGCTTGTAAGGTTTCGGCTGAGCCGGGACCGTATGAACATGGTGGGCTGTCGCATCGGGGCAGGAGAGTTCTGGCGGTGAGGGTGGGTTCGGAAAGAAGAGTTTCGTGGACGTAGGTTGAGGTTGGCGTGGGGTGGGATGAAGCTGAGACTTGTCGGGGAGCGGCAGAGCCTAGGGCCCAACAGGCCTGAACGAGGGCGAGTGATAGCAGGACTTGATACATGGTTGAGGGGGTGGTGTGAGTGATGTAGGTCAATTTTTGGTAAGATGGCTGATGCTGTCAGATGTTGTGAATGGTTTCCATGATGTGAGGATAGGGAGTGGCGGGGGTCGTGATTAGTAGGACGAGATGTAAGATGATGTGAAGACTCCAGATCTCGACTCGAGGTTTTAAATGATGAGCTTAAACATCATAGCCCCTCTGATGAAAGGATTCGCAGAAAAAAGAACGTTACATCGCCCTCAATGGATCGTCATGAAAGGTTGCCTCCTGTGGTGACGCACTACCGACATCCTTTATGTCAAAGTAGTGTCGGACGCAATCACGGCCATCGGTGTCGTAGGGAAATGCATAATCTGAATCTACTTCTTCTGGTCCTCTCCCTTGGGTGGAGGAGGGGGAATCTTGAAGTTCTACTTTATCAGCTCAACATCCCTTTCGCGAATTAGCCAGATACGTACTTCTGGCTGAGTGTTTGGGTCTCCTGCTCCGGTCTGCTCCCATGGTGAAGCGGCGTCGGCAAAGCTCCTGCAGATGTCAGCTTAACTCTTGCGATTGATGCAAGCTGGACTTACCTGTATGCCTGTGTCAATTGTAGTGGTTCGTAGACTACACGCTTCTTGACTTCATCATATCGTACTTCCGAGTATCCCTACCAAGTCAGCATACATCTCCACGATATCAATGCGGTACTCACGGTCAATGGGAAATCCTTTCTCAGAGGGTGACCTTCGAATCCGTAATCCGTCAAGATACGACGTAGATCCGGGTGTCCGCTGAAAAAGACTCCGTACATATCCCAAACCTCCCTCTCGTACCAGTTCGCACCGTTGAAAAGACCAGTAATCGAAGGGACGGCACTGACTTCGTTGGCGTAGGTCTTGACCCTGATTCGCGATTGATGAGCTACAGATAAGAGGTTGTAGACGACCTAGCTGTTAGCTTGTCCTCTACGAGGGCCTCTGAGCTGAACTTGCCTCGAATCGGTTCTGCCTGGTGGGGTAGTCGACAGCGGTAATATCCATGACCGCCTTGTATTGACATTGAGTGTGATCCCGCAAGAAAGTAAGGACAGGTACAACCGCCTGAGGAGGAATGTATAGTGTCAATTCATCCTTGTAGACCGAGAATTGCTGGACGTATTTCGGTAGACAAGTGGTAAGGTACTGTCCGTACTCGTGTAATGGCGAGTTGAGAGGAGCGAGCTTATCGGCTGGGTTGATACCGACCGGTTCCGAGAATGGAGCCTTGGATGCCTCGGGGATGGAAGGGTTACCGGCTCGTAGAGCTGTCGAAGTTCGTAGAGACCGAGCAGCGGGGATGGCTAGAGCTGTACGTGATCTGACTGCTGTGCGGAGCGCGACTAGGGAAGATCGAGATGCCATGATGGTGTATATATGATATAGCGAATAGAGATCGGGGTGATGCAAAGGGAGGAAGGGGTAAGAGTGCCACAAAGCGGGATTAATGAATTGTATGGTATCCGGTAATATGAATTGGGTGATCAATAGTTTAAGCTGTATTTAAGCGTATGCTGTTCCTGAATTCGTGTCTGTATCAATCCCGTGTAGTGTAGAGTAATGCAAGTAGTGGCCAACCTATCTATACATCAACTCATCAATCATCGACACAATCAGTAGTACTCAACTACGTACTACCTCGCTACAGACTAAAGATACATCTGCCTTTATCAGACAGCGATCAAATCACGCGTCATCATCCATATCCGATATCGCGCGAGCTCCTTTCATAGCGATCCCCACGCCAATCGTTTCGGACACACAGACTTTGTGTTCCTCTGACCATCGAATATTTGGTCAAGCTTGTGATTCAATCACCCAAATGTCAGTCTCTTTCACGATAGTGATAGTTTGCGGACAGACAACTACTGACAGAACCTTATCGCCCGATTTGATGCTGACGAGAATAGGCGTACAGAATGAGTGACTTGCCCGAACACCATGATCAAGAGAAATCAGCCGATACCCAATTAGAAGAGAGTGGAGGGAAAGAACAAGCAGAGACCAAGCAGGAGGAGGAGGTGAGGGGGGGCGGGGAGGAAAAGGAGGTGCAAGTGAAGGAACCTGTCGTCGAGCAGGATCCGAGCGTTACGGAGGAAAAGAAGGCGGATGAGGACCTAGCAACGAAGCCTGAAACTACAGATATTGAAGCGAGTCAAAAGGAGGAGGAGGTGAAGGAAAAACAGGATGAAACTACTGTCGAGAAGGCACAGGATGAACGGACAGAGACGGTGGAGGAAAAGGTTGAAGGCGGAAATCCTGTCGATACCAGCGAGAAGGATAACAAGCAACCGGAGTCAGAACAGGCATCGAAAAGCAATGAACCTGTATCGACCAACGTTTCAGCCGACCCTTCTCCTGCTGTTTCGCTAGCCGCACTCAGACCGCTTTCACCATCATCCCGAACTTCGACACCACCTCTGACGGCTACGACGACGGCACCTGCCGCCAAGAAATTCAGTGCGATGAACGTCAATAAGAAGTTCTTGAGCAAGACGGGTAGTCCGAATCCAGTTGGCGCGAGTGCCGCAACCAAGCTCAATCCGTTAGCCAGTAAGTCGTTTTGCCAATTTGCTTGCGTCCAAGCTCACTCGTTAGGTCGTCCGATCAGCTCCCCAGTACCTATCGCCGCCCCTTCCTCTCGATTACTATCCACCACCCTGACGACGGTCACCAGCAAACCGTCCGTATCGCCTCAACCTCCCTCATCTGCCTCGACAAGCTCACCATGGGCCAAACCAGTCTTACCAGCATCGGACTCGTCATCATCAAATACCAAAAGAGGTACATCATTCTCATCAACCGCACCCATGGGTTCAGGTCAAGGAATAGCATCGAAACCAGCATGGAGGGCGGTTGGTGCAGATGGCAGGAGAGCAGGGATGGGAGTCAACAGGGATTTCCCAACTGCGAGCGAGGTAGCGGAAGGTAAGCTGCTCCTGCAATTCCCCAAAAATGACTGACCTGGTAGGTAAACGGGCAGCTGCATCGTCAGCTCAAGCTCATGCGGACGCTCAAGCCGCACAGGCAGAAGCCTTGATGCAAGGCTTAAACGCGTTCACAAATTTCGAGCCGGGAGCTCATCGATGGGATGTAGGTCATTCTCACTGGTATAAAGTTCGTCTACTGATCAGCAGGATGAGGATGATGAAGACGATATAATCGACTTTGGAGACGGAGCACCCACGCAGTCAACCCAGCAAGAGGCACCACGTCCAGCCGCACCAACGGATCAGCCAGTCACGAAATCCGAACGATTCGTCGAGGACTTTGACAGGAGCTGGCCAAGATCAGCACAAGCACCCGTCGAGGAGCGCCTGCAACCATCCGATCCCCGCAAACGGGAAAGCGATCGCGTACTTTTCAATGCCAGCTCGAACCGACTGGAAGCAAAAGCATCACGTCCACCCCCACCCCCGCAACCTCAACCTACCAAACTCATGTCTCGTCCCGAACCCCCTTCTTCCGACCGCACAATACCCGGACGAGGTCCATTATCAAGGCAATTACCTCCTCATCTCGCCAATGCACCCGACAAGGGACGACCTCTACCACCACACATGGCCAATGTGCCAGAAAAGCCTGCTCAAGAAGCAGGACGTACAGCATGGGGTCCAAGTCGAGATCAGGGTCGTCAAGCTCCTCCGCATGGTGGCAGACAGGAACTACCTCCTCAATCAGCTGTCTTTGACGACTCCCGAACACCAAATCAATCTTCCACATTCCAGAGACCATCTCACCCACCAACGCGCCCGTCAGGCGAGCGTGTTCCTTCCGACAATCATCCCACACCGGCGCCAGCTCCAGCTCCGGCACCTCCCCCCGACATTGGAGAGTCCCAGGCAGCAGAGATGCATACTGCAGCAGAAAAGGCTCGATTACGTCGACAAGCAGAAGAAGAGGAGAGACGCGCGGCTGCGGATAGAGCCAGGCAGAAGGCGAAGGAGCTGGAAGCCAAGTTCGGTCCAAAGCCGGTAAAGCCTCAAGCAGAGTCTTCAGATACGACTACGACTACCGCTCCTAAACCCCCCATCACAACCACACCATCGTACACTATCGCTCAACGCCCTAAAGCGCAACCCGAGACTTCGCAGACCGACCCACCAGCACATGCTCCAACTGGACCGTCCAACCTTCCCTCGAGACCGTCGGTTGGAGAAGCGAGTCGTCCAAGAGATGATCAATGGCGGAATAAGCCAGAACAATCAAAATCCAGTCACGTTTCTCAGGTTCCGCCCCGAGAAGAGCAGCAACAACGCACATTCCCTGCCCGTAATCGAGCTGCTCGTCCCAACGCAGAGGCATTCTTCGAGAAATCACAACAAGCCCAATCCCCTCCTACCGTCGCAAAGAGCGTCGAAGAGTCAGCTGTAGTCGCTCCGGTCGTGCATTTACCGGGTATGCCTCGAGAAGCGCCTCACGATCACGGAGTCAAGAAGGACGAAATGATAAACGATATGCTTGCTCGCATCAAAGCTGCAATGGGCGACCGTCCCGAAGAGACCACTACGGAAGAGAGTATATCACAGGGTCGACCCAATACACGTCCACCGAAAGCCGGTCAGGCTGCCAAGACGGCACCAACTCAACCAGCCCAGACACCCGCCCCTCTTGAACCTGTTGATGCCTTCTTTGATGTCACCGAAGCGGAAGTTCCTCGATCTCCTCCACCCGCCTGGCGAACGTACACCGTCAAGCTACCGAAGGAAATCAAGGATGTTCCGGATCTCTCCCATTCGCAAAGATTGGCCTTGTCAAGGACTATCCCTGCGCCAAAAGGATGGCTCATGTCGTACAATCCTCCACTTGACTTGAGCCCTGGCACACTATCGGTCACAGACCTCCTCCTCCCTCCTCATGACGCCAAGACGAACATGCATCAGAAAGCCCAACCCGCACCTACCCCCCTCGTCAGTATTCCCCAAACCTCTTACGTCCCATTCGTCAAAGGCTCCAAGGCGGGCTCGTCGTCATACAAGAGTCGCCAAGCCGAAAACACACCGAATGCACCAGAAGACAAGAGGAACCGTCAAGCTCAGCATGTTGCGCCTTCCCGTCCTGGACTCGCGGATAGGTGGAGGATACAAGAGACACCCAGTGCTTCCGCCCCTGCACCCGGCCCCGAACCTGCCGTCACACAAAACGCACTTGACCTACTGGATGCTCCACCCCCGACAGCCAAGACACCCGCCAAGGCTCCAGCGAAAACGAATACGCCTGCTCGATTCGAAGGAATGTCAATTGGAGCTGATGATTCTGCCGAACCTGATCTTAAATCGGGAGTACGATTCATGGTCTCGAGTGAACTTGAAGGGGATAGTCTGCTGGATGAAGTCAACAAGATGAGTCTTGATAGTGTGGAGGAAACGCAGGGCGGTGCCGCAGCCAATGGCCCCAGTCAGGAAGTGAGTCACCTCACTCAACATCAAGATTGTGAGCTGACGTTCAAGCCTCGTTCACCATCACAACATGGTCTTCCCACTGGGTCATTGGCACGTACACACCCAACCTCTCCAAATGGATTACCTCCCTGGACGAATCAGCGAGAACATCTCAAGCAGGTTTGGGAGCAATCGAGCGGACCATCAAGCGAGACGAAAATATCGACTGCTACACCTGGTTCCGACTCTACGCCCGCATCCACTTATTCCTCTGCCAATGGCCCTTCAGTCAATGATACGGCTACTCCTCAACAATTGGCCTATCCCTCTCAAACCTTCTCCCCAACTCAAAACGCCTTCCAGGTCCGATACCCTGCTGGATCTCCACATCACATGATGTCGCAAAATCATCAGTCAACCGACTCGTACTCGTCAGCGCCTAAGCATGGTTCTTCTGCCGTCAATGGATACCCCGCAAATGGATATACCGGTATGAGCCAGCAGAGTCTATGGTCCGCTCCTGCGTTCGGCTCGTCCATGGCATCTCCGTCTTATGGGTATGCTTCTAAACCTACTCCGGGACCCCTCGATCAAAAGGCAGCTATGGCCTTCAACTCGGCTGGAGGATCGAAAGATATGGCTCAGTACGCCTACTCTTCAATGACCTCTCCACAACATTATGGTCGATCACCATATGGTTCCTTCTCGCCCTCGTATACCCCCCAACAAGCTCAGCAGATGCAGCATCATCAGCAACAGCAGCAACGGATGGTTTCATCGCCAAATGGAACATATGGTTATGCAGGGTATAATGGTCCATCGAACCACGCAACGCGAGGAGCGAGTATGTCGGGTCGTTTCGCACATACACAAGCGAACGGGTCTGGTGAAGAGTATGGATATAATGGACAAGAGGGACAGGGACAGTACTACGGACAGTCTCAGAGCCATAATGGTGTATATCATCAAGCAGGTGCGGGAGGAGCAGAGACGCCCACTGGACCTACTGGTCATGGGTCGTATCATGTGGGAGGATCTAGGAGGAAGATGTGGTAGTGGGGACCTATCCCAAGGGGATGATAATATCAATTTATTTAGCATTTTCACAATGTAACGCACGTATTGTTCTTGCCTGTTCATATGCCGCTCGTCTTGTGCTAGTAGAGCTTGCTTCTTTAGCGTGTAAGACTGGTGGAATGGTAAGGAAATCAGTAGTGCAATCAGCTCGGGTATCTAGCCGACTCAGATGTCCCGCTGCTATTAGTCCTTCAAACGACCGAAATTGATTACTCTTTAGTCTAGACCTCTCTAGCTCCATCATGCGCAGGATACGATACCCCACAAGGCATAACGCAGCTAGTAACCACCAATTGCATCAACAAATTCGATGGACGGTTAACCTAACCTACTTCAACTGTCATCAAATACAACTCCACTTTACATTGTCGCATACCCGTTTACAAATGCCCCCGACCCCACTATCCTTTAACAACCCTTCTGAACGCATCACATCATCACACCCTCCGCCCTTTACCCCTGCCGAGACTCCCCACGTTGACTACAGCCTTGGCCTATCCATCGCCCCTCCTTTCGGTATCAATCATGACGTTCCTTGATGAACCTTAACACTTTTGGTTGATTCATCCTCATTTGTAGATCATAGGTCAACTGCTCAAAATACTACCTGACAACTCGCAACCCTTCCCGTATCATACTTACACATTACCCTTAACCTGCCCATTTCTCTGAACACATATATAAACACCACTCCCGTCGTCCCGCCCCACCTTCTTTTAACTACTTATAGTGGATCCACTCTCTATACATACTTATCATAATCACATAGATGAACATGGACGCTGAAGGACAAGCCAAAATGGGGATGACAGAGGACCTGGGCGCATCCTTGGGATCGCAGTTCATGGCGTAAGTTCCCCTTCATCGCGTCGAACGACGGGCTGACGCGATAGTGTGACGTTCGACGCTGTACTTTGCGGTGTAGTCTTGTGCCAATGCATGCGTTGGCTACCGGACTATAGGACCGATATGATGCTCATTAGGTTCGCTGTTGTGAGTTCCCTTCACGTCGTCTACGAGATCAGTCCTGACATGCAGCCCTTCGCAGCTCTCGCAGCTATCGCTACTACATGCTTGTAAGTTTTCTGCTTCCCCTTGGCAGTGGCGTAGCTGATGCTCAGTACCTGGGCAATCTACATGCGAGCTTTCGTCGACAACTACGGTCAATACGCTGCGTTCGCAGACTTGAAATGTACCCTCGCCCGCTCGTAACTTTACTCACATTGCTGATGTATAGACTTTGGGTTCTACGGACTGCTAGATATCCTGACTGTTGTACCTATCCAACTCATCTTTGCCGATCGATCAGTCAAGATCAATAACCGAAACATCTTCATCACTATCGTCAACTATGGATTCATGTAAGTCGAGCATGTCGCTCTCGAGCGAGACTGATGATCAGCTTCCTCACTGCCGCCTCTGCCATCTCCGTCACCATCCTCACTCGAGGTCAGACTATCTACACCAAGTCTGAGGTCCGCCTTTCAACCTTGTCTGCCCAGTCCCATGCTGACAGCCAGGCGTTGAAGATGATGATGGTCGTTTGGCCTGCTATCTGTACCTCTACCCATCTCATCCTCACTGGGTCCATCTTGTATGGTTTATATCGGACCAGGGAAGGAGCGAACCACACTCGAGTCATGGTTGATCGCATCATATTCATGTCACTCGAGTCCCAGGTCCCGGGTACTACCTTGTGCGTTTCCTTTGTGTCGTCCTGGTGAGGTAGTGAATACTGATGCATAGCGCGTTTGTTGCCATGATCCTCATCGCTGCCGACCCGGACTCGCCATTCATCCCCTGGATTGTGTATGTCCATTGTCGTGATCCAGGATGTAGTCGCTGACGATCAGTATCGTTCACCCCAAGGTATTCCTCATTGGTTGTATCGCCATGGTCAACGTACGACACACTTGGCAACGAGAAGGCAAATTGCCCTCTACCCTAGGTGTAAGTTCATACCTCGGTACTATTTACCCAAGCGGGTCCTAATGATCAGTCTGG
>Ga0308160_10006952_pt1 | contig 11370 bp, 6 predicted proteins | sample PhyFR1_FD_201036 | JGI IMG/M metagenome (GOLD analysis project Ga0308160, IMG submission 201036) | Phyllosphere microbial communities from UC Gill Tract Community Farm, Albany, California, United States - DLSLF.R1 | ecosystem: Host-associated > Plants > Phyllosphere > Unclassified | place: USA... | reverse complement strand
CCGCCTTCGGCGTGCGCGGCGTGCGCCTGGTCGCCGACGGCATCCCCGCCACCATGCCGGACGGCCAGGGCCAGGCGGCCACCTTCAATCTCGACATGGCCGAGCGCATCGAAGTGCTGCGCGGGCCGCTTTCCGCGCTGTACGGCAACCATGCGGGCGGCGTGATCCAGATGTTCACCCGCGACGGCGAGGGCCCGCCGGCGGTCGAGACCACGGTCAGCGCCGGCAGCTACGGCAGCCACAAGATCGACGTGAACGCCCAGGGCAAGAGCGGCGGCATCGGCTATGTGGTCGACGCCTCGCGCTTCGACACCGACGGCTACCGCGCCCACAGCGCGGCGCGGCGCGACCAGTCCTTCGCCAAGCTGACGCTGCGGCCGGGCGCCGGCAGCAAGCTGACGCTGGTCGCCAACAGCATGAGCGAAAACAATGCCCAGGATCCGCTCGGCGTCAAATGGGCCACCTTCGCACGCGACCCGCGCGCCGGCGAGATCGACGCCAACGACACCGCCACGCCCAAGCGCACGCTGGCCGAGCGCTACGACACGCGCAAGAACATCAACCACCAGCAGGCCGGCCTGACCTGGGAACAGCGCTTCGGCGCCGACCGCCTCCAGCTGACGCTGTACGGCGGCAACCGCCACGTGGTGCAGTACCAGTCCTTCCCGAAGACCATGCAGGCACCGGCCAGCCAGTCGGGCGGGGTGGTCGACTTCGACCGCGATTTCTACGGCGCGAACATCGCCTGGCAGCACGTGCGCCAGCTCGGCGGCGGCCGGCTGACCACCACCGCCGGCCTGGAATACGGGCGTTCGAGCGACGACCGCCAAGGTTATGAAAACTACATCGGCAACACGTATGGCGTGCAGGGCGCGCTGCGCCGCGACGAAACCGACACCGTGTCCAGCCTCGACCCCTACCTGCAGGGCAGCTGGGCGCGCGGGCGCTGGGAATTCACCGCGGGCGTGCGCTACAACCAGCTGCGCGTGGACGTGCGCGACCGCTTCCTCGGCAACGGCAACGACAGCGGCAGCCTGCGCTACCACCATGCGACGCCGGTGCTGGGCGCGCTGGTCAAGCTGACGCCGGCGCTCAACCTGTACGCGAGCGCGGCACGCGGCTTCGAAGCGCCGACCCTGAATGAACTGTTCTATTCCGGCACGGGCGGCGGCTTCAACTACGCGCTGGCGCCGGCCACGAGCACCCACCTGGAACTCGGGGCCAAGGCGATCCTGGCCCGCCACACGCGCGCCGAACTGGCCGTGTTCCAGGTGCGCACCCGCGACGAGCTGGTGGTCGATGTGTCCAGCGGCGGCCGCAGCAGCTACCAGAATGCCGCCAGCACCCTGCGCCAGGGCGTCGAACTGTCGATCGATTCGCACTGGGGGCACGGCCTGAGCACGCGCCTGGCGGCCACCCAGCTGCGCGCCATCTATGACGGGCAGGTGGGCGCTGTCGCGGCCGGCAGCCGCCTGCCGGGCGTTCCGGAGGCCAATTTGTTCGGCGAGCTGGCGTGGCAGAACCGGGCCGCCAGCTTCGGCGGCGCACTGGAGGCGCAGGCAAGCAGCCGGGTGTATGCCGACGACGCCAACGCCGACCGGCCGGCCCCCGGCTATGGCGTCCTCAACCTGCGCGTGCATGCGCAGCAGCAGGCCGGCGCCTGGCATATCAAGGAATTCGCACGCCTGAACAACGTGCTGGACCGGCAGTACGTCGGCTCCCTGATTGTCGGCGACAGTAACAAGCGCTACTATGAGGCAGCGCCCGGCCGTAACTGGCTGCTGGGCGTCAGCGCGCGTTATCAGTTTTGACGACTGGATGTCCATCCGATCTGGATCAAGGATTGCGGAGAACCTGGTGAAATAGCGGTGCCCGTCCGGTCAAAGCACGAAGTTTCCTGTTTTCTACAGCGAAAGGACGTATGCCATGCCCCTGCCCGTGAGCATCACCATCAATGGCGCCGCCACGCCCTTGCCCGACGATCCGCGCGTTTCGCTGCTGGACCTGCTGCGCGAGCACCTGCAGCTGCCGGGCACCAAGCAAGGCTGCAACCAGGGCGCCTGTGGCGCCTGCACCGTGCTGGTCGATGGCGAACAGCGCATCCTGTCCTGCCTGGCACTGGCGGTGCAGTACGCGGGCCGCTCGGTCACCTCGATCGAGGGCCTGGCCGATGGCGAGGGCCTGCATCCGCTGCAGCAAGCCTTCATCGAGCACGACGGCTTCCAGTGCGGCTATTGCACGCCCGGCCAGATCTGTTCGGCAATCGGCATGGCAGCGGAATTGCGGCGCGGCGTGCCGAGCTACGTCACCGATGACATCGCCGCCGCGGCGGTCGAATTCAGCCACGACGAAGTGCGCGAACGGATGAGCGGCAACCTGTGCCGCTGCGGTGCCTACAACGGCATCGTCGCGGCCATCACCGACACCGTAGGGGAGGCGCCATGACCCCCTTCACCTTTGCGCGCGCCGCCGACGCACCCGAAGCCGTCCGGCTCGGTGCGGCGCCCGGCGCCCGCTACCTGGGCGGCGGCACCAACCTGGTCGACCTGATGCGCGAGACCATCGAACAACCGGCCATAGTGGTCGATGTCACCGGCTTGTCGAGCGCCATCGAGGAAGGCCCGGACGGCAGCCTGCTGATCGGCGCCGCCGCCAGAAACACCGCCGTGGCCGAGCATCCCGCGGTGCGCAGCCGCTATCCGCTGCTGGCGCGTGCCATCGTGGCCGGGGCCTCGGCCCAGATCCGCAACATGGCGACGGTCGGCGGCAACATCCTGCAGCGCACCCGCTGCACCTATTTCTATGACGACGACGGCGCGCGCTGCAACAAGCGCTCGCCGGGCCAGGGCTGCGATGCCATCGATGGCTTCAACCGCATCCACGCGGTGCTCGGCGCTTCCGATGCCTGCGTGGCCACGCACCCGTCCGACATGTGCGTGGCGCTGGCGGCGCTGGATGCCCGGGTGCACCTGGACGGGCCGCAGGGCAGGCGCAGCGTTGCGCTGACCGACCTGCACCGCCTGCCGGAAGACCATCCGGAACTGGACACGATACTGGCGCCGGGCGAACTCATCACCGCCATCGAATTGCCGGCGCTGCCGTTCGCCATGCATTCCGCTTACCGCAAGGTGCGCGACCGTGCCAGCTATGCGTTTGCGCTGGTGTCGGTGGCCGCCGCCATCGACGTGTCTGATGGCACCGTGCGCGACGTGCGCCTGGCGCTGGGCGGCGTCGCCCACAAACCCTGGCGCGCGCGGATCGCGGAGGATGCGCTGAAGGGCAAGCCGGCGACTGTCGACAGCTTCCGCGCCGCCGCCGCGGCCGAACTGGCGGCAGCAAAGCCATTGCGCGACAACGCCTTCAAGATCGCGCTCGCGCAGCGCACCCTCGTCGCCGTGCTGGAAAGTCTCACCGGGAGGCAGCCGTGAATATCATCAAGGAAGCCGCGCAGCAGGTCATGAAGAAGGCGGTCGAGCTGGCGCCGGATGCCTGGATGCCGGGCGGGAAGTCCGACCCGCTGATCGAACGGCGCGACGGCTACATCGGCACGCCGGTCTCGCGCCTGGACGGTGCGGACAAAGTGCAGGGCAGGGCGCCGTTTGCCGCCGAATTCCCGCTTGAGAATCTGGCCTATGCCGCGCTGGTCTACAGCACCATACCGAAGGGCCGCATCGCCACGCTCGACACCGCCGCCGCCGAAAGCGCACCCGGCGTGGTGCTGGTGATGACCCACAAGAACGCGCCGGCGATGAAGCCGATGCCGCTGTTCATGACCAGCGGCAAGGCGGCGGCCGGCGAAGGCTTGCCGGTGTTCCAGGACGACCTGGTGCATTACAACGGCCAGCCGGTGGCGCTGGTGCTGGCCGAGACCCAGGAGCAGGCCGACCATGCCAGGGCGCTGGTCCGCGTGACCTATCTCACCGAGACGGCAGTGACCTCGCTGGAAGCGGCCAGGGCCAAAGGTTCGGAGCCGGGCGAATTCATGGGCGAACCGCTCAGGAAGGAAATCGGCGACGCCGAACGCGCGCTGGCGGATGCCCTGTACAAGGTCGATGTTGTGTACAGCACGCCGCGCTACAACCACAACGCGATCGAACTGCATGCGGCGACGGTGACGTGGGAAGGCGGCGATTTGCGCATCCACGATGCGACCCAGGCCGTGGGACACACGGCGTGGTCGATGGCGCAGGTGTTCGGCCTGAAGGAAGGGCAGGTGCATGTGACCTCGCCCTTCGTCGGCGGTGGTTTCGGCGGCAAGGCCATGTGGCGCCACCAGGTGCTGGCCGCGGCGGCATCGAAGCTGGCCGGGCGGCCGGTGCGCATCGTGCTGTCGCGCGAAGGCGTGTACCGCATCGTCGGCGGGCGCACGCTGACCGAGCAGCGCGTCGCCATCGGTGCGAATGCCGACGGCCGCTTCGACGCCATGATCCACACCGGCGTGGCGGCGATGACCCCGCATAACAATTTTCCGGAACCCTTCATCCTGCCCACCCGATGCCTGTACGCGGCCGGCAGCTTTCGGCTGGACGTGGAAACCGTGCGCATGGAAGGCGTGCCGAATACCTTCATGCGCGCGCCCGGCGAAGCGGTCGGCACCTTCGCGCTCGAATCCGCGGTGGACGAACTGGCCACGCTGATGGAAATCGACCCGATCGAGCTGCGCATCCGCAACGAGCCGGACAAGGATCCGATCGAAGGCACGCCGATCTCGTCGCGCCACATCGTCGAGGCCTGGCGCATGGGCGCCGAGCGCTTCGGCTGGAGCGCGCGCGATGCCAGGCCGCGCATGCGCCGGGAAGGCGAGTGGCTGGTCGGCCTGGGCTGCGCCACTGCCACCTACCCGTATCACCGCATGCCCGGCGGTGCCGCGCGCATCACGCTCACGCGCGACGGCCGCGCGCGCGTGGAATTCGCGGCGCACGAGATGGGCATGGGCACCTCGACCACGCACGCCATGGTGGTGGCCGAACGCCTCGGCCTGGCGTTGGAGGACATCAGCATCGGCTACGGCGACTCGGCCATGCCCGGCCTGATCCTGGCCGGCGGTTCGCAGCAGACGGCGTCGGTCGGCCACGCCGTCATCGAAGCCCAGCGCGAACTGGTGAAGGCATTGCTGAAACTGGCCGGCAGGGAATCGCCCCTGCATGGCTTGAAAGTAGAAGAAGTGGCCGCGCGCGACGGCGGCCTGTGCAAGCTGGACGAGCCGCAGCGCTTCGAAAGCTATGCCGCGCTAATGGAGCAGGCCGGCCAGATCGAGGTCAGCGCCGAAGGCAGCGCGCCGCCGCCGCTGGAAACCATGCATTGGTCGATGCATTCCTTCGGCGCGATCTTCTGCGAAGCGCGCGTCAACGTGGTGACCGGCGAACCGCGCGTGACCCGGCTGCTGGGCGCCTTCGACTGCGGGCGCATCATCAATCCCAAGACCGCAAGCAGCCAGTTCCGCGGCGGCATGATCATGGGGATGGGCATGGCGCTGATGGAAGAAACCCGGCTGGACGAACGCAATGGCCGCATCATGAACCCGAGCCTGGCCGAGTACCACGTGCCGGTGCATCTGGACGTGCCCGACATCGACATCATGTGGACGGATATGCCCGACCCGCATGCGCCGATGGGCGCGCGCGGGATCGGCGAAATCGGGATCACCGGCACCAGCGCGGCAATCGTGAATGCGATTTATAACGCTTGCGGGGTACGCGTGCGCGATCTGCCGGTCACGCTGGACAAGCTGGGCGGTTTCGATCATGCCTGACACGCTGTCGCGCATCCGCGCCCTGATCGGCGACGCCGCCTGCACCGATGCCAGCCAGTGCCATACGCTGGCAATCGGCGCGCGCCCGTGCGGCGGACCGCAGGCTTACCTGGCCTGGTCGAGCGCGTGTACCGATGGTGCGGCGCTGGCTTTACTTGCTGAACAGTTCAGGCAGGAGTGCCAGGCGGCACATGCCGTCTCCGGGGAACTGTCGGACTGCCGCTTCCTGCCGGATCCCGGCGCCTCGTGCCGGGGCGGGACCTGCCAGTTGAACCCGCCTGGCCCGGGCGGATCGTCGGCGGTGTGAGGATGACCACAAAAAAACAGCCCACCGAAGTGGGCTGTTTTCGTTGCGGCATATTACTTCATGCCGCTGGGCGCGCAGCTTACTGGACGGCGGCGGTCTTCAAGCCCGTCTTCTCGGGCTGTGCCGCCGGGATGCCGGCAGCACCCGTATCGACGCGCAGGACCGTGGTGGCGCTGACCGCGCCGGCTGCGTCCATGAACTGAGCGGCACCGACGTAGCGCTTGCCTTCGGTCAGGCCGGACCAGCTCATGCCGACCGTGGTGTTGACGCCGGCAACCACCTTGCCCGGCACCGCGACGACGAAGCGGGGATTGACGTCGGCACGGGTCACCACCCACGAGTTCAGGCGGTGCGTCATGGTCGGCACGTTGCTGCCGTAGGCCACCACGCAGACCTTGTAGTTGCCGGCCGCAGGGCTGGTCATCTGCACGGCTTCGTTGGTGCCGTCGTTACCCGAGTAGACCCAGGTACCGTTCGGTGCCAGCAGGCCCATGTCGTGGTCGTCGCCGGCATTGCTGTCCTGCTGGTACAGCGCGAAGCGGGCGACCAGGGTATTGGCCGGCACAGTGACCGGGTAGACGCGCACCGACGCGGTGTTCTGGCCGGCGGCGCAGGCGGTCTGCAACTGGGCCGAGGTGAGCGGCGCGGCCGTCATGTTGACCGACTGGCCGACGCTGGCTTCCTTCAGGCCGCCCTTGGCCGAGGCCATGGTGCCGGTGTAGCCGGTTTTCACCAGGAACAGCTTGCTGCCGCTGACCTTGTCGCTGGTGATCTCGTCAGGCGAGGTGACGGCCACGCCGACCCGTGCCGACACCGGGATCTTGACGTTATGGGTGCCGTCGGTCCAGCTCAGGCTGCCGAAGCGCCAGACGTTGACGGCGGTGCCGGCCTGGGCCGTCAAACGCACCGTGAAGCTGCCGGTGGCGCCCGCTGCCAGGTTCAGGGTCGAGGGGCTCACGACCGCGTCGAAGCCCGGTACCGAGACGTTGGCGGTGTAGGTCGCGCCGCTGCTGCCCACGTTGGTGACGCTGCGGCGGATCGTGGTCGGGCCTTGCACCGCGGCCACCGTGATCGACGGCAGGTTCAGGTTGTAGGTTTCGTCGAGCGTGCCGTAGGTGGTGCAGTCGGACGCCGGCGTTACCGTTGCCTTGTTGACCTTGCAGTTGTACTGGACGTAATCGGCCTTGCCGGCGTCATACACCAGGCCCGGGTCGGTGGCCTTGTTCGGGTCGATATGGCCGGCGCCCTGCGACCACGGCAGCAGGCCGTTGGACGCACCGGCGACACCGTCGTCCAGGGTCGAGTAGGCGGTCGTCATCAGCGCCGATTTGACGGCGGCCGGCGACCAGGCCGGGTGCGCCTGGCGCAGCAGCAGGGCCACGCCGGCCACGTGCGGGCTGGACATCGAGGTGCCCTGGTAGGACTCGTAGGCCGGCGGCGGCACCAGCGAACCGGCGATGGCGGCGGCGTGCTGGGCCGGGGTCAGTGCCGGCGTGACGCTGGCGATGACGTCCACGCCCGGTGCGGTCATGTCGGGCTTGAGCACGTTGGCGTCGCCCATGTTCGGGCCGCGCGAGGAGAAGCTGGCCATGACCGGGGCCGGTTTCGGCTGGTTGTAGAAAGTCCCGATCGATGCGCGGGCGGCGGCGCCCTGGGCGACCACATAGGCTTTCACGGCATTGCCGTCGGCCTGGCTGACGTGCACGGTCGGCACCGAGTGCGCTTCCGACACCAGGCCGGTGCCGTTGTCGGCCAGGATCATGCCGACGCCGCCGGCGTTGAGGACGGCCAGGCTCTTGTCGACGCGGGCGTTGTTGCCGCGGGTGCAGACCACGATCTTGCCGGCCACCTTGGCCGGATCGAGCAGCACCTGGCCGGTGGCCGGCGAGCCGCTGAAGCACAGGTTGGCGTTGCCGCCGCCGACGCCGGCGTCTTCCGCGCGGATCACCGGGGTGCTCGGCACCGGGGTCGAGTTGGTCGAGGCGCCCGTATATTTGGCACCATTGCCCAGCGTGGCATCGGCAACGTAGAAGCGGTCGTGGGTCGATGCCGCGACCGTGGCCAGCCATGGGCTGATGTGGGCCACCGCATTGGCCGGACCGGAATTGCCGGCCGACGCCGCCACGAACACGTTGGCCAGCGAGGCGCGGTAGAAGGCCTGCTCGACCGGATCGGCGGACGAAGTCTGCGAGCCGCTGATCGAATAGTTGATGACGTTCACGCCGTCGCGGACGGCTGCGTCGATTGCCGAGATCGAATCGCTGTTGTAGCAGCTGTTGGTGGCGTTGGTGCCGTCCGGTTCCGCCGGGTTGTCGTAGGTCCAGCAGATCTTGTAGGCGGCAACGCGGGCGCGCGGGGCCATGCCGCTGGCCAGGCCCATGAAGGCGCCCCCCATCGTCACCGGGACATTGGCGTTGCCGGCGGCGGTCGACGCGGTGTGGTCGCCGTGGCCGCCGTGGCCGGTGCTGGTGCCGTTGCTGCCGATGTTCGAGTCGCGCGGCGACACGAATTCGCTCCAGTTCTGGGTGCGGCCGGACGCCAGGAAACCGGCGTTGAAGAACTTGGCGCCGACCAGCTTGTTGTTGCAATGCTTGAGTGGATCGAAACCTTCGCCGGCCACGCAGCTGCCGGTGAAGGTGGCCGGCGGCGCGGTGTAGGCCAGGCTGCCGCTGCTGTCGAAGGTCGGCTTGCCGTCGGCATCGACGCGGTCGGCAAAGGCCGGATTTTCCGGCCAGATGCCGCCATCGATGATACCGACCACCATGTCTTCGCCCTTGACCAGCGCGCCGCCGGCATATTGCGACCACAGGCCGCCCGGCTTGGACAGGCCGAGGAAGGCGCTGGTGGTGACGGTGTCATAAGTGCGCGCCTGGTCGGCCTGGATGTCGGCGACGGCGGCATTGTTTTTCAGTGCCAGCACTTCGGCGTCCGTCAGCAGCACGGTGAAGCCGTTGAGCACGACGTCGTAGTCGGCCACCACCGGCGCGTTGGCGATGGTTGCCAGCACTTCGCTTTTCTTGGCGCCCAGGTAGCGGACATAGTCCTGCACCGGCGCCGAATGGTAGTCGAAGCGCACGCCGGGGGCGGGCTGGGTGGCGGCCAGGCCGGCGACACCGCCCTTGTAGGTGGCGGCCGGTTCGGCCTGCAGCTGGACGATGTAGGGGCGGCGCACTTCCTGTGCCTGGGCGTTGGCCAGGCCGGCCGCGCCGGACAGCAGGAGGGCGGCAGCGATCGCGATGGGACGAGCTTTGAAGTTCATGTTGTAGTCTCGATGGGTAGCGATGTGATGGAGGCTCGGTGGCTCAGGCGGCGCGGCGGCTTGCAACGCGGCGTGCGGCGCCCAGGCCCAGCAGTCCCAGGCCGAGCAGCGCGAAGCTGGCGGGTTCGGGTACGTCGGTGGCGGCGTTGACGGTGACGATGTTGTCGACGGCGAACTGGGCCTGGTTGTTGGTGCGGTCGCAGGTGGTGCTGCCCACGGTGCAGGCGAAGGACGCCAGGCGCACGTCGGTGAACGTGGCGCCGTTGCCGAAGCCGCTCAGGTCGTAGTTGGCGAAATTGAAGGAACCGCCGACCGGTCCGGCCAGGTTCACGAAGATATCGTCCACGACGGTGCCATTCGCATTGAACGCGGTGATTTCCAGCAGCGCGGCAACCGACGGGTAGCTGGGCAGGCCGGCGCCGATGAAGCTGGCCTGGAGGCTACTCAGGGTGAAGGCCGAACCATCCCACATGCCGAAGAACAGGTAGCCGTCGTCCAGGGCGCTGTAGTAATTAGTGCTGTTGTTGACCGGGCATTGCAGGCCCATGCAAGTGTCGTTACCCCCGATGGCGCCGACGAAGCCGGCCGTTCCCGCACCCTGGACGTAGTAATTACCCATGTGGATGACGTCGTCCGCAAAGACGAACGGCATGTCGAGCGGGGTTTCAAAATCGAGCACGCCGGCTTGCGACAAGGGCGCTGCGCACAGGGCGGCGGCGACGGCAACGGCGTTGAACAGTCGGCCGAAGCCGCGTCGTTGGGAGGGGGAGTTCCGAAGCATGGAGAAGGCCTTTCGTAGTGTTGGTCTCGGCCGCGGCACGCAGCCGTCAAAACTTGAAATTGCTTCAAGTTGTAAGGAAATATAGCTTCGGAAATAACCTTCGTATATATAAATTTAACTTTGGAATGTTGGTTTTGGATACCGATCAACAATGCGTCAACTTGGTGCTGAAACTTGATCGGATGCACCATGTGCTTGCGCGGATGTGCGCAAATTTGCGCAAACAAAGTGCAAACGCCCCGGCAGTGGAAGGTCCACTGCCGGGGCGTTTGGGTGGCGGGCCAGGGGATCGGCTTACACCACCGAACCCAGCTTGAAGATCGGCAGGTACATCGCAATCACCAGGCCGCCGATCAGCACGCCCAGGATCACCATGATCAACGGTTCCATCAGCGAAGACAGCGCGCCCACGGCGTCGTCGACTTCTTCTTCATAAAAGTCGGCGACCTTGCCCAGCATGTTGTCGAGGGCGCCGGATTCTTCGCCGATCGACACCATCTGCGTCACCATATTGGGGAACACGTTGGCATTCTGCATCGCCACTGTCAGGCTGGTGCCGGTGCTGACCTCGGTCTGGATCTTCTTGGTCGCTTCCAGGTACACCGCGTTGCCGGAGGCGCCGCCGACCGAGTCGAGCGCTTCCACCAGCGGCACGCCGGCCGCGAACATGGTCGACAGCGTGCGGGTCCAGCGCGCCATGGTGGCCTTGCGGATCACCTGGCCGAAGATCGGCAGGCGCAGCAGCAGGCGGTCCATGGTCTGCTGCATCTTGAGCGAGCGGCGCCAGGACTGGAAAAAGAAGTACAGCGCGGCGAACAGCGAGCCGAAGATGACGTACCACCACTGGACCACGAAGTCCGAGATCGCCATCACGACCATGGTCGGGGCCGGCAGGTCGGCGCCGAAGCTGGAGAACACCGATTTAAAGGCCGGCACCACCCAGATCATGATGATGGCGGTGACGATGAAGGCGACCGCCAGGATCGACACCGGGTACATCAACGCCGACTTGATCTTGGACTTGATCGCCAGCGTCTTTTCCTTGTAGATCGCCAGGCGGGTCAGCAAGTCTTCCAGAATGCCGGCCTGCTCGCCGGCGCCGACCAGGTTGCAGAACAGCGGGTCGAAATACAGCGGGTACTTGCGGAAGGCATTGTTCAGGCTGGTACCGGTCTCGATGTCGGCGCGCAGGTCCATGATCAGCTTGGACATCGACGGGTTGGCGTGGCCCTTGCCGACGATGTCGAAGGATTGCAGCAGCGGCACGCCGG
>Ga0308160_10006951_pt1 | contig 11371 bp, 10 predicted proteins | sample PhyFR1_FD_201036 | JGI IMG/M metagenome (GOLD analysis project Ga0308160, IMG submission 201036) | Phyllosphere microbial communities from UC Gill Tract Community Farm, Albany, California, United States - DLSLF.R1 | ecosystem: Host-associated > Plants > Phyllosphere > Unclassified | place: USA... | reverse complement strand
GGTGGGAAAGGAGGATGGACGGGCTGAGGAGAAGGAAGAGGTTCTCGTTGATGACCCCGAGGAGATCGAGGGGAAGGTTGAGGACAAGTCGGAGGACGCAGCTACGCAGACGAATCTAGGTGATTCAATCAACCCGGAGGAGACAGTCGTTGCGCCTAGTGCTACGCCTCTGGACGCATTATCATCACCTCAAGACCCCACATCCGAGCAGCTAGAACCTCCTCTACCCAAAACACTTCCTGCGACGACGACGACGCCGGCATCAGAACAAGCAGACAAACCCTCGGACGCTGAAACCCAGGACGACGTCGAATATCAACAAGAAAATGACGTTGCGCAAGAACCCAAGTCTGTACAGACCGAGGTTGCTGCGGTGACAAGCGATTCGGTCGGGACGGGGTTGGTCCAGCATTCAAACGAATTTGTCGCCGATCAGGCCCAAGGCGACACACAAGCCAAAGACCCAAAGATGGTCGAAATGGGTGAACCTGATATGCAGACCCAGTCGGTAGGAGAAGAGAAAGGCATCGAGGTGGAAATCGAGCCGAGAGATGTTGAGCTTCCGGAAACGCCCGCGAGAGAAGATACGACGTCTGTGGACGAGATGGACGTCGGGAAGGAGCCTGAGGCTGAAACTCGCGAGGTAGAACAGCAGGAGGAGGCAATGCAGGACAAGGGAGAGTCGGATGGCACGTCCAAGACCGACGTTGAGCGTGCGAATGGCCAACAAGCTGCTGCGAAAGACGAGACGATGACTTCGATGCTCTCCTCGTCATCCTCGCTCACGTCCCCTTCGAAAGCGCCCTCGAACGAACACGAAGACGAGGACGTTGCGGCCACCAAACAAAGCAAGGCTACGAAAACGCCGAAATCGACCACCACCACCCCGCTTCGTCAACAAAAGACGGGAGGTGGCTTGCCTCTCCCGAAACCTTCAACCCCGATAGTCAGGGTGACCAAAGGAAGTGCTCCGCCTTCCTCCTTCAACCGTTCGCCTCCCGCTTCGACATCAACGAAGACGGAATCGAAACCCTCGACACCTTTCGCTCACAACCGGATCCCGAGAAAATCCCTCACTCCATCTCAATCCAGCGCTACGCCCCTCCGGCCCTCGCATACGGGTTCGACATCAACTTCGTCCCCGTCCACCACGACACCGCTTCGACCGCACCATACCGGCTCCGTCACCCCGCTTCGGCCGCAAGCGACGGGAACTCGAGCGATTGAAAGATCCCCGTTGTATGCACCTACAGCGAGCAGCCTGGCCAAGACTAAGCAAAGGGTGGCTGCTGCTTCCCCTGGAAGTGTTGGGACGAAGAGCAAGACTGGGAGCATCGGAAGGGCTGGTGGAGCGAGGAAAGAGAGTGTTGGTAGTGGCAGCGATGGTAGTCCGGCCATGAGATCTAGGGTGGTGTCGAACGGAAGTGCAGCGTCGAGCGGGATAGCCAGGCAAAGGGTGGGCTCTGAGGATTAGGCGGGGAGGATATGCGGGATTGAGATCCGCAGGAGTCGAGTATTTACGAATAACAATGAGTGAGAAGCTTTAACGAGACCTGTTTACGTCGATCGAGTCGAGAACCTCTATGTGCGATCATGACCAAATTCATGATTCGATGCTTTGGCCTGATGGCTATTGCCACCTGCACGCTTGAAGGGTACATTCTGGCCGAGTCATCGGCAGGTCTCAATTCAGGCAAAGACAGCTCTAGCTTTCAAGACGATCCCGATGGAGCTACCGCCTACTTGCTCGCGCTGTACTGTCGCCGCATGTATGTTTGCGCAAGACGGCTATAAGATGAGGCAGGAGCCGGACCCTGCGTGATGGTCGGGTCATGTGTCGCTTCTATCCCAGAACGGTATCACCTCTGCAATAAGTTGTCCTTTCTCGATAGGCATTCTACTCTTGAATCGACTACCGACACCGCGGCCAACCTAACAGAGCGCTCCACTGGAACGACCTTTGGAACGACCTGATGTTCCACATGTCCCTTGTCCATCGATCAAAGACAGTTCTTGCTTTCCATCGATCAAAGTCAAGACAATCCTGATCGATTGTGTCCTCCAGCTCAAGGGAAAAGATCCCTTCTTCCAAACTCCACGTTTGTTTCTGCCTCAATAGACGAAATATGCTGTTGTAAATGCCGACCTGCAACTGGCCTACCTGGATTGCTGTTCCTCTGTCCCAATGTCATGCCGAATGATTGCCGCAATCTTGCCTAGCGATGTTACGCAAAGTTTCAGCGGGTCTAGACTTGGTCTTCAACAAGAAAAACCTCACGAAGGGAGCCCTCTGCCGTCAGATACTTTGACATATATGCCATGTCGCGCCCAGCTGTGGGCTTTGGTTGCGTCTTCACCTTTGGGGGTGTGCACATGGAAACTCTGCAACGCCACAGACCCAACATTCGCCCTCAGGGTGAGGCCCAGGCGGGCCCAGGGGCTTCTTGCAATCGTTCTTGAGCCTCGCTTCCCGCGCGACTCGCATCGGTCTGCGGAGATTTCGTGACCAAGGTTGAAGTGACCGAACTGATAGTCAAGGATGCAACAGGCCGCCTGCGGTCGCCCAAATCGCCCTCTTTCGAATGGCAGCCACACATGGGACCGCCGGGCTTGAGCAACGAACCCCTCAAATCGTCATCTAGTTACATCATACAATACGCACACACACGCGCGCGCCTATCACTCTCCCCTCGCACTCCAAACCCCAACCTCGCCATCTTCTCCACCAGCGACCATGACCTCGCCATCCCAATCGATCGCCAACAACCTCTCCCCCGTTCCACCTCCAACGATCTTGTTATCCTTCCTCGGGTGTTTCTTGACGCTAAACAAGGCTTGTTTCGGGGATCGGATGTCCCAGATCTGAAGGTGACCCGAGTAGGAAGCGGTGGCGAGGGTGTAAGGAGAGGTAGGATGGGCGGAGACGGAGGGAGTGGCTGAAGGAGTAGGCAGGCTGAGGGAGATGACCGATGTGGCTGCGAGCGCGAGTAGATGTTGTTCGTATCAGTGGTCTACAACGTGGAAAGAACAATAGTGATTGTTTGCCCCGAGACCGACTTACATTCCCTAGCGTCCCATAAGCATACGACCCTATCCATATGACCCGTGACAAGGCTTCCAGCAGAACCAGCCATCTGATCAATACAAAGCGCCGCACGTTCCTGAGGTCCTTGCTACGGAAACCCCACCATCCGGATGTCAGCGCTCCTCCCCCACCGCACCCATTCAACCTTACAAACCCCCTCCGCCCAACACTCACCTTGACGATCTCACAAGCCCCCGAATCCACATCCCATCCCCTCACACTCCCATCCCACCCAGCACTCCAAACCATCCCATCCCTCTCTTTATCCCATAACGATCCCCCGATCCTCCCCGTATGACCCCTGAGAACCATCTCCGGTGCCTTTCTCCATCCACCCGTATCCTTGCCCGCCAACCCGTTTTCCCCCGCAACAGGTCCGGCAAGCCCATCATCCGCCGTGTTCGTAGGCAAATTGTTCAACCTTCTTTTCTTCTGACGACGATCCTGTCCTGTCAAATAAGACGAAGGGTCCGGAGAAACATCATGCGCCTTGACCAAAGGGTTCTCCTCGGTAGGTAACGCGAACACGCCTAAAAGCCCATCCCAAGAACTCGTCAAGACCTTTTTATAATCCCCCGATGGGGTGATGGACGAGATCGGACCTGTATGTAAATACAAGGTCATGATCTCCTCCACGCCCGCAGTGGAATAATCCAACAAGGATTCAGAGGGGATGGTGAAGATGTGTGAATGACGATCGACGCCTCCTGCGCCTACGAGGATGGGAGCTGAGGGGTCGTGACGAGAGTGAGAGGGGGGAGGGGAGAGCCAAGAGGTACATGTGGATCCTAGGCGGGTGGGGAGGGGGAGGGTGATGGATCGCGGGGTGGAAGATGAGGTCGATTCGGTGGTGGTCGGGTGGGTGAGGGGGATGATCTTGGCGTGAGAGAGGTAAGATGAGAGGAGGATGTGTCTGGTAGAAATTTACCACACACGGGTCGGTTTCAGCTCGGGGCTTCCATTCACGTCAGTCTTAGAGCCTTTGTGCACTCACCCTGGTCTTCCAATACTAACCCCCGACACCCAATCATCCTGAGGAAACGTCGCCTGTTCCTTGGGAGGTAACAAACTCTCCACATACTCCACCGCCAAGGTACTCTCCATATCCCCCCCTCTCCGACTCTTGACAAACGCCTCCAAGCTCCCTCTCAACAGCTCTCCATCGACGATAAAGTCAAACGGGATGGGTTGGGTAGGACCGAGAACCTTGTTGATGAGGGAAGAGAGCTGGAATCGTTTCCATGAGGAAGGGAGGAGGTAGGTCGAGGATGGGATGGTATGGGATGGGTTACGGGTGAAGAGGTTGATGGGGAGTTGGATGTCGGTGTTGCCGGTGCCGGCGGGGTTAGTAGAGACGTCCATAGTGACGAGTCTATATCAATGACTAGTGTTGTAGAGAGGATAGAAAGAACCAGTCGACGTCTCCAAAACGACACTCGATCGACTTGTTTCAACATTTTCTTTGCTTCTCTCAACTTTTGAGAATCTGAATATCCAAAAGTCGAGAGGGCGGAGGCAAATCAAATTTACCTCCGGCAGTCAATGCCGGCATAGCCGGAAGTAATCTTTTGGCGGCCGTGATGACGACCTCGAACGAAAACGTCACTATGAACGAGTTTGAACCGTTTCTTGTCGTCGATTGTTGGAAGAGTTACAGACTACTGAAATAGGTGTGGTGGGGACAGTCGGAGCTTCCTGTCCTCTAAGTTATTCGTCTGCATTGTCGGTTGCTGCGATTATCCTGGGCGACAGTGTCTAGACTTGGTATGGTCGTCCCTGCCTCTTTTGTATCCGCGGGTGTGTGTGCCATTGCCTCGCTCGCCCTCGCCCCGCCTTTGTCTCGCGCTGTGCAGGGCAAGCTAAGGGAGCGAGAGAGCATTCATCATCATCATCATCATCATCGTCGACGACTTAACAGCTATCAGCAGCGACACATACAGTTAGATCATCAACTCTTACTCCTGCCACCATCGACCCACTCAACCTCTCAACCTAGCAAACACGCAAACAACCATGACAGACACGGAACCTACAACCAAAGCCATCCAAGTCAAACTCGTCTTACTAGGTAGGTCGTCGTCGTCCCATTGACCCCCACCTCTTACCTCCCGGAGGCTTCCCCTTCACGACCGCAATTCAACCAACCTCATCACTCTTCATCTCTAACTCGATTCCAACTCTCTCCTCGCAGGCGAAGCAGCAGTAGGGAAATCATCCCTCGTCCTCCGATTCGTTCAGGACGATTTCAACGAGAATAACAGCCCGACCATCGGAGCGGCGTTCTTGACCCAGAGTGAGTACCCGGGCCATCGACCAGCTCCTTATTCCTTGTTCTTCATCACCTCCGTTTGAGAGGGAAGTAGAGTCGGAGCTGATCAGATTATGGTTTGGCGCGTTTTAACGTGTGGGTAGAATGTAGATTGGAAGACAAGGTGATCAAGTTTGAAATCTGGTCAGTCTCGCTCGCTCGTCCACCCCCTCCAACCCCTGTTTTCGGGCCTTGTCGTCGTCGTATGACCGATTGGAAGTGGTCTAATCTTTTGGTCTTTTCTTTTTGCGCATTTCGTCGTCGCTGTCGTCGTTGTCGTATTCTCACTTTGTCATGATGAACGAAACAGGGATACCGCCGGTCAAGGTAAGTCCCCCCTCTCCTCTCTTCAATGCAACCCACGCCACCTTGCCAATTGAAACTGACTTGCGTTCACCCTTCTTCCATCCGCGCCGAACCCCACAGAACGATTCCACTCCCTCGCACCCATGTATTACCGAAACGCAGCAGCCGCCGTCGTAGTGTACGATATAACCAAAGCCGTTCGTACCCCCCGTTGCTCTACTTTTCCATTACCTCCGGGGATGACTGATCTGAGTGGACGCGATCGAATTGCGTGTGTGTCTCTTTAGAGCTCGTTGGAGAAGGCCAAGGCGTGGGTGAACGAGTTGCAGAGACAGGCGAATCCGAACATCGTCATCGCGCTCGTTGGGAACAAGGTAGGTCCTTGGGTCATGCTTCCCTCTCGTGGGGCTTTCTTTTGCGCTGGATGAGCTGATGTCGATATGACTCGTCTTCTTAGCTGGATTTGATCACCGAAGGGAGTACGACCTCGGGGACCAACAAATCGTCATCAGGTTCCAAGGATTCGAACCCTACTTCCCCCGTCTCCCCCTTCGCTACCACCAAGACTGGAGGGTCGTCCAAGAAGACTCCCTCTACCCGGGCTGGTGATGATCAAGATGACGACGACGACGAAGCAGGACGGGCAGATGAGGATGAACCTACTGGTGCGGATGATGCTCAGGAGAGACAGAGTGAGGGTGATGATGCTCCTCTCAACGATGAGGAGGAAGGGGAGGAGATGGGTTCTGTCAACAACAATGCCAGAGCGGGGGAAGATGGCGCGGCGGGGACGGATTCGAATGCTCGTCAAGTATCGAGGGAGGAAGCAGAGGGGTATGCGAAAGAAGCAGGAGGGTTGTTATTCTTTGAAGCGAGTGCAAAGACGGGCAAGGGAGTACAAGAGATCTTTACCGAGATTGGTGAGTTCCTCCCGCCTGCATCCACGCCGTCCTAACCAACCCGAGACCCCCCCAACTCACCTCGCCTTTTCGCCCCCGCACGTCATTAGCCAAAAACCTACCCATGGACTCGATTGCGCCAAAGCCGACGACGACGGGCGCTCAGGGTGGATCTCGTCGTGCAGCCGGAGGAAACGGGACAGGGTCAGAGGCCAACAGGGTCAACTTGGGGGAACAAGGGCAAAAGGCCAAGGGTGGATGTTGTTGAGCCCAAGGGGGGGCTGCTTGTGGGTTTGGTGTAAGAAGTATGTCTTTTTTCTGCTTTTATATATAGCACTTTGGGGATTCAGCAGGACGGAACGACTGCGAAAAGGCACACGCTACTTGCGTTTTCCCGCTCTGTTACCGTCCTCCTTGGATCTGCCTTGCTCTCTCGATCTAGTTTGTACCATTATGATACTGCGAGCGAGTCTTATGTATGTTTTTGTACCGAACATCATACCGAATCGGCCGGCATGGTTCTTTCATGCGTGTTTGCCATTGAGTTGAATGAATGGTCATTCGCCGCCACCGTGTAGCTCAAAAGAGACAATGAGCGCGCAAAGTGTGGAGTCATTCCTTCAAGACACTGAGCGAGAAAGAAGGAAGTGTCCCGAGTCCCGCTGCTGCTCTTCCTACAATCCTTAGTAACGTCCGTCCTCCTGTTCTCAGCAAACGCTGGAGCTATGAGGGTATGATGCGTATTGATGAGCGGCTACAAGACAAGAACTATGCTACAAGCAATGCAAAGATCGAAAGGGGTCGCCTGTATTCCTGTATACCTGTCATCAAGAAATGCTGTCGTGAGGGTGGGGGGAAAATCAAAGGTGGTGCAATCGCTGCGCCAGGCAAGTGGAAAGGCGTGTTGAGAACGAAAACGCGAAAACTAGGTCCAGGGGGAATACCCGTAAGCGTTGCTAGGTCCCCCGTTGGCCTGAGTCGAGCTGGCAATTCAGCGCACGTCTAAAACAGAGTTCAGATGTGCACGAGGCTTACGTAGTGCACCTCAGGTGCCGGTTGGAAATACGTGCTGTCCCGCGAAGACAGATCCCGCAGCGGGTTGTTAAGAAGGAGGGTGGGACACAACTCATAGCTACAGATTATCCCGCAAGTCAGCTTCTCTTCGCGAAGGAAGGTTCGAAACTGTTAGGCTCACACATCCTGACTGATCGCATTTCGACGCTGTCCGCGACTGTTATCTGCTCTCTGTACGATGTGCAGCCGTGCCTCGGGCGAGATCATCTCTTCCGTGTAGCCCCTGGAAACAATACAATTGTCGGCGTCAGCCAATTATTTCCAGGCAATAAAGCAGAAGGATGGCTCACATCGGACCTGGAACAGGAACGCCATGCTCGGGATTGGCGCTCGTTCCGCTGTGTAACGTAGAGTCAGCATTTGCTCGCACTAGGCAGGAGCTCACGAGTCCGACTCACTCCCACGAACAACGCAGATCCTTGGCGCAGTAGATCTGCAGCAGGCGTGCGTCGCTAATATGTCGGATCTCCATGAAGGGTGCCGAGAAGAGGACGACATAAGGTGGATGGAACCCGACGCTCTCAGGCCGGCCCTCCCACTCGATGGCACGCATATCTCGATTGGGATATCCATGTCGATCCACGAAGAAACCAAAGGAGTCGTAAACCAGTAGGAATTCACTCTCGGTTGAACGGAAAATGCCTAGCGGCTTGGCGCCGGCATCGCATCGCGACTTGAGAGCATAAAGACTGGCGTCATTCTTGACTCGAGCCGAATCAAATACGGGAATCGATCCAGGGTTCAGTCTATCCGAGGAAGGGTTAGTGACATGCGTTTGAACGGTCGCACACGACGTGACATACTCGGTAAGATCGATAATCTCGAATCCCTTCTGACAAACGACAATGAGCTTGTTTCGGAGGAAGTGCACGTGGAAGGCTTCCGATGGCACGAAGAAGTCCTGGATTTGTAATTGATAATCAGACCGTGGCGGTAAGGATACGTTGGATCTCAACTCACTTTATACACCCTGAACCAATCGTTCTTGGCGTTGAGGAAATGCGTAAAGGGCCTTCGGTTCCGATTCTCGTCCATTTCGCGCCCAGTGATTGGCTCCAGACAGCGGAAGACACTATTCAACTGCGAGCCGAGCGTCAGGGTCATTGAGGTGGCAACATGGTTCAGCAGTTTCTTCGACCTACACCCTTCTTCCGCAGGTAGATGACGAGTGTTCTGCCGCTCAGCTGTCCACAGGCAAAGTACTGAACCTCGTGCTTGTCACTGAGCTTTTGATGACCTCGTGGCGGTGGGCCAGTAGACTGGCTGGACGGCACGAGCGATTCCATTGGGTATGCAAGAAGTGTCTTATGACAGACACAGTCAGTTCAAGGTCGTCCAGGACCGTGGTCAATTACTGGTCTTGTGTCTCACTTTGTTTGATAGTACTAGGAACAGACTGAACTGCTCGAGAACGGCGCATTGTGTCACCGCTTTGACATGGAGAACCTTCCGAAGAGCTATGTCGTGTAAACCGTGAGCTATCTAAGTCGAAGAACCTGAAGAACGAATTGCTTACATCGGGGATCCGATCTCAACCCAATCCATACACCCTCAAAGCATCCAATGGCGACCAACTCTCTGTTATCGACCGTACCTAGAAGCTCTCAAATCTCAGTCCATAGCTCACTTTGACCCGGTATCGAGCTACTTACGAAATGGTACAGAGCAAGTGACACGACCTGTGAAAGACTGCAAGTCTTCTGCCCGGACCCCTGCACTAGCACCATAGAGCGATGACGCGTAGAAGGTATCCAATGCCAAAGCGTTCATCTCAAATATCTATGTGAAACAGATGAGCTAGCGGTAGGGCAAGACAGGGAGCCACCAAAACCCACTTTGTTTGCCTCAATATCGGCGCTTCGTAGCGCCTTGGCGTGCAGAAGCTTTTGCTGCCATTCCTTCCTGCTCGCTTCCGAATCTGCCCAGAGAGTGTACTGCCCGCCCAGCTGCCCCGATCCCATAAAGCTAAAAGTAAACGGATATACTGTCCGCGATTCCGAGTCCGAGTTCTGCGCCGCGCCGTTTTCGTGCCGTTCACTTCGGAAAGTTCTCAGCAGGCCAACTCGGCGGCTCTGTGGCGGGTCGGCGAAACTACCAAGAGTCAACAGTTCCAGTGGAATTGGCTGTTGGTAGGGAAGCGTCTTTCAGCGAATGAAACTCCGACCAGAAACAAGACGCAAGCAACGACCGACTTTTCTGTTGATGTAGTATCGCGGAGGCAACGCTTGACTGGTCTTGGATTTGCCTAGCTTTGTCAGGACGACTGCGGATGGACGTCGGTGTAAGCCAAACTTACATTGTGGATCTGGCTCGGCTGGACTTACAAAAGTTATTGAACAGCAGGGCATGCAGCTCTGACCACGACGCTGCGATGGAACCTTCTGGTTGTCGTAGCAGCCGTCCTTTGTGCACCAGCTCTCTCATGGGATTCGTGAGATCGAGGTCCTGAATAATCTCGTTGCCGAACTTTCCACCGGAAAGCGAATCGGGCAGTTGCCACAGAGAGACCTTTGCCGATGACTCTTCCACACCCTTTTCGATCATTTTACCCTGGGAGTCGATGAGATCGATGACTTCAGGGATCGTGGCAATGTCAAGATTGTCCAGCTGTTCCGATCGCGAGAGGTGTTTCTGGATGTCTTTCAGCAGCAACGTGTATCGCAGCAATCGCGGTACAGGTCGGTAGGCGAAATGGCCGATATCCTGGCGATTCGTCCCAGACGCATTACGACAACGCTGTAGGAAGAATCCGAGGTCAGACCTCCGGTTGCGTAGTGACATGAACCTCCAAGCTTACATCGAGAAAAGCCGCAAACTTGGGATTTGTACGCTTCTCTAGCTCCCAGGCATATTTCGCTTTCGGATAGTGACTACCGTACTCGATGATAGCATCTTGCCACCTCAAAGCGGCATCATAGATGAGATCACTGATAGATCCAATACGAGGGTGTTGTTCTTCTTGTCGTGCGTGTAGCTTCTCCAAAAGGTCGGTGTGGATATCCAGCAGACTGCGGTAATTATGGAAGACGTCATCGAGGAAGATCTCCAGGCGAAGGCGATCTACAATCGGTTCATCGGCGGAACGCAGTCCTTCGATGTATACCTGGTAGAACAAGACGATGAGCATTTCGAGCGACAGCCAGGTCGCCACGAACTCACGCTCTCGATGACGCGCAGATCGGCAACATATGTCATTTCACCCTGAATAAGTTCCCAAATCGTGCTGCATTGGAGGTCCTTTGAGTCAGCCGTCAACAACCGCAATACCGAAGTTGCTGAGACGTACTGTTGAACCTTCATCTCATCTTCGCTCATAATGGCGATGTCCTCGACAGCCACGAATTCGGACCACGGCTTGTCCAGCATGTTGGCCTGATGAGCGACTCGTTCACGCTGGACCAAAGCATCGTCTGTCACCGGTACTTCCTCGCGATTCGCCGAAGCTTGCCAAACCTGGAGTTGGGCTGTCAGACTGAGGTTTCGAATCGCTTTTATTGCCTCGACGAGGAAGGTTGCGTCCGGGCTGTCATCTGACGTTTCGCTGAGAATAGCTTCCAAGATTTGAGGGTATCGATTGAGCTGAGTCGCGGGCCGTGTGATAAGGTATTTGATGTCCATTCGACGGTTCTCATTGGTCCGCACGACTCGCTGCGACAAGAGGGAACGTTAAGCGTTGCAACCCCTGGAACGGTGCTTTCT
>Ga0308160_10006950_pt1 | contig 11371 bp, 17 predicted proteins | sample PhyFR1_FD_201036 | JGI IMG/M metagenome (GOLD analysis project Ga0308160, IMG submission 201036) | Phyllosphere microbial communities from UC Gill Tract Community Farm, Albany, California, United States - DLSLF.R1 | ecosystem: Host-associated > Plants > Phyllosphere > Unclassified | place: USA... | reverse complement strand
ACGCGTCCCGTGGCCGCCCTTTAAACTGTCCTTCCTGCGCTTACTCGGTGAGCGCTTGGAATAGACGTCGCCACCCGGAGCGGCGCTCTGGGCGGCGGCGACGTGCGCATTCTTCGGCCTGATGCGCTTCGGAGAGTGCGCCATCCCAAACGGCAGCTCCTTCAACCCAGCTGACCACGCGACGGCGATCTCAGCACTCCGACCGGTGCAGCTGTCCTTGGCAGCGCCACCAACACTCGGGCCGGTGTCTCGGCCGGCGTTATCCGCGGCACCTCCCTTCCTTGCCTCGCAGTTTCAAAGTCACCGACAAGGCCAACTTCCGGGTCGACGCCACCATGCATCGCCGTCTCGCTCGTCGGCAACTCCGTCACCATCAACGTCACCATCAAGACCTCCAAGCCTCGGCCCTCGTCAACCACACTCAGCTCCAGCGACACCGCCCACCCTTGGTTCACCAGCTCGAGCGTCAGGACCATCTCAAGGTCGGCGGGGCGGCGGTCAAGTAGGCAAAGATGGTCCTCGCCGAGTCTAAGGAGTAGCTCGGTCTGTACTTGCTTCTTAGTGCCAGGAAGAGACGCCAGATGAAGATAGGGTCAAAGGTATCGAATGGGTGCTGTGAAGTTTGGCAAGGAGGCACTAATTGCAGAGCCAGGATCGAGCTCTAGGCGCCCCCCTTTTAAGCAATCTGCGCGGGTCCGAAGGCCAATCGAGCTCTTGTTCATTTACTGTACGCACGCGGTCTTGAGCAACTCTCCGTCACGTCACGCTGACATCGGATGCATGTCGTCACGGCTCACGAAGCGGCAGGTGCATGAAGAATGGAGTTTTTTATGATGACTTCCGACTGCAGGTGATAACAACGGATATGTCGCGTCAAGCTGGGGCGGTCTAAGCTTTGCGCTGGCAAGATCCGGAGTTGCGCAACCAGCGTCAAAGGAAAGGCCAAGAAGTAGTCAGATCATGCAGCCTCCGGTGCATGGCGTCACGCATCACAAAGGCCTTGGATCATCTCGGAGGCGATTTTTATGACGGATACAAATGATCGCGTCAGGGGGGCCGGTGCATACGAGCGCGCGCGTACAGTATAAAAAGGACTAAGCCCCCTAAGCTATGATTAAGCACCCGGATCGGTCATTGAGATCAAATCGGCTCTCTTTCGATGACGGCTTGAGCACGTTAGACAGTTGCCTGCTAATCACAAGATCAGACAATCGGCGGTAATCTGATTTTTGATGACCCACAATTGACTCAGCAACGGCCCGCGCGACGGCCGGCGGGGGCGAGCGGGCGCGGGGGAGGGGAGCTTGCAAAGGGACGAGCTCGCCAAGAGACGAGCTCCCTCGCCTCAACCTGCACCTTCCCTCTTCCTTCACCTTCCCTCTTCCTTCCCCCTTCTTCTTTTCGCAGACCGCCGACCGACTGACCCGCGGCCGGCAAGCCGCCAAACCAAAGCCCGCCGGCGGCGGCGGGGGCGGGCGGGCGCGGAGGCTCTCGCCGCCGGGGAGCGACGCCCTCCCGCCCCTCTCACAGCGCGGGCTCTGTCCTTCAAGGGTGCGTAGATCCCCTGTCCATCCTCTCACATGCACACGCGCGAGATGACCCACTTGGCAGTCGCGACCCGGTTTCGGTTTTGACCCGGAGCTCGGGCGGGGCCATCCCGGGCATTGCAGGACGAGGACCAAGTCCTAACGACGTCGGACCGCGCTCGGGCGGGAGCTACCCGGGCCCCTACTCTCTCCTCCCTCTCTTCTCCTTCCCGCTTCTTCGGCCCCCCCTTAATTTCTTTCCCCCGCCATCTATCCTCTACCTATCCACTCCAGAGGGCCTTGGGCCTGTCGGCCCCGGCTCCCTTGGCGCCGGGCGGCAGGCCCGATGCCAGTCCGCCCTTACGCCCGGCAAGTCGTCTCAGGGTGAGGACGAAGTCGCTGCCGCCGGTCGGGTGTGGCCGCGCCCAAGCACCAGACGTACTATTGGCATGCCAAAAGGGCGGTTGACCGCCGCCCGAGTCAGCCCTATCCCAGCCGCGCGTCTCACAAGGCCGCCGTCGCCGCCGCTGCCATGCGTTGGAGGGGCGCCGCCAGCCCGCCATTCCCGCTCGACTTCGGGTCGACCCCTCAGGCTAGAGCTGGGGGCCCGCAGGGAATGTCATCATGGACGTCGAAGCCGCAGTCAAACAGCTCGCACGAGCGGCTGTCGTGTCTATATAAGTATGAGAGAGAGACATCAATCAGTATGGCTTGCATGAGAGGCGGTTTCAAATGCTGCGAGCTGGGCTCTGAAGCGAAGGGCAACAGTGTGCGGACATTGACATACAAAGGCGCTGACCCGGCATCGGTCTCAATAGGATGATCCCTCAGATGTCGGAGGGGGCGAGGCTTTCTTCTGGCGTCTTGTTTGAGCGACCATAACGGGGCGGAGATTTTCAATGACATCTGCTACTGCGCGGAAATCGAGGGTTATGCTACAGAACGTGGACAGGCGGCGCCGTCACAAAGTCGCGCAGCAGGCTGCCCTTGACGCGCCTAACGCTCTCTAGGTTGGGTGTACCTCGCCATTCCACTGAAGTTGAGATGCACCTGAACGTTGCAACAATGTCGGCTACCTTTTGGGCCGTCTGGTCGACCTGACCTCTGTCGTCCTAGTTGACCTCGCTTTCAGTCGCTCCCGTCGTAGATGAACTTGACAACAACGCGCACAGACCCGCCATGCTAGGCTGCCTCGCCCTGAGGCGCCGGCAGTCGGGCCATCAATTGAAAACGAAACAAGACGGAACAAAAGCATAGCGATCAACAGGTTGGCATCCTCGGTCTGACAACGAACATGCGCCGAAAAAGTTGGAGGAAGTCGCTGACCTTGCTTGCAACGGAGACCCGGCCATGGAAGATGGGCTGGTTCGAATCGTCATAGCGGTTTGGCCCATAGTGCTTTCATGAGACCCTGGGTGTCGTACACAAGCGCTCTGAGATGCTGCTCGGCCGAACCATTGCCGACTATACGGTAAGGGGTGAGAACTGGATTAGCCGCGTCCGCGTTCGTCTCAAATTGGGAATGAATGAAAGGCCTGGACGTCTAGCTCCGGGAACATGTGTGCAATTCATGTCATCATCGTGTCAGCCTCGCCCAGGACGTGACAGAAATCAGTTGAAACGCTCATTGGATCAGGTTGGTTTGGTCGATTGCGGCGGAAAGCATCTGTACATCAAGAAAAGCTCAGATCAGCTCGGTGAAAAGCGGATGTAGATTGTGAGCAACGCTTCGCTTGACCTTGGCTCACAAAACCAAGTCCAAACGATCAAGATGAGGGAGACAAAGCCACTGGCTGTTTTTTTTTTTCTTTCGATGAGCAGAAACTGACACTGGCAGTGACGGCAGTAAAGTGGCTCGAACGACGAGCAATAGTGTAGTTGAGAGGCGTAAGTAAGCAGAAAACAACTTAGATCAATGGGCGAAGCTGCGGCTGAACGATTGCAACAATTGTGAGAAAATGTAAACCCGATCGAGCCGACAGCTATCGCTGGCGACTTTACTTCTTGTATATTTTCGATGCCTTCTGTGCTTGCACTTCGGGAGATAGAATTAAAGGTAATCTATACGCTGAGCTAATCCAATACCCATTCATGGAGTGACTTTATTCTGTTGGAAGATTTTACACAACAGTTGCCTCGTCCTCCTTCTAGGTATTCGATCTACGTCCGACTGAAAATCTCCTTGTTTCTCGACCTGAATTGTTGATGAAGGTCACCTGATGCCATTTGTTTTCATTAAGTCTGGAAGCTGCTGTGATTCTGATAATTGTGTTATTTCATATGGCATGCCGCCCACGGCAGACGAGCTGTAGGTTACCTCAGCTCGACACCTGCCTTGGCGGGCTGATTAGCAGTACCAGGTAACAATCCACATTTGGCGGGCGAATGTGACGTGCGGAAGTTTCCGAGCACCTGCGGGACCCACGCATGTTTGACCTCGCACGGAAAGTTGTCTATACTGTCCAGGTTTGTGGAATCCATCAAAGCCTAGAAAGACTGTTGCAACTCCATCGGGTCGTCTGGGATCATCTTCCCTTCTCGGTGTAAGGTCATCTCTCCAACCCACAACATCTTCCTCTCACAATCTGCTCTCTACGACGTCGTAGCTCATCTCAGCGTTTATGCCTGCATTGACTCTCATGTACGGTCGATACCTTGACAGATGAGTGATTGCCATATGGTTCAGAAAACAGCTTGGGACCTTTTTCTTGCCAAAGTTTTGCAGTGAGATCTTCTCTTCCAATATATCTCAAGATAAAGCTTCGCTATCATGCCGGACAACTTTTTCAATGCTATCTCTGTTTGGGGGACCTCTAAAAGCGAACCAATGAAGGGACATGAAAGATCAGACGTTTGCATGCTGGGCACAGCTCCTGATATACCACCGCCGCCGCGCGCCTGATGTTCTTGACTTGTCTAGATTGACAGCCAGTCGTCCCATCACGGTGGCTTTTTCTGGGCAGGGGTGGTGGACCGGATGTCGGTACAGCACTCGATTGGCCTATTGTTGAGAAGGAATGAGCGAGGAAAAAGCGCGGCGTAAGATGATCGTGCTAACACACCCAAGCCCGAATGAGTTGCCTGATCAGTCTTGTATAAGGTGTTCAACGTCACAAAGACATTAGGAAACGCGATCTTTGACTTTCCTTCTCAGGAGTGAGCTTCTCTTCGAGCTCGCCCCGTGCGATTAGGAAAGCTCAGCGCGAGCAGAAGCGGCCTTACTAGTCCGCATGCACCTAGGAGCTTTAACAAAGCTCTCGGCTAGTATTTGTAGCTCTGATCAAGCCATACTAATTAAAGCAAATTGAAGGGTAATCTTCATGACGCCCTTTACTTCTTCGAACACCCGCTTGCCCAACTCATGCTTCCATTCTCAGAGTAACCAAAATCAATCTCGTGAACGTAGAACTAGTTTGTCAAGATCATCAAGTCTGCTATCAAAGCCTTGAAACCATTGAACTTTGGTCCAAAAGTAGCTGCCGAGTTTGACATGTGATTCTCGCCATCGTTCTAGCTGAACGGTATTCGACATCATGTCTGTTGATGAATCTGATTTATGAACGCGCAGCGGGCCTGAGAGCACGCTGTCACTTCGAAACATTCGTGGATTAATTGGTCGACAGAAATGGCGTGATTTGTCTATATTCGGTTAGATCGATCCGAACAATCAGGCGTGTATGATGGTACCTTTGTGGCACTGTGCACAGAACAATCAGCTTCTCGATGCAACATGCTTACACCCGACGCCAATTCGCGATTTCATGACTGATCTTCATGGTCTCGTCAGCACAAGATACTTTGACAGGGTTTCACGCTGTCAGAATTCGGACCAGTTATTTGCTACCATTCATAAGGTCCTACTGCGGGGGTTCCGTGACGCTTGCGCTTCTTTGAGAAGACCGATCTGGTCGCGAAGCTCCGTTGCGCACTGATTGAATTTCAGATCAATTTGCCGAGCACAACGCTCTTTTCAGACAAAACGCCCTTTGTCTGCGGGTTGAGTTTGAACACTCCGATGACCCGTCCCCTTGTTGTTGTTGGTACGTCGCTTTCGGGCGATATATTCATCCTTGTCTCTGAAGTACGTCATTCGCTTTTGCTTTGAACTCAATCACAGGAAAGGGCAAGTCATGGATGCAGAGGGATTCTCTGCGATGCCACCTTTGTCGTCGTTGAGACGAGTGTCTAAGATTGGAAATTGTCTCCCAAGAGGAATCACGACGCAGCGCAGCACCGAGTCCAGTATCTGATCGAGACTGACCCTGTCTGAGCAAAGATCTCAAAGGTGGTGCGGATAAGAAGTCAGCTGAGCCGCCTCTCGGCTACGCTCCGGGCATTTGGCTGAACGTCGTTCGGGGGTCGTTGCTCGAGGTATCCATGAATGCGGACGCGGAGGGCTTTATCCATTGACATGAAAGGGAGACATTTGCTTTTGAACAGGTATCAAAAACCGTCGCTATTGTTAAAGTAAGTCCTCCCTGCTACTGGGAAGAAGGTGGTTGTCAGTGTGCAGCGCTAAACACCCCTTGTCGGCCGACACTTGCGCTGCTGCAAATCTTTTCCCTTTGCGCCGGCGCTCATTTTATTCCGAACTGCCGCTCGCACTTAAACATTTTTTATTTAACTTCACCCTAATATTCGCCTTTGAACGGCACCTCAGTACACCCCAGCAATATTGCCGCCGCGGCGCGCGAGTGCCTCAAGACGGAGCACGTCACGACATTAAGCAATTTGTGGACGCCGTCACGGATCTTAGTAGGTTGAGCCGGCGCAAGGACCCCTCTTCGCAAACTCTCACCTTTTCCTAACCTAAGCACAGCGAGAGGCGTTGAGCAACCACGAGCATGATCAAGAGAAATGCTGGACGCTTTTGCTGGACAGCGGTCTCTTCGAAGTCGCAGAGCTGCGGCCCTCAAGCCCGCAAGGTTCAGTATACATACTAGAGAGAGATATGACAAGATATACTGTCTGAGACGCTAGTATATCTCATCATAGCGGTTGTGGGTCACCCACAGGTGGTGTCGCTCCTGCAGGAAGTACACGGCCGCTGGGCCGGTACGTACCAGTATCTCGCCCTAAACATGTACCAGGACCACACCAGTAAGCATACCGGCTTCATATTGGTAGAACCGCTACGAGTATCATACCGGTAAACCTACTGTAGTATCATACCGGTAAACCTACTGTTATGGTCCTGTGTGGCCACTGGTGTGGTACTGTATGCCTACTGGTACCGTACCAGTACGGCCACAGTGGTATCATATCAGTATGTTTCCATTTTTTTTTCCCGTCTGATAGCAAACCAACCCCTTAGATCCCTTCCTGATGCCGCGCCGATTACATCACCGAGTCTGGCTGACATTCGCTCTGTTTAGCGCCCAAAAGAGGCTGTCAAAAAGGTTGGCAGACCATACTGGTATGAAACCAGTATACCTACCGGTACGGAACTCTGGTGCACACCGGTACCCTACCAGACCGGTCCTGGTACCGTAGCCGTATGCCTACTGGTGTGACGCTGGTACTGCTGCTGTACGCGCGCGCGCTCGTATGCACCGGGCGCTGTTACGTATTACTGTACGCACACGGTGAGATGTATGGCTCGGTAACGGTAACGCAGGGGTCTCCGTACTTACGTAAGTAACGCGTTAACGCACCGAAGATACATGTTTTGGAGAGCTAACTTCTCAAAAGTCGCCCAGATCAGCCCAAGCTATGGCTTTCCTGGGGATTTGTGTGCATGAGTAACGCTCTGTCGGACTGAACGTGCATAAACTGAGAGCTAACTGATGAGGCTCCGAAGCAGGGTCCGTACATCCCATCGTGTGCGTACAGTACTTTTCGCAGCACCAGCGGTCGAGCAGCCATACTGGGCCCTGGCCAACAATAATGCCAGAGCATGTAGCTCGAGCCCTCCCGGACCTTTCGGCCGGCGGGCTCAACGCGGCCTCGCCGCCCGAAGTGGTCGACCGACTACTCAGCCCCCTCCTCGGCAGCGAAGCAGCCCGAGCGCTGCTGGGAGTCGGAGCGCTCGTCCCCGTTCGAACTGCCGACTTCGAGCTAGACCAAACAGCCCTCGTCGACGCTCTCGTCGGGGCACAGAATCGGTCGGGCTTGTCGACGTCGATCTCGCCCACGACTCGTTCGTGGCAGAAGCCCACAAATTGTCCGAGGCTCTGACGGCCGCCGACGTCAACAAGTCGGCGGTCATCGACTGGCACCGGCTTCACCCGCGCCGCCGCCTCATCATCGTCCGAGAGGAACGATGCGAGACGCTCTCTGCCCTCGGCTGCGCCCTGGAGACCCAACTCAACGCTATCCGTCGGGTCTGCCCGCACGTCGAGTTCTTCTGAACGGACAACCGCCAGCCCTGCCTCAGGTCGACGGGCTTCAGCGTTTTCGGACCTTCGCAAACGAAGGCTCGCACGCCATCGCACCGTCCTACGTTCTGCAGCTCCAAATGGGTCGCCTCGCCTTCAACCTCGTCGTCCTCGTCCTCTGGTACTACCGTTGGACCACCGACAAGTTCCCCGAGCTTCAACGAGGCGACTTCATCGCCCACCCAGGCCCGGAGGACCTTCTAGCTGACCTCGAATGCGCCAGGCCTCGAACGTCCGGCCGCGCTTGCCCAGGTCGTCCCTCGGACGGTCTCCGGCGGCGGCACCCGAGGAATGGCTGCTCACTCCAGACGAGAGGGTCTGAGCCATCCGGTAGAATGTCAGCTTTTTGTTCGTACGAGAAACTTCATGCTCATAAGAGGCACCCCGACTCGGCGAAAGCTCCTCCTCAGCGTCCCAGCCGTCGTCTCCGAGCCGTGGCGCTTGCGCGCTTCTTCAGCTTTTCGCCGCTGCCCGACGCCTCTGCCCGACGCCTTGAGTGTCACCGCGAAGAGGAAGAGGGCGCATTTTCGGGGTGTAGATGTTTGATTTTCGGGGTGTGGATGTTTGGTTCGAGAGGGAGAAGGGAAATACAGGAAGGGGAAGGGGAGAGGGGAGTCCAGAGGAAGCGAGCACGGCTCCCCGCGCGGCACGCTCAAGTCCCTCCGGAGCGTCCCCCTTCCCCCTCACGAGGTCCGTCAGGGACACCCGAAACTCAGTCTCTTCCCGGGGATAAAAGACAACGTGCATAAGAACGCTCCCAAAAGTTCAATGGCGACCGATACGTGTAAAATGACCGGCTCTAAGAGCTTGGCAATATAAATGCCCTCGACTCGGATGAGCGCCTGTCCCTGGCAGACAAGCATGCTGTCACGCTTGACATCACCGAGAAAGACGGCATGAAGTTGCCCCGGACCTGCTCATGAAACTTCTTCTCCTTCGGTGTAATCCGAACGTACGCCTGGACGGGCTGACCGCTAGCGAGGTCGGCTGTGCGGGTGACGTCCGGGAAGGCGCCGATGGAGTGATGAGTTGGAGCTTGCCGGAAGAGGCGCTGGACGTCCAACAGGGCGCCCTCCTTGGTCCGCAACAGCTCCAAGACAACGTACCTCGGCGGTTAGGGGGCCGGCTTAGCCCCATCGAGGAGAGCCCTACCGACGTCAAAATGCCAACAGCGAGGTATGGGAAAGCCTTTTAGACGAATGGCAGGAGATAAGTTCTCCAGATGCCGAGGTTGATCAAGTGAAGATCGTCGAAGCCAACAGCGAGACAAGCTTCCAGCTTTTAATGTCGGCGAGACTAGTGATATGTCGGGTGATGCCATAGTCCTCAAGTTCGTCGTCGTCGACCGCATCACTATCGCCGACAACCTTCTGGGTCGTCCAGGCCATTTCCTCGGCTGTGTGAAGAATGAGGCGGTCGAGGATCTCGGGCTCTAAGTTGTCGCCGCGGTGAAGGACGACGACCTTGCGCTCCGAGCTGGTGGTGTACACCTTTCGTCGGTAGACTACCCTTAAATGGTGTTCATCAGGACGGGCAGAGCTGGCTAGATGCGACCAGAGACTGGGAATTTGCTGATTGGAGCAAGCGATAAGGTCTGGGTTGATCTGCTGGGGCAAACAGTAATTTGCTGGCGCGAACAGCATTGCTTGCGCGAGCAGGCTATAGTAGCGGGCTGGATGAGTTTGATCAACAAAACGCACCTTTCGACATAATCGGTCTGCAGAGTGCCAAGCATCATTTTTTTTTTTTGGAGTCCATTGTCGAGCGCCTTGACCTTAAAGCTGTGCTTGAGGGTTTAGAGACAAGCATGATCCGGTGCCAGAGGGTGTGAATAATCATCTTATAGAGGGAGTGGAAGCCTTTTTCTTGCCTTGCGGGATTTTGTAAATTGCTTGCACGTCGGGTCAGTCAGAAATGGGAGACTGGTCAGCCTGCGTCGGCTCGGCTTGTTCGAACTAGAGGAGGAGCGGGCTGACCTGGGCCTTGCGTGAGGGTTGTCAATGGACTGGCGGGCGGCGTGAGCGACCGATACGGGTGTGATCTGAACTGGGTGAGCGTTCCCTCCCCGGCCCATGGAGTCCTCGTCGCCAAAGATGTTGACGAGAAATGGGAGGCGGGGTTGGGTCTTCCATGTGCTGCGGCCTGCAGCGGGCGCGCAGTCGAAGGGACACCTCGGCTCAGGGGGGAGGAGGAGGAGGAGGGGTCAATCACGACGTGTCGCCAAGCGCCGTTGGTGTGGTCCATGGCTCGCCAGGGTGACGGTGCCGTGGAGCCGGCCGCGTTGAGCTTCCACCACCTATCCGTCGGCCACATGTGAATCTGGCCCTTGTAGGCCGGGTCCGTCATGACCTGCTTGGCCAGACACATATGTCGCGGATGAGCACGCTGAAAATAGTCGAGCGGGGCTCGCCCTTACTCGAACCAGTTGACTGTGACTCTCCGCGTTCGGAAGTTTCGGAAGTAAGGGAGCTCGGTGGTCAGACTCAACCTGGGACATGCAGGTCACGATTCGACTCTGGATCAACAAAACACCGGCGACCTTGTCGAGGGCCCGATGTAGACTGTGAGCCTAGCGGACCGTTGTGTTGGTCGCGCAGACGAACAATCCTTTTGCTTGCGAGATCGACCACCAACTCGCCGGCCGACTTGGCGTACTTATATTATGTTCGGGACGAAGTAAGCGGTGTCACCGACCAACGGGAATGGGTAGACTGGGTCAATCCGCTCGCCGTACGAGTTGCGCCCAGTCTCTTCGCCGCGGGCGAGCCAGACGAGCAACATGTCAATGATTTGGTGCGGGCCGTCAAGACAGGTCAGCGCGAGTTTCGACCGGGGCGCGGGCGACGCATCTTCTTGAGAAGGTCGTAGCGGTCCAGATGCTCAGGCTTCTTGCCGCCAATGCCGTTGATCTTGTCGTAAGGCCGCCGTAAGGTGAGGGTCGCCGAATCGGCGATGACGTCTCGGTACCAAATCTTGCCGGCAGACGCCGGGCCGCGCTTGAACAGGTCGTCGTAAACGACCTGCCAGCGCCAGTCCTCCATGACGGCCCGGACCTCCCGCACGAGGAGATTTCTTCTTGGCCCGGGAACCGTCGTCGAACTGTCTATTAGCGGCGCGAGTCAGCGAATTTGCGCCAGACGACGAGCCGAGAGCTAACCGAACTTACAATCAGGCGGCGCTCCTAGCTTCGGGCCGACGCCGCACAGTTTAAATCTGCAATCGGCATGCCTCCTTGCCAAGTTTCGCAACAACCGTTTGGTACCTTTAACTCTATCTTCATCTGGCGTCTTTCCCTGGCACCAAGAAGCATGTATAGACCGAGCTACTCCTTAGACTCGGCGAGGACCATCTTGGCGTACTTCACCGCCGCCCCGCCGACCTTGAGATGGTCCTGACGCTCGAGCTGGTGAACCAAGGGTGGGCGGTGTCGCTGGAGCTGAGTGTGGTTGACGAGGGCCGAGGCTTGGA
>Ga0308160_10006949_pt1 | contig 11373 bp, 15 predicted proteins | sample PhyFR1_FD_201036 | JGI IMG/M metagenome (GOLD analysis project Ga0308160, IMG submission 201036) | Phyllosphere microbial communities from UC Gill Tract Community Farm, Albany, California, United States - DLSLF.R1 | ecosystem: Host-associated > Plants > Phyllosphere > Unclassified | place: USA... | reverse complement strand
ACGTCATGTTCCTCCACTTCTCGATCACAATATACTGATGACCAGCGAGATCAGCGTTACAGGTCACACATCACGTCCATCTGGCTATATAGTCCGAAAATACAAAGACCCCAAGGATGAAAACTCGACTTTCCTACCCGATGAAGTGTATGAGAATGACTTTAAACATGGCGGATTGGGATACGAGGCAGATGCGTTCGCTAGGACTCTCAAAGGTGAGTCGACTTTCTACCCAGAGCTCGTTACGGAGCTGATGGTAGATGGCCTGTTGGAGTGCCCAAGGATGCCTCATGATGAGTCGTTGTTAATGGCCGAGGTATGTTTCGACTGCAACTCGTCAAGAGCCCAAGCTGACCTTACAGGTGTTTGACAAAATTAGGTCACAGGGCGGATACAAGTACCCTAAAGGATTAGAAAGGGTTCCTCTATAAGCAAATCGAACATGCAGAAATTCGCTACTGTGAATACATGTTGGCCTCCACTTCCGGGACTACGTCTGATTACATGCCTTCTTGCTTCCTCATCTCTTCTCCCAACTTGACATACTCGGCTAAACAATCCGGATTTCGTAACGTCGCAGGATTGATACTCTGCACCGGAGCGCCATTGATGACTTTCCGAATCGGTACTGCTTCATCAGCCAGCCTAATTGCCGGTACGGTGTCAAAGACATACCTTCAACCTTCTTACCCGTCAATGTGACTGGTATATCGCCGACTTGGATGATGCGAGCGGGGACATGTCTGGCGCTCCTCGCCACTCTTATTGACGTCTTGATCTTCTTGACCAATTCCCCACTAAGCGTATCTGTGCCTCGCATCTATTCTATCAGCTTTGGTCGCGACTTTATGAGACGAGCGTACCTTAACAAATAGCATCACCTTCTCATCCGCGCCACCCTCGACCATCAGACCGACCACCAGCGTCTCTTCTATTCCCAATTTCGAGTACTCGTCGTTTTCCAGCACAGAGTAAATATCGGTTGGCCCAAATCGGATACCTCCGGGATTGAGCACACCATCCGAACGACCTAGCATGACCAATCCACCCCCATTACCGGATCTCGAAGGGTTTACTTGTACACTGCTACATGAGCTCACTACCTCAAGCCACCCCCGGTGGACATACTAATCACCATGATACCAGTTCCCCTCTTCATCTTTGAAGTAGCTTTCCTGAAATCTGGCTTGTGCAGCCGTCACATCTTCATCTGTGAACCCATATCCTGGTAATGGCCAGAAACCCAAAGGAATGATCGGGAACGCGTGACGGCATATTAATTCACCAGGTAAACCAGGCTCTTCCGAGGAAACGTCCAATGCGCTAATAATTCAGCTTCATTCCTCTGGGAAGAGGAACAGACTTACAACCCAAGCATCCGAGCTTGGATCTCGCCTCTGTAAACCGGCAAACTCGTAATTCGACCAGCAAAGACTGAACAAATATCCGTCCCGCCTGTGATAGACCCCAGTAGGACATCGGATTTGATGTTTTGGTATACAAAGTCGAAGAGATGGGGTGGAAGCGGTGAGCCCGTCGATAGGATTTGGCGTAAAGTTGATAAGCTATGTTTCGCTTTCACGTCGGGGTAGTGTTTCTACCGGTCTGTCAGCCTAGCTCATTGAAGGAAGGGCAAATTGACCGAGATTTGCTCAATGTATTTGGCACTCGTCCCGAACACAGTCACTCCCAGATCATCTATTACTTCCCACATCGATTCCGCTCTTTTCAGAGGTGATCCTTCGTACGTCACAATGGTCGCCCCTGTTGCCAGGGCTGATACTAGGTATTGGAACATCATCCAGCCACTAGTGATCAGCAGCATGACCATGATGTGAGGTGAACTTACGGGGTCGTGTAGTAAAAGTAGACGTCTCCTCGTCCGATATCGCCTGCTATATGACTCTCGCGTAGGGAGTCGATCAACATTCCTCCTTGACGGTGCTGCATGATCAGCACATGGATCAGCTGGACATAAGGGACTTTGCTCACCACTATAGCTTTCGGCTTTCCGGTAGTACCACTCGAAAAGAGTATCCAGATAGGCTCGTTGAACCCCATCCTCACGAATTCCACTTCTCCGTCCCCCTTATTCAGATATTCCTCCCAACCTACCACTTCTTTTGCTAGACCACTTGGAAATGGCACTAGCTCTTCTGACAGATGATTTACAATGACCACCTTTTCCGGTGGATACTCCAGATTCTTTAGCAACACCGGTAACAATGGCAACAAAGGCCTCGGGGCCGCATTGTATACCACCCCATTGGTAACGAATAGTAATTTAGGTCGGATCTGCGTCATCCTCTCGATGACCCCATCTGTTCCAAAGTCCGCCGCAGCCGATGAAAAGATCCCGCCAAGTGATGAAGTGGCCAGAAGGACCACCACTGCTTCAAGGGTATTTCCGCCCCAATAAGCGACTCTGTCCCCCTTTTGCAAGCCAGACTGCTTCATGCTCCTCTGCAATCTCCCCACCAAGGCGTATAGCTCTCTCTGAGTCACCTTTTTAGCAGGCGGTGTCCATCCTGGATATGATTCCGATATTTGAATCAAGGCGATATTATCCGGATGGGTCGAGTGGTGTCGAAGTTGATTCTCGGCCCAATTGAGCGAAGCGTCAGGGAACCAAGTTGGATTGGAAGATGGTCGGGCTGATTCGTCGACGTATGGAGGCGACCCTTTGGTTCCGATCAAATTCTCAAAGTCCCACACTTCACTCCAGAACGCTCCTCGGTTCGAGCATGCCCATCCCCAGAGCTGTTCGTAGGTCGAAAGAGAAACATTGTATCTTTCGTTGATTTGTTCTCGAAATATAGTCGTTTGAGATATCGATGCATTCTTCGGAATCCATAGCGGTGCTTCTTCGGCTTCGACTGGGGCCATGTTCGAGATATAGGAGTAATGTATAGATGTATGGTGCAACAATTGACCTGGTGTCACCCACCCCACTCTGGACGCGCCGGTAACTTGATCCGGCCGGAACTCGGCTCAAGTTATTCTATACTATTCCTGCTCTCCTCTACGAGAAATGTACTAGATGGCACCGCGACTTGACCCTACTGTATGTACAACGGACTCCATTCAAGGTGTTCTTTAGGAGAATATACATTGGATTTTTTTGACAATGTAGTTCTATTAATGAGATCAGGAGGAAAAGGTTAAATATGTGCTACGGGGCATGACGCGGCTATCCGGCCTATTACAATCCGAGTCAAGTCAAAGTTACCGACAACTACCTTTCACCGCTCACATCAAGCATTCATCCATTTCTGACCATGTCTAACGAAGTAGACCCACTCTCCGAATTCACTATCGCCCTTCCCACAGAGGAGCAGTATCAACTCGCTCTCAAATCTGCCTTCGTACCATGGGGCAGGGGTCTGACTTTTGAGGTCAGTCCCATATACCCTTTCATACTGCTTTGCTGACTGCTCAGCAATTCGTAGAGCAGGACAAGGCTTCTCAGGGGGAAAGCTGGTATCAAGATGGCGCGGAGCGTGCTTGGTAAGCTGCATACTCCAAATAGACCTCATGCGAAGCTAACGGTACCAAGGGTGTTAGTGAGGAAGGATGACCCCGAGGGAGATATCTATTCGTCCTGTGGAACGTATGTACAACCTGAGGCTGCGTGACGTGAGATGATACTGATGATATAGATTCAGGCGGAAGGCGTTAATCAAGAAGAAAGGCTCGGATAAGGTGGAAGAGATATACACATACGGTATCCAATCCGTAGTGACCCCTGTCAACCATCATCGTATGTCTCAACTCCCCGAGAGACGAATGCAGCTAACGACCAGGAAACGGATACGCAAGACACCTCCTCAAACTCCTCCACTACATCCTAGCCCCACCCTCTACCCTCCCCAAATTCCCACCCGCTTGGGGCGAACCACCAACCCCCCTCTCACCCGAAGTCCGATCCACAATCCCCTACGGATCAGCAGCATTCCTCTGGTCAGACGTCGATAACTTCTATGCGAAATGTACCATTGGCGAAAGCCTACCTGGGTACTTGATCGATGATGAGAGAAACAGGGCTCTTGTTTGGAAGGTCCTTCCTCCTTTGACCAAGGACATAGATGATGGGTGGAGCTGGTTCTATGAGAAAGATATGGATGAGATCACCAAGGAATTGGAGGATGCTACCAGAACCGCCTTTGCAAAAGTCGGCAGTGGAGAGCAGGCGGTCATCCAGACAAACCCAGGAAACGTCGGTACACTGCCATACCTCCCCCTCCGCTCATTCGCCGAAAAGACATTTGATCCTGAAGAACGTAAAAAACATCCTTTCGGTCTTAGGAAGAAGAACGCAAATGGAGACGAGACGATCATCATCCTCACACCTGGCCTGGGGGCGATCTATAAACGGCTCTGTATCACCTTACACCACAATCTACTTCCCGCGGATATCCCTTCGCTACTACAAAAGATGGACGAGCTGGCTCCAGAGAGAAAGACTGAGGAAGGGCAGATTTGGGGATTAGACCCATCGAGCGAGCTTGCCAAAGCATTCGAAGCGATATCAGAGCGAAAAGTAGACCAACATATCAGAAAAGGGCAACAGGCGCACTTGTTGGCTGTCGCCTCGTATCTCCCCAATGGCGAAAAAGTCGATTTTATAGATAGTCAGATTTGGAATTGGTGCTAGAATCAAGAATGGTTCAGACAGCCTATGCATTCTAGATATAAGAGACAATATATGCGCACATAACCTTTTCAAGGGGTACGTGCCGGGAAACTTTTATGAGATTGGATTATGGATAGCACTATTGATGATGATTGAATTGCAAGTGGAGCGTTTACAAGTCCTCGGGCTCAGGCGTCTCCCTATAGATATCAGCATTATACACGGGAAAAGTGAGAGCGACTGACCAGTCCGAGTAGGTAGATCGAGCAGAGTACAAGGACCCATCACCGAATTCACTAGGCGTGTTGAGGTGTTCATCAAAGTAGTGCTTGGCAACACTTCGGGGCGCTACCTGATCAGCAATGTCCTCTCTTGTTCAAAAGGACAACTCACTCCTTGGGGTCTTTGGCAATCGACAGTACTCTCCAGTCTGCATAATCATCCAAGCGACCAAACCAGTCCAACCAGTCTGGTGCGATGCTCCCAATCCTCGTCCGTCATTTCCGTGGAAGAACTCGTAGAAGTGGACATAGTCCCTGAAATGAGGATCTCGGTTCAACTTGGGATTTCCACCATTAACGGCACGTCGACCATGTTCGTCTCGGCTGAAGAGATGAATGAGTCGATGTTGGATCTCTTCGGCACAACCAGCCAGGTTCATGAACTGTAACGTCAGCTTTACTTTCTAAATAGAGGGGAGCAGCTTACATCACCACTTCCGGTAGGACATTCAACTTGGAGGTCCTCGCCGTAGTACTGGTGGAATCGCTGCAGACTAGATATGTCAGCCGTTTTCGATTCATCTGCCCAAATGCTCACCTCTCGATAAGGAGCAAGTTGACAGCGAACCAGATGGGGCCTCGCCAATTCGAGTTACCCCCGAACTATCATCAGCCCACGTCCCTGTCCTTATCCGGTTTACTCACCATTCCAGATCGAGAATCACCAGGCCAGTAGCCAACACCAAACTCTTCTCCGTTGACATTCATCGAGAATGGATGTTCGTGGTGATGTAACGACATTCTGCCTATCAGTCTTGATCGTTTCAGAAAAAGGAGAGACTCACGATCGAACACCATAATCAGACAAGAACTCCTTTTCATCAAGCATCTTCTCCAAGATTCTGATTAATCTCTCCTTGGAAGCGAGCGCAAGTAGTTTTCGATCACCTTTACCCTTTTCTATTCTGTCAGCTCGATCCAGAACCAGAGATCAACGAGCTGACCTTTGATGTTTGCGATATTACGCATAGAGATATCCTGCCTGTTCTCGATGAACCAGTCCATCCTCTTCTTGAACCCTGGGAATCGCTTGATATCTCCAGGCTCGAGGACAAGAGTAGCGTAAAGCGGCATGAGACCGACCATGGATCGGACTGGGAGTTGTTGGGAATGTCCGAAACCCCACTGGATAGCGTCGTAGTAGAATCCATCCTCGTCGTTCCAGAGGGATAGAGGCTCGTTCTCGCTAGTGTAGGTCATGGCATCCGAGATGAACAAGAAGTGCTCGAAGAACTAGCCTGGTCAGCGCTATTTCTGACTGTGTCCGATGTGATCGGGGAACATACCTTGGATGCGATGTCCTCGTAAGTAGGGTTATGCTTGGCCAACTCGAGGGCAATACTCAACCTGAGTCGTCAGCTTGAGACGTCACAGTCGTGATAGCTGACGTACATGTTCAAACAGAAGAAGGCCATCCAAGCGGTACCATCGGCCTGTCGCAGTGTTCCACCCGTAGGCAATGGCTCGGATCGATTAAATGGTCCAATGTTATCAAGACCAAGGAAACCACCTTCAAAGACATTGTTTCCATCGGCATCCTTTCTGTTTACCCACCTGTCCTGTCAGCTCAGGTTCAATACAAGGTCTAGCTTACCAAGTGAAGTTGAGTAGCAATTTCTGGAAGACTCGCTCCAAGAAATCAAGATCCTCACGACCAAACATCTTTCGCTCAATCTTGAAGACTCGGAATGTAGCCCAAGCGTGGACAGGAGGGTTGACGTCGGAGAAATTCCATTCGTAGGCGGGCAACGCCCCGTCAGGCTTCATGTACCATTCTCGAGTCATTAGGTCGAGTTGCTTCTTGGCGAAAGATGGGTCGACCATGGCAAGGGGAAGACAATGGAAAGCGGTATCCCATCTGATTGTCAGCAGCCGCATCTGAGCGTCATGAAGGGTAAGCTTACGTGGCGAACCAAGGGTATTCCCATTTGTCGGGCATGGATAGAATGTCGTTGATGTACATGTGCTTCCATTCCTGCAATCGTCAGCACACTTCACCATACGCATATGTGACAACAGACCTTGTTCCTGTTCCATTTACGCTCAGGGGGTGGTGGAGGTTGTCCTGGATCTCCCTCGATCCACTCTTTCTGGATGTACTGGTAGTACTGCTTGGTCCTACTTCATCAGGGCTCACTCAGAACAACAACGAAGAAGACGTACCAGAGCATACCACTCAAAGCCTGTCGCATGATGTTTTGCAGATCATCACTGACACTGTTCCTGGCGATACAGCCATAGAATTCGTCGGCATCGACTCGTCGTTCCTCAATATTATCATCAAAGAGCTCTTCATCCAAGATAGCAGGATCTTCATCGGGAGTAGCAGCAGTCATCTTCAGCCTGACGACGACACATCCTCCCTTTCCAGGAACACCGTTAAAGACGTAGTGTGCTCCGGCCTTGGTACCAGTCTTGTCGGGGTTGACGAATTGTCGAGCACCAGACTTGGTTCTTGGTTGAGGGGGTGCTTCGACGGTATGGGTGGAAGCACTGTCGGACTGACCATCGTCTTGCTCGATACCGTGACCATTGGCGGCGGCTTCCTCTTCGGAGAGAGTGTGCTTGGGTAGGTTGGGCGACTTGAAAGCGACAGGCGATGAGGTGGGGGTCTTCTTGATCGGTAGACCTCCATCTTGGCTCTTCTCGGGCTCGGGCTCCTTCGGTCGGTGAGAAGGGACAATATGATCATGGAAAGCATCCTTGACGTATGGGGTCCTGTTCTTTCCGCCGTACAACCGCTACACGATCAGCTTCTGCGATGAAAATACAAAATTTAGCTTACCTCGAAATTGGTCTCGTTCTCGGTAAAGAGCAAGTCAGGGACGATACTAGGTCCATCGACTAGGACGACACCGCCCTTGGCAGGAGCAGCAGGTGCAGGCGAGGGAGTACAGTATAGCCTGGTCTTGCCAAGAGTATCGTGCGTGGCCTCAATGACTCCCTCAGATTCTTGTCGAACGACGGGGACATTGTCGGGTCTCTCCTTGGCCCATGACCAGGTGTTTCGGAAATACATCTGGGGCAAGATGTGCAAGTCGGCAGCGTCGGGACCTCGGTTGTATGCCGTGATTCGGATAGACATGGCATCGGCGTCCTCCTCATCCTTGGCGTACTGATCATCAGCTATGTCGTCTCAACATATGTCGGTCAGCTTACCTCGACAAAGATGTCCCAGTACTTGTCCTCGTCAAAGACGTCGGTGTCCATCAATTCAAATTCGGTGACATCCCGACTTCGGTTCTGGTTCTCCTCCTTGAGCTGCTCGTATGGGTAGGCAGATTGGGGGTACTTGTACAAGAACTTCATGTATGAGTGGGTAGGTGTAGAATCGAGGTACCAGTACATCTCCTTGACATCTTCTCCGTGGTTACCTGATTGTCAGCAATGTCTTTTGGCGAGTGCGGTGACATACCTTCACCACCGTTGAGACCAAACATCCTCTCCTTGAGCATTCGGTCCTTTCCGTTCCAAAGACCGAGGGTCAAGCACATCCGTTGATGGTTATCACTGACTGATTAGCTTAGTCCCGGACACCCGAGGAAGACGTACGAGATACCGGCAATACCGTCTTCTCCCCATCGGTAAGCTCGAGACTTGGCCATCTCGAAAGGAAAGTGATTCCAAGCATCTCCGTTGGCCGAGTAGTCCTCTCGAACAGTTCCCTTCAAATGAGCTTCGTACGGAGTATTGGATTCGACGGCTCACCCATTGACGTTCACTGACGTATGGTCCCCATCGCTTCCAGTGCACCTCGTAGGCGTCGGATTGGTTCAATCTGATTGTCAGCGGTGATGGTAGTAGCGGTTCATCAGGAACTTACCGGTGATCTTCGACAGATCGGAACCTTGGTCCAAGAGATTGCATAAGCCTCTCCCTCAAGGGTTGCTAGAAAGTCAACTTCAGCTTCGTTGGGTATCAAGAGGCATGTAACATACCTTGGCTCCAGCTGATGGACCTGGGGTCGAATGATCGCTAGCAGCGGTAGCAGGACGAGCTAGCGTATCAGATAGGCCAGATAGTGTCAAGATGAAACGTACGAGACTCGGTATTTCCAGACTTTGGCTCTGCTTGATTCTCAGTCTGCTGAAGAGGTGGCCGTTTGGGAAGACTACGTATATCAGTGTCCGATCGACGTTGCCACATAATCGATCGCGAGCGGGACGCGATGTTTTCTGTTTGCTGTTTTCTGTTTCACAAATCAAACTGAACTAAAACTCACTTTTCCTTTTCTCGCGGCTGACCACCAGCGGTGGGGATGTTGATTCTCAAAGAGTCCAGCTGGGCGGTAGGTACTGGGGTGGAAGCTCCTGATCCAGCAGGTGGAGAGTCTGCAGCTGGGCTCGTGGTTGATTGCTCGCCACCTAGTTTGATTTAGCATGACTTGTACAAGAGGTTTGAGTACGGACACCTACCTGGATTAGCCTGAGCGGAAGCGCTAGCGCCTCCAAAGAGCTTGTTCTGTAGTTTCTTGGCTGAGCTCATGTCGGGCAAGTAGTGGTGACCTGAGGAGGGTAGGACACGACTAGAGGGGGATATGAGGGTGATGAGGGTAGATGGGTAGATGTAAGGAAGAGAATGTAGAGTGAGCGTGAGGAATGTGGTTGTTCAAAGTGGCTGATTGGGGTTCAGCTGGAATACTACAGAGCGGAAGCTATTATCAGGTAAACTGCTCCAAGGGGCAAGTATGCAGCTCAGGTACTATCCGGGTCACCCTGAACTCTGACGTGGTGGCTGGGGTCCAACATCCACGTGAATGCGGCTATGGGTTTCCACACTCTTGGTAGAAGACTCATGGGTAGCTTGGCACGCTGAGGCAGGGGAACGGGACGTTACTAGAGGCTCAACCTTAGCGGTAAGAATCCAATGAGCGTTTTCAACGGCCTGCATGCAGTTGCTATTTCTCTACGCCTATCTATGACGTCGAGAATGGGGTCAGGAACGTCGATCGGAAGACAGGCAAGATATGAGCCTAAGACCTATCAGCTTCATCCACGCAACAATACAAGACTGGAGCAGAGAGGGTGACAGAATCACCGGTACTCACCTCGGTATTGAAGATATTCTTGTCGAGGGGGATATGGTCCGAATCATCAAATAGCAAATACAGGTATTCTAGAATCCAGGGTTAGCTAGAGATCGGGGGAGGCAGGGGGCAAAGCAGGACCAGAACCCTGGGGCCGACTTACTCAATGTCTCGCCTAACCAGAAAGTCTCCATCCTGTCTACCTGCTTGGCTGGAACTTTTTGAACATCCTCAATACCGGCATAACCGCCCGTACTGACTCGACAGTGTTTGTTGAATGCCTCAAAGATCTGCCATCCCCATTCCCGATATTGCTCGTCTCCAGTCACTCGGTAGGCTAGCATTAGGGATTCTACAGTCTCGGGCCGAAGGATATTACGTCCGTCGATTAGAACGTTGTTTCTGCATGATCAGCTTCAAGAGCTACAGATGACCATGATTGACCTACACATTTGGCTTGATGTACCAATCCTCTTCACCGCTCATATCATCAGTGTATAATCTCCACATAGCAATCTCTGGGGCAAGACCACTAGCTCGGTTAGCATTAACTCAGGCACTTCTGACCATGGGGTCGTCACTGACGTTGGGGTATCCAAGTACGTCCTCATACATCCCTCAATGATGCCCTTGCCAACAATCATATCCACCTTGTCCCGCGATTCGAGTTTCTTCCAATCGATTTCTTTACGGTTGCCTTCGGTGACACCGAGTAGGAATGAACCACCGAGGAAGCAGACCAGGTGGTCTTGCTTTGGGACTACTTTCCATGTCCTGCTTGTCAGTGGAATTCCTACTTCAAGTGGAGGGACGTACTGCTCGCCAGTTTCGGGGTGTCTGGTAGGGTGTAGCTCCTGGGTAAACATCAGATTGCTCTTCTTGGTCCTGCCGACAAGGTGTTTCTTGATTCCATCCATGGCTTCATCGTACATCTGGAATGTCAGCTATGGTAATACTTGAGCCGGACGACATACATCCCGGTAAACTGGTTCTTGCCTATCCTGTACAATCAGCAAGTCATCTCAATCATCCTATGAATCCACATACAGTCTGGAGGTATTGTCTGACAAGGTAAGCTCATGAGTAGCGCAGAAAGTGAGCGGTGACGCACTTGATGAGGTACTCGTAATATGAGTCACCTCGAGAGCCCAGTCGGATCTCCGACATGACAAATTGGCCGTTCTGAGGACTGATTGTCAGCCCTATCCCAGCATTCACAATCGACGGCTTACGCTATGAAGATAGGGGCAATACCATCGTAGATAGCCTGACTCCTGATGATCTCGGATACCTGGTTATTAGCATACAGATAGGCGACAGAGAACGGTCCACTGACCCGCTCGGCCTTTCTCCAATAAACGTAATCTCCCGTCAGGTGACTCAAATACTTGAGCTCCAGCTGTAAACTAGCAGCTTCCGCCAAACTAGCAACT
>Ga0308160_10006947_pt1 | contig 11374 bp, 17 predicted proteins | sample PhyFR1_FD_201036 | JGI IMG/M metagenome (GOLD analysis project Ga0308160, IMG submission 201036) | Phyllosphere microbial communities from UC Gill Tract Community Farm, Albany, California, United States - DLSLF.R1 | ecosystem: Host-associated > Plants > Phyllosphere > Unclassified | place: USA... | reverse complement strand
TAACTTGGTCCTATCCTGCGGTCAAGGAGTAGACGGTTTCACTCTCGACGAGGTACGTCCCTCCCCCATCTCTTTTTCGCGGGGTCTAACAAATAGTCACTAGGAGAATTCATCCTAACCCATCCAGAAATCAAGATCCCCTCCAGGGGTAAAATCTATTCCTTCAACGAAGGAAATTCCCAACATTTCTACCCACCCACCAACGAGTACTTGAACTCTATCAAATTCCCATCCAACAATAAACCTTATTCCGCTCGATATATCGGTTCGATGGTTGCAGATGTCCACAGGACATTATTGTACGGAGGTATCTTTGGTTATCCCGATGATAAGAAGAGTAAAGATGGGAAATTGAGGATGTTGTATGAAGCTTTCCCAATGAGTTTCTTGATTGAGCAGGTTAGTCTTTTTCTCTTTCTTTTCTCTCATTCGAATAAGATGGGATTGGAGCTGATGACTAGGCTGGTGGAGTAGCTACGACTGGTAATCAGCGAATCCTCGATATAGTCCCTCCAAACATTCACGGTCGATGTCCTGTTTTCCTTGGTTCGAAAGAAGATGTTGAGGATTTGAAGAAGTTCTATGATGCTTATGATGGTGAGAAGTGGACTCTACCCACCGCTTAGGGTGTGGTTGGATAGCAGGTTAGCAGAATAGCAGATCATGTATCCCATGTCAACTGTGTTGGTATTTAAGCTGTCATTTCACCAATCTGGCAAGGCGTCCCACCTGGTCGTATGAGTCTGCCGACTGACTTGACTGGTGAAGACTTACCGCTGTCGAGCTCATATCCTGAGCGTTCACAAGTTCATCAGTAAGTATGCACCGGCGTCTGGGCGTCTGCAACGGAAATGCAATGCATCACCACCAACACTCAATTCGCCATCAGTTCTCCTCTTCGACCTCACCCCGCTTCTCCCTCTCAATCCTCTCCTTTTCCTCCCTCTCTTCCATTTCTACAATCTCAACGTCCAAAGGATACGTTAAAATAGCCGCAATCCCCGAAATCTGATCCAATTGCTGTCCTGATTCGTGCATTGATGAGAATATTAGAGCTTCTCCACCTCGAGAACGAACTGCTTCGACCATTTCGACATAGTGGTGTCGGATTGATGGTTCGCTTGCACTGCATGTTAGCGATGTGGGAGCTTTAATGTACCGAGAGGAAGGAGGGGGACATACCGGAAGAGATTATCTGATATCAAGAGGGTTCCTACTGCTCCTCTGTCTACTGCTAATGCAACGTGATCGGGACCGTACCAAGCCCTCAGCTCGTCCGTCGATAACATCTTGTGGAATCTGATATCAGCTCCATCCTCTTTTCCATAATATTATGTTTTAGACCCGCCTAACGGCGGGTTCACTCACTTTTCAAGTCCAACACCCTCCCTTGCGAATTTAGCGCCTTGTAACATCTTACTAATCTCCGGAGCTCTCATAGCTTCCACAAGAGAATGAACATGGGAAGTATTAGAGTGAACTTTGATCCATTTAGTCCGGGATTGTAGTAAAGGTTTGTTTGAAGTTAACATCGCTTGGTGGAATATGTAGTCGTATAACTATCATCAGTCTCATTTATTTGAGTTGATGTAAAATGGGGACATACAGATTCTCTTGTAAATCCTGGACTTGCTATTACGATAGCTTTTAGTGTTTGAAATGGAATCAACCGTAAGATAGCTTGGTAGACGGATTGGAAAAAGTTCTCCATTGCCTACCGGTCAGATCTACATATGAGTATCAAGGGGGGACATACCTTGTCATGGCCTGATGTTCCACCTTTTCGTTTTCGGGGTACGTTGGTATCTATACGTTGGCGGACTACCGTCATGTGTTCGGAGAGTAGGCAGATTGCCGCGCTACCTGAGATATCAGTCTTCTGATATTGTTTTAAAGAGCATTTGAAGAGGAGGAGGGATGAGGGATGAAAACATACCCTCTCCACAAACTATCGCTCCCACCTCAGCGCCTCTTCCTTCTTTCGTACTATCCTCGACCCTTTCCAACGCAACCGAATCCCATCCTTGAGTCTTTGTTAACCTAAAATCTCGATTTGCTATACATCAGCCATCATACCTCTCTCCACTCGATGAAGAGGAAATCTCGATAAAGAGGAAATACCTTCTAGGTCTAGGGTATGAAAAGCCCCAAGTCTCACATAATCATTCTCATTAACGACCTTTCCTGAAATCTGGAGTGAGGCTGTAGATTCTTTACTTTGTCCAGTGGCTGTTGCTGTGGAAGATGATGCTCCGCTTGAGAATGTCGTCTATCCATCAGTATATGAACGTCTTGAAGAGGAGATGAAATACCTTTGCGACCTCTAAGGTGAGGTTTATACGGACTCTGAATGAATCGGATGATCCGGTAGATGAGACCGTTTGTACTTTACGTACAGCCATGGCTCGTACTTCGTCACCCTACAATCAGGTTTATTCTCTGCCTCGTAGATCCTAAGCCAGTGCAGGCTTGATGTCTGCTAGCACGATAGTAGGAAGTAGACTGACCTCTGCAATGAGGTTGTAGACATGCCACATATCTTCATCATCTTCTGGCCGTAATGTTACGTGCCCCTACATGTCAGCTCGGCCTTAAGACATGTAGCTTACCGATCCATCTCTATTGATTGATTTGTTGACCAGCTTCATTCTTGATAATGTTATGTATAAGTGTAATTGTTGAACAGATTGAAGTAAAGCAACAAGTGATTCGAATCGTGTTTCAGTTATTCTGAAGGATGACGATGTGGGGCACTGTACTATCGACCTATCATACACTTTCAATCACTCATCATACATCAGTAACGACCAGGTGCAAGGATGACCTCTACAACACCGCAAGCTAGCTCTAGTACACCTATCCAAACATATCATACTTACATCCCCTCCCCACTCCCTACGGCTCCATCATTCGACCTCCATTTAACCCGCTTTCGAGATACACTCCTCATCTGGGTCGGTACATCCGCTCCATCTGATGGGTCAGCATTAGCGGAGGAGCAGGAGGATAAGAGGATAGCTGCAGACTGGTCAGTTGCCATGCCTTCCAACAGAGTATGTTACCCATAACGGTGAAAGAAGGATATGGGCTTATGGGTAGAATATCCCTGTAACAGCCACTCCGGTATTTAGGAGTACATCAGACCTTTCACTAGCCATGTCACAGCGTCTAGGTATGTCCCCTCCTCGCCTCGTAGTCCAAAGATGAGAGGAAGGAGGCTGATATCTAGCCAAGCGTTGCCCTGGAAACCAAGTTCACCTCTCATTAAGCCTTTCTTCAAAATTGATGAACCCATCTCAAGGGAGTACACAAGACCCCTTCGCATCCAAGGTGATTCTGATTATGGAGAAGAAACTGAGTGCCTGGTTGCAAGAGGTATTGGATGGGGAGGGCAAGGCGTAGACTCATTCATCACAAGACGTGGGATAGGGATTAGCAGGTATATGCACAAGAGACATCGGACATATTGTAAACTTTAGAAGCTAGAAAGCAGATAGATACCAAGCGTAATGAGGGTATATGCACGATCATAATGATAATGATACGATACAATATCAAGTGTCTTAATCGTACGAGGTAGTGACGATCGAAAGATGAGCGCGTCAAAAGGGAAAGTCAAAATATCATCATCGTCATATCTCTCTCTTCTCTTCTCTATCATCCATCAACAATCAATTGAGGTCACCTTCACGACACCCAGCATCAGTGCTCACGCCCAGTATGCCACCATCAAACTCTTCAGTCACTAATGGTGATATCACCATCACCAAATCTACCGCCAAGGAATTAAACCCTCGATCTAAACCTACCGAATTTCTAGGTCCAGCAGGAACTACCGTGGTCACTTTCCTCACTCCCCTCATGGCTTACCTCTTATTCTTTGGATGTAATCCTACCACCGGATGCCCCTCGCTTTCTTTGGACACTTATAAAGTTGGATTCCAAAATGGTTGGCCTGCTATTAATGGGAAATTATGGGATTGGGGGGCTGCGGGCGTTTATGCTGGTTGGTACGCTTTTACCGTTATCTGCTGGAATATCCTACCTGGAGAGCAGGTCGAGGGGACTTTACTCAGGGACGGAAAGAGAAAGAAGTATAACCTCAACGGTAAGTCCTACACCACCGCCCAGATCAGGGAAGTAAGCTGAAGGGCAGGAACATGGACCATCCTACTCGCTCTAGCTATCACTGCTGGAATCTGCTCCCAGCCCGGTGGGATCGAATTATACACCTACGCATACGATCACTGGCTTCCTCTTACCTCTGCCGCTTTGGTCAATGCTACTTTCCAAGCTGTATTCGTCTACGTCAACTCATTCTACTCGGGTGAACTCCTCGCCTTGGGTGGTAACTCTGGTGTCTTCTTCTACGACGTGAGTCTCTCCCTTCCCCCCATCTGTGTAATGTACTGATGACAGTTCTTCATTGGACGACCACTCAACCCTACATGGCCTGGATTCCCCAACTTTGATATCAAGACTTTCAACGAGGATCGACCTGGACTCATCCTCTGGCCTCTATTGAATATCTCGTGCATGTGCGAGCAATACGTCAAATACGGTCGCGTCACCGATTCAATGTGGCTAGTCGTCGCTTTCCAGCTATTCTACTCGGCAGACTGTCAATGGTTCGAGGTATGTCCCTTTCAGTTTTATCCTAGCTGACGAGATACTAATACTAGTCATCCATGTTGACTCAAATGGACATCACAACCGATGGTTTCGGTTACATGCTTTCTTTCGGTGATCTCGTTTGGGTTCCATTCACATATGGTATTCAAGCTCGATACCTCGCTTTCCACCCTGTTGATCTCGGTTTCACCGCTTCCGCCGCTATTGTCGCTTTGAATGTGATTGGATTCTACATTTTTAGGACTAGTAACAGTGACAAGGATTCCTTCAGGAAGCACGATAACCCAAAGAGTAGGTTTCCCCTCAAATTTAATCGCAAATCGGTGGCTGATGGCAAGACTTTGAATACCTACAAACCGAGAGGGGTACTAAGTTGATGACTTCCGGATGGTGGGGTCGATCAAGGCATCCCAACTACTTTGGAGATTGGCTCATGGCGTATGTCCCCTTCTTCCTCTCTTCTTTGTTAGTATCAAGCTAATAAATAGCCTAGCATGGTGCCTACCTACCGGATTTAACACCCCTATCACATACTTCTACCTCGGATTCTTCGTTGTCCTACTCCTCCATAGGCAAATGAGGGATGATGAGGCATGTAGGGAGAAATACGGGAAAGATTGGGACAAGTACTGCAAGTTGGTACCTTACAAGATCATTCCTTATGTCGTGCGTCAGCTCATTTCATCGCTTCGAGCAAAGCTGATTGTACAGTATTAAATGCGTATGAGGAATCTGATGGGGAAGGTTGGGGTAAAGGAGAAGGGGGGCGTGGAGGAGGAAGTGATGTCGAAGATTAATCGGGGTGTCGAGGATTTAGAAGAGACTTTATACGAGCAATGTGACATGCATATAGTACGCATCAATAATGATATACACCAATACGAAAACAGCATCCAAAAGATAACAGCATCCAAACAATAGCACTAGCTACAACCTGTTGGAGGGAAAAAGTAGTATTGTCTGAAAGGTGGGTATTGGTAGCCTGCGGGACACTTTGAACCCAAAACACAGGTGGTTGATGCCACATTCAACCTTCTTCCCCGGTACTTTGAGAGTATGGTCATGTCGTGGCTATCATTTAGAATCTGTACATGCTCATTAGTACATAAGATCGATTCTCAAGCCAGCGTCCCTCAAACCAAGAATAGAATGGTACCACAACATACAAACAAACGAGACTACCTCCCCCAACCAACCCAATCTCTAACCATATTCATCCCACAATCCCCACTATCCAAATCCATATGTTCTCCAGGACAATGTTTCAACTTTAATCCTCCTTTTTCATCCAATTCCCTCAAACCGATCCAATCGTTCTTATATAATGGCTGATCATGTATAGGTATTAACAAAGTCTTATTGCCTGGGGTATAGGTTGCCAAATGGGCCGATTGCGCTGGCGATACCGTTCCTGTTCATCAGTCCCTCTCTTTGGAACAATTGGAAAAGACGTACGATCAGCATCAAACATGATAGCTACCAGATTGTCCAATCCGGACAACCCTTTTCCTCCTTTCTCCTCAAAAGTCAATTTCTCATTAACACCCTTCTTCTCAGCATTCAGATCTCTCAAGAATTCGTTGATCTCCATGAATTGGTCTAAACGTTCTGCGTCCCTGTAATATTGTGCTTGTACCAGATGGGTTTGGGCGTAGGTCGTGTAGATCCCCACGCGGGCTGCTCGGGCTGCTAGGATACATGATAATGTTGGTGGGGTTGGACATGGGAGTAGGGCAGAGATACCAAAGTGCGGTGTTCCGAACTATCCATCAGCTCTTACAGTAAAGTGATTTTTTGAAGCTGTGGCTCACAGTGACGAGATTGTGTATAGGGGGGCCATCGCAGTATTGAGCGTAATGGCGGAGATACAGTCCCCCTTGCGAGAATCCCATCGCATCGAACTACTATCAGCGCCGCCTACACTTCCTGTAATGAATTCACTTACCCCGCCTTCGAGCTCTTTGACGCCCTTGAGCTGCTGACACCCCTCATCCCCTTGTTCACTCATCAACCCAAACTACCATCAGCAACGTCAACGTGCTACGAGAAATACCCCACAAATCCAGCTTTCCGCTCATCATCCGCACCTTCCCCTCCTGGGATCATTACCGAATGAACATATATCCCCGGATGAACTGCCTTGATATCCTCGATAAACCCCTCGATACCATCTGCATGCGCTGTATCGCCTAGACCATGCCTCGTCATTAGTTACCTCAAGGGAGCGGGACATACCAAATGACTAGCGGTCTTGGTGATTTGCTTGCAGGCTCGAACGTTACCTGGTCAGATGCTGGGCGAGCTTGTGATAGTCCAGCTATAGACAGGACCCATATTAGGAATGAGGTTTGTCCGATCATGATGAGTACTCAGTGTACATAGGTGGACAACCTCCACTGGAGTTGACTGCCACGAATACTAAATTGCCACTTTGGGTCAATTTACCATACTCACACTACTCTTCTCACTCAACCACAATCTACACCTACAACTATATCCTCACACAAAGATGTCTGCTCCAGTAACAAACGCAGCTGCGGCTCAGACAACTTCCAAGTTTCAGTCTTTCATGAACCACCCAGCTGGGCCCAAGTGCGTTCTTCTTCCCTCAGACGTGAACGAATAGCTGACCCCAGGACAATCTTCTTTTGGGCACCACTAGCTAAATGGGGACTTGTAGCTGCTGGACTCAAGGACTTTTCACGTCCAGCAGAGAAATTGAGTGTTTCCCAAAATGTCGCTTTGGCCGCTACTGGATTCATCTGGGTATGTCTCTTTTCCCTTCAATAAAAGTACAGGGGCTGATTAGTAGGTCCGATACTCGCTCGTCATTACGCCTGTCAACTACTCGCTAGCCGCCGTCAACTTCTTTGTTGGATCCACTGGATTAGGACAGCTATATAGGATTTGGGACCATAACAAGAACAAGCCCAAGGCCGTTACTGCTTAAGGTCCAGAGGGGAGATTAAACTTGCTCGAGTACGGGCAGAGGCTGGATTAGAGGAACGAGAGGTGTTGTAGGTTAGATTCTGCATTCTATCAAATGGATTCCATACCATCATCTATCAAGTCTACCAATTACCGCCCTCTGTTGAAGATCTACAAGCCCTCGGTTAACTTCTCAACCTCCAATCCCTCCCAGCAGATATTGTAGACTTTTTCAAAGAGCGGATAACCTTCAGTCCTGCCTTTTGCCTTGAGGAAGAGGTGGACCTCTTTTGCCTGGACATTAGCGTCATGATGTGATCCGATCGACTGGTGGACATACGGTGTGAATACCCTGGAGTTCTGGATGTTAGCTTGAACTCGTCAACGTGGAGAGATACTCACTCTGACCACCTAGCATATCCTTCTCCAACTCCTCGAATGACTATTCATCAGCTCGACCCCCGTATACTGATGTGGACGTACCTTCTTCTGAGTAACATAAGCCTCAGCGACCTTTCTGTTCCTACCGCCCAAACCTATCATCAGTATACTTCCGGACGATGAAAGTTGTGACTAACAGGAAGTGATGACATCCGCAACACCAGCACTTTGAATCAAGAAGGTCTCATCCTTGACACCCTCGAAGAACTCTTGGCAGAATAGCTTCATCTCCAATAGACCTAGTCGCATGATTGCTGCTTTCGAGTTGTTTCCGTATTCGAGCCCGTCGATGAATCCTGCTGCTACAGCTACGATGTTCTTGAGAGCACCGCATAGACTGACTCCTGCGACCTACTGGTGAGCTGACACTCGAGCACGAGAACCTGAAAGCTCACATCGTCAACAAGGGAGACCTTGAAGCTTGGAGTTTCTAGTCCGTCAGCGATCATCTTGAGGCTGCTTGCCGTCAGGCAAGGGATACAGACATACCAAAGAGCTCATGCCACATCTCCCCCTCCTCCTTCTTCCTGTATCCGATAGTAGTTTCACTAAACCTATCCCTAGCGACCTCAGGAGCGATATTAGCTCCTGAAAGAGCAGAACATGAAACTCCAAGTTTCTCAGAGATCAAATCGGCAAACAAGGTGATATGTTCGCCTTCGACGTGAACGCCTTTAATCAGAGAGATAGCTTTGACAGAAGCGTCTTTGGGGAGTTTGCCTTCCATCGTCGAGAGGACTTTGTTTAGGACTGATGTCAGCTCTCTCGTGTCCAGGGAGGAAGATATGGACATACATTGATGAGGCATGACGAAGACAATGGCAGTTGCGCCCTCGACAGCTTGGCCAATATCGGGAACAGCAACGACATTCTCAGGAAGTTGGACTCCAGGGAGGTACTTCTTATTCTCATGATCCTGGTTAATGATCTCTGTCAATTTCCTTCCCTCAAACTGAGTGTCAGCCGAGCCTTAGCAGCAGGCGATATGTGGCGAGTTGCGTACCTCCTCCTCGAAGACCCAAATCTTTACTTCTTCCTCGAACAGGTCTGTATGTTTCTTGGCATTATGTCCTGCGATCCTAGCGATAGCTGATCCCCTATTCATCAGCACTTCACATTCTCATGGTTCATGACAATAGAACGGACCAGTTTCCAGATCCGATAATTGCGACTCTTTCTTTACCCATGATGGAAGATGAAGTGAATGTACGAGTACGATAGGTAGTTTGTAAGAGAGGTCGAAGTGGGTATGAGCGATATGCTCGGGATAGAACTGATATAGAGCGAAGGGACGTTATGGCTGCTTTTTGCTGACCGGTTTATAGAATGATGCAATATACAAAGATGATGTAGTAGATCGCTTGATGTAAATGTCAGAATGAAATGATATCCTGTAACTCAGGAACACGACGCGTTTGCCCCATTTCTTTGGTACAGAGTTAAAGAGATAGTGATAGTAATGCATAAGAAACGAAAAGTACAATAGAGAGAACAAGCTTATCCTGTATTATCAGCACTGATCTCAAGAGAGAAGAGAAGTACTTACTGCCCATCCATCCACCGTCCACAACTAGACATTCTCCAGAGACGTAATCACTAGCCTTACTAGCTAGGAATACGATCGCACCCTCGAAATCTTCTGCTGTACCCCATCTTCCGGCTGGGATACGTTCTAGGATCTGTTTTGATCGGACAGGGTCAGCGATTAGGGCTTCGTTCATCTTTCCATTAGCCCTTGTCTCTCTACGATCACGATTGTCACCTGGCGGTAGCTTGACTTACGTCGGTAGAGATGTATCCTGGTGCGATTGCATTGACATTGACTCCCTTGGCTGCCCATCCATTCGAGAAGGATTTGACCTGTCGATGAGCTTAAGCTCATATGAACAGCGCTGGGGGGGACTCACGATACCCTGTACACCATGTTTAGCAGCAGCATACGCAACAACGTTCAATCCACCTTGTAATTAGCTCACTCTGAATGTATCTAGGCTGAGGAGACATACCCTGATAAGCGACTAAACTGGATATATTGATAATCTTTCCATTTCCCCTTGGGTTCCCAGCAACTCCTCCCTCTGGGACTGCCTCACCTGCGACACCTCCTCGGGAACTCAACATGTGTTTACCTATCCATCAGACCAATTCTCGACACTAGATAGGGGAGGACGTACCGGCATCACGAGTGATTTGGAATACGGTATTCAAGTTGACTTGTAAGACTTCTTGCCAATCATCATCAGGGAAGTTCTCAACAGGGTGTCGTCTTTGAATACCACCTTCTGATCAGCAAAAGACACAGCTCAAGAAGGGGACATACCGCAATTAACGACAATATCCAAAGTCCTCTTCAATTCCCCAGTAACATGAGGAATGAGCTTGGCGACATCCTCCTTACTAGCCAAATCGCAAACTACAATATCGGCTTTACCACCAGCTTGCTCAATAGTCTCCTTGGTTGTTGTGTTGGTTGTATTCCTCTGAACTAGGATAATATCGGCTCCGGCTTTGGAAAGGGCTAAAGCCATTCGAGAACCGATACCTCGGGTAGCACCTGTTATCCTGTTTATCAGCTCTATCGACGGAAGTGGGGAACGGGACATACAAGGCGGTCTTGCCTTTTAGGCCGAATAGCTCATCGATGTAGGACATTGTGTAGTGGTTCTCAATGGGTTATGGGTAGAGATAGGTATGCAGTGGATGGTGCGGATGACTTTTGAGAGGCTCAGAGATGGTTGACCGGGAGTCGGACCGGTGTATCCCGGTACCGTCCCCAGCCGCCGGTTAGCGATCTCCCGTCGCGGACCATGCCTTGTACAATAGGGTATGCATGCATTCAAAGTACAATCATTCCAGCAACTATACAGATACCAACGAACACACCTCTATATTGTCAGCACAAGAAGGGAGATGGAAGGTAGACATACAACTTTCCTCCATTGCGTCTTGCGCTATTATCTGAATCCTTGCCAGATGCAGCCTTGGATACTGGAGTAGACAACGATTGCGGTTCCACTGCCCCATTCGTCGCTATGGCTTTATGAAGACTAGCATCTGGATTCACTGATGACTCCGGACTGATTGAAGTGGGTAAAGGGGTACTGAGGGAGGGAATTGATGTAAGGGTGGCGGATGAGAGCTCGATGAGGCCGGTGATGGGGACTGCTGGCCCTTCTCATCAGCTCAGTCGTTGGTGGTACGTACAATGCCATGCGGTTGTATCGTGCATCTTGAAACAATGGGAGGTAGTTGGAAGAGTTGACGTCCTCTGTGAGGGATATCCTTGTTAGCGTCCTGATCCCGTATCCCGTTTTAGGTATTGACGATCCCTTGATCAATCATTCCCAAGATGGTTACGCTCCATTATGCACCG
>Ga0308160_10006946_pt1 | contig 11376 bp, 10 predicted proteins | sample PhyFR1_FD_201036 | JGI IMG/M metagenome (GOLD analysis project Ga0308160, IMG submission 201036) | Phyllosphere microbial communities from UC Gill Tract Community Farm, Albany, California, United States - DLSLF.R1 | ecosystem: Host-associated > Plants > Phyllosphere > Unclassified | place: USA... | reverse complement strand
CACCGGTGGGGAAGCTCCTCTTGGCAGCCACGGACCGCGGAATCATCCGGGTAGCCTTCGAATTGGAAAACCATGACTCCGTCCTGCAGTTGCTGGCGGACACGGTCAGCCCGCGCATTCTGGAAGCTCCCACGCGCCTCGACGACGCTGCCCGGGAACTCGAAGAGTATTTCGCCGGTACACGCCGCGACTTCGACCTCATCCTCGATTTCCGGTTATCCCGCGGTTTCCGGCTCAACGTCCTCCGTCACCTGCCCCGGATTCCTTACGGCAACACGGCGAGTTATGCACAGGTGGCCCAGGCGGCCGGCAGCCCCAACGCCGTCCGTGCCGTGGGCACCGCCTGTGCCACCAACCCGCTTCCCGTGATCGTTCCCTGCCATCGGGTGGTCAAATCCGACGGCAGCTTCGGTGGCTACCTTGGAGGTCCTGAAGCCAAACGCGCGTTGCTCACGCTGGAGGCCGCGGCGTGAGCGACGACGCCCTGTTCCCGCTGGAGCTGGTTCAACCGGAAAACCACGACGCCGGTCCACGCCTGGTGCGGCCGGGTGCGGTTCACGTCCCCGGTTGGCTGACCCTGGAACAGCAACGATGGATTGTCGGGCGTTTTGGTGAATGGACCCAGGGACCCGTTCCCTTGCGGGCTGCAACTCTGCCGGGAGGGCATCAGATGTCCGTCCGCACGGTTTGCCTGGGATGGCATTGGCAGCCGTACCGCTATTCGCGGACGGCGACCGACGTGAACGGCCAACCCGTCCTCGATTTTCCTGAGTGGATGGTCCGCCTGGGGAAGCAGGCCGTTGCTGCCGCGTATTCCCCGGACCTTGGAGTCGATGAATCCTTGATTGGCCTGTCCCGGGACTACGCACCGGATGCCGCCCTGGTGAATTACTACGGCAATGGAGCCGCCATGGGCATGCACCAGGACAAGGACGAGCATTCCAACGCTCCGGTGGTGTCCCTCAGCATCGGAGACACGTGTATCTTCCGTTTCGGCAACACCGAGTCACGGACCAAGCCCTACACCGATCTGGAACTCCGTTCGGGCGATCTGTTCGTATTCGGTGGGCCCTCCCGGTTCGCCTATCACGGCATCCCCAAGGTCCTTCCGGATACGGCTCCTGAGGGCTGCGGCCTCGATCGTGGACGGATCAATATCACCATGCGTGTCACGGGTCTGTCGTAAGACCGGACCCGTGGAAACCGGCTCCGTGCTACCCGGCTGTCGACGTGACAGCTGTTAATGTCACAGGTGCCGGGAAGAATATCCCCGGCAGTTAAATGCATGCCGGCCGCTGGGCCGGCATGGTTGCGGAGGAGTGCGCATGACCCCGGATAACGGCACCATCATCGGACCGGACGGCTTGGCTCGTCCCTCATGGGCTGCCTCGGACCCGCTCATGCAGGCCTACTACGATCACGAGTGGGGCATGCCCGTGCGCGATGAACAGGGCATGTACGAACGCATCAGTCTCGAGGCGTTCCAGGCCGGCCTCTCCTGGGCCACCATCCTCCGGAAGCGCGAGGCCTTCAGAGAGGCGTTCCTGGACTTCCACCCGGAAAGCGTGGCCGCCTTCACGGAATCCGACGTGGAGCGCCTGATGCTCGACGCCGGGATAGTCCGGAACCGCCTGAAGATCCACGCCGCGATCACGAACGCCAAAGCCACCATTGCCTTGCGTGAGGAGGGCGGGCTGGTGGAATTCGTGTGGTCCTTCCAGCCGGACAGCACACCCGCTCCCCGCACCCTGGCGGAAATCCCCACAACTTCGCCGGAGTCAATCGCCCTCTCCAAGGCCCTGAGGAAGAAGGGTTTCGCTTTCGTGGGACCCACCACCATGTACGCCCTGATGGAAGCAGTGGGCATCATCGATACCCATTTGGTGGACAGCCACCGGCGCGGCACGTCTGGAGTGTGGACCTAGGGGAAGCGTCCACGTTCGCTGTGGGCGGCTGAGCCGCTGTCCACAGAAGTGCGTAACTTTATCCACAAGGGTGGATAACTTCTGTGGACATCCACGTACTTAGGTCCAAAATCAGTGCCACACCGCGTGCGAAGGGGCCAAACGGCCCATGTTGCGACTTATGCCCACTGTGCATCGAGCTGTGGATAGTGGCCCAAGCTTCACCGAAAGTTCAACGTCACAGGATTGCCTGGTTCGTCTTGGCGGAACAATCCGGCCACTACCTTGAGGCACCGGAGCCCCCGGTCGACTCTCGCCTCGCATCTTCCGAGTCCGTGCAGGTTACCCACTTAACAACAACCCCCTACCCACAAGTTATCCACAGATGGGGAAAACATGTGGGTTTCAGCAAAGGGATCGCTGTCGTGCCGGGCCTCAGTGGCCCTAAGCCGGACTGAACTACACGTGTGTAAGTTATTAACATTGTTGATAAGCCTGTTGATAGCCGCTTCCACGCAACGGAATTAACAGGCTTATCCACAGACATCCCAAATTAGCCTTGTTTGTCCACAAATTCCGGGCTGGTGGGGACATAGTTATCCACAGGTGTGGAGAAATCCATGCCTTTCGGGGGATATCTAGCGCTTCAGGGGCTGCAACGAGGGCTTAACACGATAACTACACGTGTGTAAGTTACTCACAGTGTGGATAACGCTTGTGGATAACACGGGTGCCGCAGGGTGGGACGCCCCGGCCTGTGGGCTTAGCGTGGGTTCCATGAAGACCGACCTCAAGAAACTGATACCTGCCTACAGTGCGACCAAGGGACGGTTTTCCCTGCTTACCGTCCCGCCCATGCAGTACCTGATGATCGATGGCAAGGGTGACCCCAACACTGCCCAGGCGTACAAGGACGCGTTGTCGACCCTTTATCCGGTCGCCTACAAACTGAAGTTCTTCAGCAAGGGCGAGCTCGCGCGTGATTATGGTGTCATGCCGCTGGAGGCCCTGTGGTGGGCCGAAGACATGGATTCCTTCACCAGCGCCCGGGACAAATCACTCTGGTCATGGACGTTGATGAACATGGTTCCCGAGTGGCTTACACAGGAACACATGGAGGCAGCGTGCAGGTCGGTCGCCGACAAGGGAGCGGCTCCTGCCGTAGATGCACTCCGTCTGGAATCGTTGGAAGAGGGTTTGAGCGTGCAGACACTTCACGTTGGCCCCTACGACGACGAAGGCCCCGTACTGGATGAGATGCACAACAGGTTCATACCGGAGCATTCACTGGCCATGGCGGGGAGGCACCATGAGATCTACCTCGGTGATCCCCGGCGTACTGCCTCGGACAGGCTCAGGACAATCCTGAGGCAGCCAGTCGTGCGCCCTACGGACTGAAGGTCGGAAAAGCAGCGAGCGTGGGGGCCAGTCCAAGCATCGGGCAGCCTGCTAGCCGGCAGTAATGCGGAACCAGGTCACCACGGCCAGCAAGCCGGCCACGAGGAGCAGGCCGCCGGCTTGGAGCAGGGCCTGGTTCTTGCCCCGGGGCGCGTAGGCGATGGCTGCTGCGGCCAGGCCACCGGTAATCAGCCCGCCCAGGTGGGCCTGCCAGGCAATGTTGGGGACAAAGAATCCGATAGCGCCGTTGATGGCGATCAGGATCCAAAGTTGCCGGGTGTCGCCGCCGCGGTGCCGTTGAACCACCAGCATGGCCCCGAAGAGGCCGAAGATGGCACCGGAGGCACCGACGACGCCGGACAGAGGGTAGTCAGGGGTCAGCAGGAGATAGCCAATCGAGCCACCGACAGCAGACAAGAGGTAGACAGCCAGGAAGCGGATCCGCCCGAGCAGTGGCTCGAGGGCTTGTCCGAAGATCCACAGCGTGTACATGTTCAGGACTATGTGGAGCAGGAATCCCTGGGAGTGCAGGAACGCTGCGGTCAACATCCGCCAGGGTTCCGTGGCCGCAAAAGCATTCGCGAACGCGAAGTCCTGGAAAATCAGGTCGCCGGGGACAATCCATTGAAGGATGTACACCAGCACGCAAAGCCCGATGATCGTGAACGTCACCAAAGGACGTCCGACGGCCAAGGCGCCGCCATACGGGGACCGGTACGCCGGCGTCGTACGTTTTTGTTCGTTGACGCAGTCAACGCATTGGAACCCGACGGCGGCCGTCCGCTGGCACTCGGGGCACGCGGGGCGCCCGCAGCGCTGGCACCGCACATAGGAGGGCCTGTCCGGGTGCCGCGGGCACACCGGAATATCAGCGGACGGCTCTGCCGACGGGATTCCGTAACTCATGGATTCAGCTCAGTGAATGACTAGAGCTGTTCGATGTCGATGCTGTTGATGACGACGTCCTCAACGGGGCGGTCGCCCATGCCGGTGCGGACAGCCTCAATGGCGTCGACAACCTTGCGGGATTCCTCATCCGTGACTTCACCGAAGATGCTGTGCTTGCCGAACAGCCAGTCGGTGTTGACCGTGGTGATGAAGAACTGTGACCCGTTGGTGCCCTTGCCCATCTGGATGCCGGCGTTTGCCATGGCCAGCTTGTACGGAGCGTTGAAGGTCAGTTCCGGGTGGATCTCGTCATCGAACTGGTAGCCGGGGCCACCGACGCCGCGGCCCAGGGGATCGCCGCCCTGGATCATGAAATCCTTGATGATCCGGTGGAAGATCGTGCCGTTGTACAGGGGAGTTCCGGTCTTGTCCTCGCCCGTCTCGGGGTGGTTCCAGGACTTTTCGCCGGTAGCCAGTCCAATGAAGTTGGCTACGGTCTTGGGCGCGTGGTTGCCGAAGAGGTCAACCTTGATGTCGCCGAGGGTAGTGTGGATCGTTGCTTTTGCAGTTGCAATGGTCATAGGGCCATTCTTCCATGCAGGGTCAACGCCGTTGCAGTTGTAAAGCCGGTTCCGCGCTCGGTGAAATCCGGGTCGAATCCGGCAGATGAATAGCCGGTGTTCCCCAAGCGACGTAGGCTAGCAACAAACGAGCACGTGTATCGGGAGGTAGTTGTGAAGAAAACAGACCGTATTGCCCGCGAACTCGAACAATCCGTTGCGGTTGGTGTGGATAACGCACGCGACTGGGCTGCGCCCCGTGTGGAAGCAGCCGTCAATTGGGCTGTTCCGCGCATCCAGCACGGCATTGACACCGCTTCCCCCAGGATCCAAGAGGGGCTGAAGTCCGCCGCGCACAACCTTGCCGACGGCGTGGCAGTTGTAACGCCGCGGATCCAGGATGGGCTGGCGCACCTCGCGCCGAAGATCCACGACGTCGTAGAGGACGCAACACCCCGGATCCAGGAGACGCTCAACAAGGCCACTCCGGCTCTGGGTATTGCGCGGGACAAAGTCGTGGACGAGTACCTGCCCAAGCTCTCTGAACAGTTGGGCCAGGCCTCTGTAGCCGTTCACCACGTTTTGGAGAACGCCCCCGCACAGGTTGACGCGGTTGCGCAGAAGCTTGTTGATTCAGGCGTGGTGCACAGCGTCCAGGAGCAGGCACACGCTACCGGCAAGCAGATCAAGGCCGTGGCTGACGAGGCCACCAAGGCCGTCTCCACGAAGTTGGGCAAGGAACCGAAGCCCAAGAAACGTGGATGGCTGATCTTCACCGTCATTGCCGCAGCTGCGGCCGCCGGTGTTGCCGCCTGGAAGGCTTCCAAGCCGGTTGAGGATCCGTGGAAGACGCCTTCTCCGGTCACCCCCACGCCGGCTCCGGTTCCGGCCGCCCCGGCACCGGCTCCCGCGGACACCGCAGCATCGGCAACGGCTGCGGAAGCTGCCAAGCCGGGTGCAACGGACATCACCCCGGAAGATGCAGCAGCCGAGGCCGAGCAGGCCACCAAGGACACCTTCAAGAACGTCGAGGACTCCACCGCCAAGGTGGCAACCGACGCCAAGACGGCCGTGAAGAACATCGCGGCCAGCTTGAACAAGGACACCGAAGGTACCGGGGCTGACGCCAAGGGTACAAACAGCTAAGTGCTTTTCAGATAGGCACCGCTTCAATACTGGAGGGACTTCGGCAGCAGCCGGGGTCCCTCCAGTGTTTGCCGGCTTGTAACCAAAGCCTCCGGCTGGGGCGAGGATGCGGGTGTTAGATTTGGAGAGATGTCAGCCGATAGCCCCTTGACGGGTGCCCTCCAGGATGCCCCGGAACCCCCCGGGGTCTCCATCGTCATCCCGGCGTATAACGAAGAAAGCGTCATCCGCCAGTGCCTCATCGCTGCCATCTACCAGTCTGTCCCTGCTGACGAGATCATCGTGGTGGACAACATGTCCACGGACCGGACAGCACGGATTGTGCGGCAGATGCAGCAGGAATACCCCGAGAGCCCCATCATTCTCCTGCGGCAGGACGCAACGCAGGGTCTCATCCCCACACGCAACCACGGCCTGAACAGCGCTACGGGGGACGTCGTGGGCCGCATCGATGCCGACTCTGTCCTGGAACCGGATTGGGTTGAGCAGGTCCAGAAGGCGTTCACTGACAAGTCCGTGGCCGCTGCCACGGGGCCGGTGGTGTACTACGACATGCCCATGCGCCGGTTCGGGCTCAAGGCCGATGACAAGATGCGCCAACTCATGCTGCGCCTGGCCAAGCACCAATACCACTTCCTGTTCGGCTCCAACATGGCCCTTCGCCGGACTGCCTGGGAAACCATCCGCGACGAGGCATGCCTCGATGAGAAGGATGAGATGCACGAGGACATCGACCTCTCGCTGCACCTTTTTGAGCACGACCTCAAAGTCCAGTACGTGCCCCAGATGGTCTCGGGCATGTCCGCGCGCAGGCTGGAAGACTCACCGAGGGACTACCGCTACTACGTCCAACGCTTTGACCGGACCTATAAGGCACATAACGTCAAAAAGATGGCCCTGAAAGCCCCCATGGTGGTGTTCTTCTCCGTGTATTTCCCCGCCAAATTGCTGCGGGCCATCCACACAGCCAATTCGGCTCAGGGCGTCCGCCGCGGCGGTCTGTAACGCCTGTAAGCCGTCGACGTACGACGCCGGCACTTCAGTCAGTGCCTAGCTCGGCTTCCCGCCGGTCAGCTTCCGGGCGGTCCGTTCCCGGGCGCTTGCGCCTCTGTCCGGCCACCACAACGGCCAGGCCGGCGAGTATAAGTCCCAATCCGGCGTAGATACCGGGCGGCAATGTTTCGTTGAGGAAGATGGCTGCCAGAATGGCTGCCCCTGGGATCTCCAGCAGGATGATCATGGATACCAGCAGGGGACTCATCGTTGCCAGCAAGTGATTGAAGGCCGTATGGCCCACCAACTGCGCACAAACGGTGATGGCGATGATGCCCAGCCAGCCGCCGGCGTCGAATCCTGACAACGGCTGCCCACTGACCAGCGCCATCAATGCCACGAGGGCCGCGCACATGCCGTAACAGAGCGTGGTATAGGTTCCCGTTGCCATGGACTGCCGGGCTTTGCCGCCCGCCAGGGTGTAGAGACCTGCCAGGGCCCCGCCAGCGACGGCCAGGAGATCTCCGAGCAGTGCTTCGGGGGAAGAACCCATATCGAATCCCGTGATCGCCACAACGCCCACGAAGGCGATGCCAAGGCCGGCCAGGACAGGCCAGCGGTGACGGGTACCACGGAACATCTGGAAAACCGCGATCCACGCTGACTGCAGGCAGACCAGAGCAGTCGCCGCCGCAACGGACGTCAGCTGGAGAGCGGTGATGAAGCACGCGAAGTGGAATGCCAAGGCGACGGCAGCCACCGTCGACCAGCCGAACTCACGCCGGGTGATCCTGCCGAACGCTCTCGGCTCCCGGATAGCTACAGGCGCCGCCATCACCACAGCCCCGATTGCGTTCCGCCAGAAGGCGATGGCCAGTGCAGTCACCGAGGTGACGCCCAAGGTCCCGGCAATCAGTGGTCCGGAGGAGGCAACACCCAGGACTCCCAGGGCGGCGATGAGAAGGTTCACAGACCAACCCTAGTGCGCCGGAGTTCCCTGTCCATTCGAGCTGCCGGCAAGAGCATATTCCGGATCCTGGTGTTAAACGCGAAAGTCCCGGTCATTCCTGACCGGGACTTTCCTTATGGTGGAGGCACGGGGACTCGAACCCCGAACCCCCTGCTTGCAAAGCAGGTGCGCTACCAATTGCGCCATGCCCCCATAAGAAGCAACCCGACAATCATACCCCATCTCCGGACTGGCTTTTACCAGTTCAGAACCGGGATCTTCGGCTAATCAACCGTATCGGTTGATTTGCTCCAGACATCTTTCCGGGCTTCGGATTCCTGGTTCTTTTTATAAACCAGGACACCTGCGATTGCCGCTGCCACAACTATCAGCAACTTCTTCACAAGTACCTCATTCCGGCTCAGTTTTACCTGAACCTGTTTTGGTTCCGTGGGCGTACCAGGACTTGAACCTGGGACCTCTTCGTTATCAGCGAAGCGCTCTAACCGCCTGAGCTATACGCCCCGATGCCTCATCGGGCCGAGATATGACTGTACAGCACTTCCCGGCCCGATCTCAAATCGAGGCAATTTCGCGGAGGATTTCCGCCGAAAACGGCGAAATTCCGCGGATTTCTTCTAGTCGTCCGTCAGAGTGACGCCGACGCCGCCAACCAATGTTGCAGAAATGTTATACAGCACAGCCGACAGCATGGACAGCGCCGTCAGCAGAACAACATTCACCACGGCGATGATGGTGGCGAACGAGGCAACCTGGCCCAGCGAGGCAATCTTCTTCAGCTCGAAACCGCCGCCTTCAGAACCTGCGAGAGTGCCCAGGAGGCTGTCCACCTGGTTGAAGATTCCCGTAAGGTCCAGCACAGTCCACAGAACGATTGCAGCCACGACAGTGACAATGCCCAGCGCTACGGACAGCAGGAACGCCATCTTGAGCACCGACCACGGGTCCACCTTGCTGACCAGGAGGCGTGCACGGCGCACCTTCGCCTTGGGAGCGGGCTTTACCAAGCCGGGGGCACCCTGGGCCGGACGCTGGCCCGGGGCCCCTGCAGGCCGCTGGCCGGGCTGGGCCGGACGCTGCCCGGGGGCACCCGCAGGACGCTGTCCTGCCGGGGCAGGTCGTTGTCCGGCTTGAGCGGGACGCTGTCCGGGGGCACCGGCAGGTCGCGGAGCGGAGTTGGCACCCGTTGCCGGTCGCGCGCCTGTGGCTCCTGAACCGGTGGCTCCTGCTCCGGGTCGTTGCTGGGGCCGTGCAGGCGTTCCTGCCTGTGCATTGCCCGAGGGCTGCCGGAGTCCGCCGGGGACACCTGTGCTCGGCTTGGGATATGAGTCGGAATTACTCACTCGTTACCTCCGGTATTGTCTTCGTTCAGCTCCGCGCCCGATTCACTTTCCGGGTCTGCGTCGTTTTCCGTTGCGGGCGTTGCGGTCACCGCAGCGGCGCCGTCCTCTGCAGCCAACGTTACGTCATCGTCGGCTCCGTCTTCGGATTCCTCGCCTTCCAAACCGCGTTCGCTGTTGCGGGCAACTTCAATAATGCGGTCATTCTTGTCCGGTTTGGCAAAGATGACGCCCATGGTGTCGCGGCCCTTGGCGGGAACGCCGGTCACGGCTGAGCGGACCACCTTGCCGCCCTCCATGACCACCAGGACTTCGTCTTCTTCCTGGACGATCAAAGCGCCTACAAGGTCGCCACGGTCCTCGGCCAGCTTGGCTACCTTGATACCCAAACCGCCGCGGCCCTGGAGCCGGTACTCATCCACTGCAGTCCGCTTGGCATAACCGCCTTCGGTCACGATGAACACGAACGAGCCATCTTGAACCACGTCCGCAGCCAGCAGTTCGTCGTCCTCACGGAACTTCATACCCGTAACACCTGAAGTGGCACGGCCCATGGGCCGCAGGGCGTCATCCGTTGCTGTGAAGCGGATGGACTGGCCCTTGCGTGAGACAAGCAGGAGGTCGTCTGTTTCACTGACCAGCTGGGCTGAAACCAGTTCGTCACCATCGCGCAGGTTAATGGCGATGACGCCGGCGGTGCGGTTGGTGTCGTAATCTTCCAGCCGCGTCTTCTTGACCAAGCCGTTCTTGGTGGCCAGAACCAGGTACGGAGCCTGCTGGTAATCCCTCAGGTCCAGGACCTGGGCGATGTGCTCGTCCGGCTGGAAGGCCAGAAGGTTGGCAACGTGCTGACCCTTGGCGTCGCGACCGGCTTCGGCAAGTTCGTAGGCCTTGGCGCGGTAAACACGGCCCAAATTGGTGAAGAACAACAGCCAGTGGTGGGTGGTGGTGACGAAGAAGTGCTCCACCACGTCGTCGCCACGCAGCTGGGCACCCTTGATGCCCTTGCCGCCGCGCTGCTGCGAACGGTAGTTGTCACTGCGGGTGCGCTTGACGTAGCCGCCGCGGGTGATGGTGACAACCATTTCCTCTTCAGGAATCAGGTCTTCCATGGACATGTCGCCGTCGAAGCCCATCAGGATGTGCGTCCGCCGGTCGTCGCCATGCTTGGCAACGATTTCAGCGAGTTCCTCGCTGATGATCTGGCGCTGGCGTTCTTCGGAAGCCAGGATCGAGTTGTATTCCTCGATCATCGCTTCGAGCTCGGAGTGCCGGTCCTGGATCTTCTGGCGCTCCAGGGCGGCAAGTCGGCGCAACTGCATGTCGAGGATGGCCCGGGCCTGGAGTTCGTCGATCTCCAACAGCTCCATCAGGCCTTCGCGGGCTGCTTCCGTGGTGTTGGACGCACGGATCAACGCGATGACTTCATCCAGCATGTCCAGTGCCTTGAGGAGTGCGCGCAGGATGTGCGCTTCTTCCTCGGCCTTGCGCAGGCGGTAACGGGTGCGGCGCGCAATGACGTCCATCTGGTGGGCAACCCAGTGCCGGATGAAGGCATCCAGGCTCAAGGTGCGCGGCACGCCGTCGACAATCGCCAGCATGTTCGCCGAGAAGTTGTCCTGCAGCTGCGTGTGCTTGTAGAGGTTGTTCAGGACCACCTTGGCCACGGCGTCGCGCTTGAGGACGATCACCAGGCGCTGGCCGGTGCGGCCGGAGGTCTCATCGCGGAGGTCGGCGATGCCCTGGATCTTGCCATCCTTGACCAGCTCGGCGATCTTGATCGCCAGGTTGTCCGGGTTGGCCTGGTACGGAAGCTCGGTGACTACCAGGCAGGTACGGCCCTGGAGCTCTTCAACGTTGACCACCGCGCGCATCGTGATGGAGCCGCGGCCAGTGCGGTAAGCGTCCTCGATACCCTTGTGGCCCAGGATGGTGGCGCCTGTGGGGAAGTCGGGTCCCTTGATACGCAGCAACAGGGCTTCAAGCAACTCTTCGCGCGTGGCGGTGGGGTTTTCCAGTGCCCACTGGACGCCCTCGGCAACTTCACGGAGGTTGTGCGGCGGGATATTGGTTGCCATGCCGACGGCGATGCCTGAGGAGCCATTGACCAGCAGGTTCGGGAAACGGGCCGGCAGAATGGTCGGTTCCTGGTTCTTGCCGTCGTAGTTGTCCTGGAA
>Ga0308160_10006945_pt1 | contig 11378 bp, 8 predicted proteins | sample PhyFR1_FD_201036 | JGI IMG/M metagenome (GOLD analysis project Ga0308160, IMG submission 201036) | Phyllosphere microbial communities from UC Gill Tract Community Farm, Albany, California, United States - DLSLF.R1 | ecosystem: Host-associated > Plants > Phyllosphere > Unclassified | place: USA... | reverse complement strand
TGCTTCGCGCTAGGAGGAGAAATTCGAAGAGATCCGGCACTATTCGATCGTCGCAAGTCGGCATCTTCCTCGAGGTCTTTCTCTTCCTCTTCTTTCACCATCTCGTGAAGACTCATGCGACTCGCAGCTCGAGAGTGGAATCCGTAAGGGTTGCGAGAAGGTGGACCGGAATGTCGTTCGAGAGGAGGAGAGGCAGCCGGAGGTGATGTCTCCCGAGCGGGTGTTCGAGCTGGAGAGGGCCTTCTTGAACCAGGAGCTGATTCGCTACGTTCCATGTCGCTGAAGCGGGTAACGTGGAATCCTGCTCGAGTCGGGAGTGGGGCTAAGGAAGAGCCGTGAGGAGTAGCTGGACCTGCTAGTCCGGCCTGAAGGAGAGCATAACAGAAGGTCAGAAGGAACTCACAATGCAGGGAGAAGGGAGATCAAGACTCACTGTCGAAGCGATCAATCCAGCAAACACTCCTCCTCCACTTCTCGCTGCACTCGGTCGAGTCCGTTCAGTCTCCAACTCGAGTCCGAGGCGGTCACCTAATTTTCGAACTTGCTTCGAAAGTTCTGTCGTGAATCGAGCTTGATAGGGAACATAAATGCCGGGACTTGGTGGAGGGGAAGGGGAAGAAGAGCGGGAAATGAGTTTGTGTAGGGAGGTCGAGGACGGACGAGCGCGTTCTCGTGTCAGAGTCGGTGCAAGAGAAGTAGCCGAGCGAGACCGATGATGTTGAGCGAGTGATGAGGCTGAATGTGATCGCTGAGGAGGTCGACCTTCGACAGATTCGAGAGGGGTGTCGGGGTGTGAGCGATGAGGGGAGAGTGCACGAGATGAGGATTGATCTGATAGTGACGACGCCTTTGAGCGAGATGGTGACTCTTCAGCAAGACTTCGAAGGGTTGAAGTCGAGTGCGCTCGACCCGAAGCTGACAAGTTTCGACCTCGATCGGTTCCTCCTCGGAAGTGCCCTCCAGTCGCAAAGTGAAAGCCACCCTTTGCAGCTGACTTGCCGACGTTGGTGACGACGTTCGAAGTGACGTGCAAAGAGTTCTTTGTCGCTCGTTTCGCTCGTAGCTTTGCGATGAATTTCTCCCTCTCGTATTCATCGTCGTCTGAGAAGTCGTCGATCGATTGCTGGTGATTGTCGGTATCAGAAAGAGTAGGTGAGCCGGGTGTAGAAGGAGCTGGAGTTGGGTTTGCCGAGGAAGTTGTAGAGTTTGGTAGGGAACTTGCGAGTTCCGCCTCTTGTTGCTGAAGTGCCATCAAAGCGGTCAAGATTCCCAAGTTTGCCGCTGTTGTCGGTGCAGGCTCGCTCCTTATTACTCCGACGTGATCGTCCTCCTCCTCCTCATCGATTCGTCGATTCGCACCAGCTCCTTCATCCTCTCCAGTTTCTTCTCCCTCCTTTTTCGTCGGCCGTCTTCGCAATGAAGTTTCCCACAATCCCTTCAATCCCGTCGTATACGCTGTCATGATTCCCTTAGCTTTGCCTTCTACCTCTTCTTCCGTCGGTAACCCATTCTCTTCTCTCTCGTCTACGAAGACTGGAGCTCTCGCCCGTTCTTCCTCGTTTCCTCCTCCATCAACAGGCGATGGAATATCGTCTATCCGGTAGTCCAAATCCGAACTTGCTTCACTAGCTTCTCCTCTCTTTTCCTTTCTTTCCTGCTGCCCTCCTTCTCCTCTAGATACCGCCAAGTCCATCTGCACAGAGACGTGATCTACTACTCCATCTTGAGACCATTGAACATGCCGGTTCTCTTTTGGTGGATAAGTGTCACGTTCGACTGAATTATCTTGATGGTGGTGGTCTGGATCTGGCTGTGGAAGGGGTGGTAAAGTCGGATTAATAACGAGATCAGGAGGAGGACCTCCCATCTGCTTGCTAGGGAACTGCCGAGATTGTTCTTAGTAAGCTGGTAGTAATGCTAGGTGGTGAAGAGTTTGACTGCGTAAGAAAGGTGAAAGGTGAATGGTGATGTCCACAATAATTTCTGAGTGGGACCGAAGGAAGGTTAAGCGCGGAGAACCAAAAGATAGTCTTTCCTTCCTTTGGGGCCAACGCAAGAACGCTAATCGAGCCGGACGAGGCCGGGGACGAGAGAAAGCGACGAGGCAGTGAGTCGGAAAAGTGCGAAACCTTGCGAAGGAATTCCCTACGCAAGTCGAGACTTCCTCTGCACAACGTCGACAGTGACTGAAGAGCTCAGGCTGCTACAACGATGTCGATTCGGTCGGTATCCGATGGATCCGACAGCTTCGCAGATCGGGGTCGTATTGATCGGAAGCACTTAAAAAGCGATCGCAAGCTTTAGTCGTCGCCGCAAAGGGTTCTCAGGCTCAAACAATGCTTACTCGACCCATCTCTGGGTCAAGCGTAGACTACGATGTTGAGGCGAGAGTGGCAGACCCTAACAACTATACAGAGTCGCACACTTTTCCTTCGCACGATTCGCCCACTAGTCTTTCGAAAGCTTCCTACATATCTCCTCGAGCTGCCCCTCTCCTGCACCTTTTTACACAGCACTACACTGTACTGTGAGACAGCGGTGCGGTATGCTTCATGTCGTTAGGCTCGCATGACAGTGTGCGATGTTTGAGTTTGCTCCGAAGTTTTGCTGCAATTCATCAAGAGCATGAAAGCTGCACAGCTCCTACAACCAGAGTCGGAAGCCACCGCGAGTCCAGTAATCCGATATCGACAGCTAAGCTCGCTGAATCATACTGGTAGTGGGCGGCGGACCACACACAACAGAAATTTGAGCTCAAGCGTTGAGAGACAGAGATGCACCCTGCTGACTCCTCCGTTTCTGGCGTCCACACTTGCTATTCGACGACATGTACAGTGCATCGCCATCGAACTCGATCGAAGAGCCTTCTGCAATGTATCGGCGCTGCGTCCGGCGAAACTGCGAAAATTCGACGACTGAGCTCCTTTGCAGTTGTTGTTGGCGGTGAGTTGCACGCAGCGACATATGCTCCATCGTCGCAGCGGGCGACGAACAAAAGGTGCCGGACGTTCGCGAAGGAAGGGAAGGAAATCGGAACAGGAAGGGGAAGCTTTGCGGAGTCCCAATTTTTGCGAAAGACAAAAAAAAAAAGGGGAAACGGGTGCTGTCACCGAGCGATCAGTGACCCTCCTTCTGTTCTACCACTCACTACTCCCCTGATACGATACGCCAGCTGAACGACTCGACGTGGAGTAGACTCAACTTTTTGATTCTGTGCGCACCGACCTTCACCCGATTCCGACACAGCCCCTTTCTCGCTGCTTCTTCCCACTTTTACCCATCTGCCTTCATCTCGCCTCAATCTGCCCGGTTCAGCAGTCCACAAGCAAGCATGGCGCCAGTACCGAGCTTATCAACCCTCACCTCGCTAGCTCTCGCAACAGTCCTCCTTTCCTCCTCGAGTATCTCGGCCGCAGTCTTACCGAACTCTTCAATATCAACGAAGAAGACCACTGGACGTACAAAAGGAAAGGCAGTGTCAACAGCAGACCAGTGGTGTACTCCTTCATTCAGTGGACTCGTTCAAACTATTCGAAAAAGCGAACAACGTGAGTTTGTCCTCCTCAAAAAAGTCCGACGGAACTCACGGACACTCTGGATACGATGCTGACGACGGTTGATGAGAATCTACGTAGATGAGATCGTGTGGAGAGCGGTTTCGGCGAGTGAGAATGGAGTTCCAGATGGTGTAAAAGCTGTAGGTCTCTTCTTTGCCAGTCCGCAGTCTAGACGTTGAGTCAATGAGCTCACTTACTGTCCGAATGTAGGCCAGCGTCGGAAAGAGTCAGACAGCGGCGATGGAGATGGATTTAGAGTGGTTCGTTACGCCGACGAGAGACGGATTATTCGAAATAACGTGCGTACTGCCTAGCTCGTTTCGCTTGCTCTCTTCGCCGAAGATACGTTGCTCACGATGTCGAATGAATGGGTACAGATCCGGCGCATCACCGTCATACTGCGATTCGCATTACGCTTCATTCGATGCTCTCGCGCAACATGCTTTAGCTTCCGACGCTTCCCTCGATTCTCGATGCGCTACTCCTCACGTCGTAAGTTGTTATCATTCGAGTGCTTGACCGAGTCAAAGTGGAAGAGAGCTCATAGCTATGCTGTTTCGCAGTTCTCAATATTGTGCAGTTCCTGCGATCGACACGACGACAGCGCGTCCGGATGTCTCCTTCATTCTCGAGCAAGAGACAAGTGCGTCGAGCTCAACGATGAAGGGAAATTGAGATGGGGAGAATGCGCAGACTTCTTGAAGGACAAAAAGGGTTGGACTGGCAAAGAAGAAAGAGTGAGTCCCGATCGTCCTCAGTCAGACTTTACTCCGAGCTTCACCGAGCTGATAGAATCGATCTTGTACGTCCCAGGACTCTCGCCGCAAGCGTCAAACATGGGATATCGCCTTATGAGCGAAGTTTCGATTGCCTTCGTTCATTTCCCTACCATCACTGGATCGCTCATTGCTCCCTATCTTTCACCCTTGTCAAACTGGAGCACTTCTTTCACGGGTCCTCCTTACCTCGCAACACTCGCAAACATAGACAGACACTATCTGTAGCCGCTTCTCGACTTTTATATCCTTACTATCTCGCCTTTACCCCTTCGTATTCACTTATGAGACCACTCACAATGTTCTTTTCGTCGTTCACGAGACATTGTCGTAGTGCATAGCCTTGAGAGTCTAATAAGCGAGAGAGACAAGATGCAAGTTTGGTTTCGGATGAAACTTCGTTTCTCACGGTAGGAGTCGAATGCACTATTTGGAGACTACTCCCGTTCATTATGCGGGTCGATCTTACCGCATTAGCGCATACAAAGACGTACGAAAGTATCGACTCGCCTTTTCTTGCGAAACTTCCTGAAGCGGATGAAAGTGTTCAACTCCTTGATTTCGACCCCACCTCGACCTAGACTCTTTTGGTGAAGGTTTCGTATGGTTTGAACGCATTGCGTCGAGCCCTTTCACACAACCTTTTTGCTCAGTTAGCGGACGGCTTGCTTCTCCCTCTCTCTTCTCCTCATCACAAAAATCTCGCTCTTTGCAAACGCTTCGGCTTCACCTTTATCGACTCTTGATCACCACACAAGCTACACAGCAACTCCTTCAAACCTCAGCCGCTCCATCAAGAGCTCCTCTGCTCGCTTTCAAGTTTCGGCTCTCAGATCAGTGTCATCGAATCTCCACTTCTTCAAGCACTAGCAAGATGTCACGCAGACCGTAAGCCCTTCCTCACAGCTTTCTTCAGTGCGCAGACGAGATAGCTGACTGGACGTTCCAACTTCGATTCCTTTCTTCTTCCCATTTCTCCCCCTCTCCTCGTTCCGACCCTTTCCATCTTTCCGATACAGATCTGTTCACATCTACAACACTGACGAGGATGAACATGTCCTCGCACCCTTCGCAACCAATTCGAACACTCCCTTAATCAATTATGATTCTCCAAAGGGAGACGGCAAATCGACCAAACTCCCTCAAAAGCCCAAAGCAAGAAGGGCATCGAACTCTCCTATCTTCTATAAACCCTCGGTCGACTGGTCGAGGGCAGCGGGAACCTCTTCATCTTTCTTACCGTTTGGGTTGTTCGGCGGTGGATCAAAAGGAACCTATGAACCGATCACTCCTATGGATGCTACTCAAGGGTTCTCTTCACCTTACTCGGATGAGAAGAACTACATCGAGCTGGACATGGATGAGGACTTGCGAGTGGGGGAGAAACCGAGACGGAGAAGTACAAGCACGATCAGTTCTTTCGTAAGCTTTCATTTCCATTAACCGGAGCGCAATCATCGAAATTGACGAGAATACGATCACCTTCGACAGTTCGAGGGGTTCACAAATACACCTCGACACAGCTTCAAGATTCAACGGAGTCGAAGAGCAGCGGAACGAATCGGAATGGTGACCATCGTTACTTGTCTTCTCGTCTTCCTTCTGGTCCGACATGGCAACAAGCCGGGAACGTTTGTCGAAAAAGCAAAGTTCAAGGCTCTTGGTCGACCGAATGTGTGTTCACTCTCGTTCTGTTCGTTCGCTCGATTTCGGTTGCTGACATATCGCTTTCCTCACTCTAGCCTCTCCGAAGCAACATTCCTCTGCACTCTTACCGAGCGAACCTTCTTCAGCATCCCGGCTACGTTACAACTTTCCCCTACGGTGGACTGAGTGAGTTGTCCCTTTCTTTCTATGCTCGGCTCTCTACCTTTTTCAGACACACACTAGAGGAGCACTTACCGACGAGTAAATCTATTGACTACAGCCAATCAATTGATCGAGATGTTCAAGGTTGTTCACGTTGGTCAAAGATTAGGTCGAACTGCTATCCTGTAAGTTTTCCCTCTTCTCGCACGCAATCGCTCGAGCTGCAGCTTGACTGACTTTTCGCTACCTCTCCCTATAGTACGGATCTGTCTGCTGTTCATTCGGAAGGAGGAGACCGACCGCTCGACGAGTTCTTCGACATGAAATCTTTCGCCTACTATTCGAACGCATCGGTCGTGAGCTGGAATGACGTCAAACTTGTCGATACGATCGGAACTCAACGGGAACGACTGAGTTGCTGGGGAGCGAGGAACGAAGGGGAGGAGGAACCGCTCAAGCGTTACAACATCGAGACGACTTTCTGGCCTTTCCCCGAAGAGTACCGAGTCGTCTCGTCTATCGAGAACTCGATCACTTTCCCCAACATCGAACTCCTCAATGAACGAGATCAAACTCCGTGGCTCACCAACTTCGCAACTTCGATCTACGGCGAACTCGCGCAAGCTCCTCCCTTCCCCGATCCCAACCTCCTCTGCCTCGAAAACACCTTCTACGTCCCCAACATTCGAACCTACGATGGAGCTCCCGATTACAAGCACGCTATCGAAGAACTCTCTCACGAAGGACCAATCTGGGAAGACGTTGGCAAACACCTTCGATTCAACAAACACATCAATCATCTCACCGACGAACTCCTCATCGCACTCCTCGGTTCGAACCGCAAGAACTTTATCGCCGTTCACCTTCGTCAAGGCGATTTTGTCGATTTGGGACGAACGAGTCAAGCGGCGGATGAGGTAGCAGAAACCTACAAAGCTGGAGTTGAACGAGTACAAACTGCTCTCAAAGCTCGCAAGGGAGGACCCAAATCAGACCTCCCAGTCTTGTTCGCTACGGATTCGACCGATCCAACCTTCATCAAGAAATTGTCGAAACTCGGTTGGGTCTACATCAACCACGTCGAGTTTGCTACCACGGCAAGGTTCGGTGGATGGTACCCTGGAGTACTCGATTCGAGCGTACTCAGTCGTGCTCAAGGATTCGTCGGTACTCGTCAGTCTACCTTCTCTTATGTAGCAGCTCGTCGAGTAGAATCTTGGAACCAGGGTGCGACGTTGATCGTTGGCTAGCTACCCCCCCTTCTTGTGTATACCCCCCGTAGATTTTGGGACAATCACACTGGCTGTCTCCCTTTCTCCCATATCTATGTTAACGATTTCCTATCATCTTCATGTTTATTTTCTTCGCATATGCCTCGCTTTGTATCTCTCGCTTATCGTATAGAATGAATCAATGTAGCCTTCTCTCATACTTTCCTTTCATCGTCGTCTTTGTCGTTCGCTGTCTCTCGTCTCTCGCGAGAGAGGAAGGTTTCGGTGAAGGAATCGCGTCGAACGAGGCTCTAGAAAAGCTCAACCTTTGCTGTATCTCTTTGGTATCTCGCTCGAACTGTAGCTATGAGTGAGCGTCGTCGAATAGAACATGGTCGTCGCAGAGTCTGAGAGAGGCTATGGAAGCGTGGCGACAGAACAAAGTTGACTGAATAGACCGCCACGCGAGAAGACGATTTTTGTCGGGATAAATTGATCATGACTACACATTTTGATCCTCGCTCGTCTCCAGTGATATGCGCGCTTTTGCGATAGCACGTTGTCGTCGTTGGAGAGTGACTTCGCATTGCGAAAGGAGGCAGTGCTGAAAAATTGCAAGCTCCCCTTTGCACAACAGGAGTGTGCTTAAGATCGGAGATTTCACTTTCGACAACCATCCAGGGAGAAGAAGAGAGATAAGGACTAGCGGTTGAGAAAGAGAGTTGAACGAAGAAGGCGAAGAGACCGAATTTCACATTGCTGCAGCAAAGTCGTTCAACTTTGGTTCCTCTTTCTCTTTCCTCTCTTCTTCTTCACTTCGATTTCACCTCCTTTCCCGCCATACAACTCGCAGTCACTCCTTTCTCATACCATGCCAGCTTTCAGATCCATTGCCGCCATTGCTGCGCTCTCCCTCTTACCTCAAATCTTTGCTCAAGATACGACCGTTGTGGATCCTTCAGTTGACAACTCGACCTCTTCCGACACAACCGTATCCTCTTCTCAATGTAAGCATTCCTTATACTCTCTACAATACCATGATAGCTAACCTGAGCTGTTCTCTGTAGATTGGCGTGAGTGCCCTGTTTCCTCGCCCAGCGATTTCATCGCCTTTTTCTTCACTGCGCTCTTTTTACCCCAAATTGTTTTGTTTACTGATTCATCTATCCTTTGTCGGAATCTCCCCGTCGTATACAGATGAACGTTACCACGGTCTATTATCGATGGCAGCTTACGACCCTGATTTCGAGACAAAGTGGTGAGTTGCGAAACTTTTTATCTCCTCCCTCTTCTTACGGCGACATTTCCCTCTGCAATCTTCATCTCTCTGTTATATACAGAAATAAGTAACGATTGATTTGACTGACTCCCCTCTCACCACCCGGATGATAGCATGCAACAAACTTTCAATCAAGCGGCACTTATGAAATCCTTCCCCGATTCAACTGAGGCACCCTGGACATTGATTGAGCGATTCGGGCCAACTTTATCGGGAGCGGAGGGATTTAACGTTATCATTCCTGGTGAGTTATGGGTGAAGCGGTATCATGGGGGGAAAGAGTTGGGGAATTCGAGATTTTTCGAAAAGAATTAGTTTGCTGACTTCTCTTTCCCTCTTCTTTCCCTCTTCCACAGAGATGGACAAGATTGTTACCGTCTTCAAGGGAATGTTCGGATGGGAATCAACCTTGTGAGTATCTCACATTCTCGAATCGAACCGACTCCGAATATTTATCCCTCATGACTTTTCGCAGCAACGACTCGAGTGCAGACATCGGCGAGGCACTTTTCATTGGGGAAAGATGCTCGAATGCTACGGGCGGACCTTGCCTGGCCCACGCGGGAGCTTTACAAGCCTATCTTGAAGTGAAGGAGTTGACGAACAGCTTTGCCCTCGCTGAGAGCTATGTTACAGCCACAGGCCACCAATGGTCTGTAACTGGACATGGATTTGGTGGTATGCTCGCACAAATCGCTTCCCTCGATTTAGGATGGCGCAACAGTAAGGTTTTTTTTTTTTTTACAAAAGCCTCGTCCTTTCGCTGCTTGAGCTAACTTGGATTCTTTCACAGAGCTTCACTGGTCGCACTCTCACGGATCCCCTCGTGTCTTCAACCCTGCCGCCGCTGACCTCTACAACCAACTCTTCCAAGGTGAGGCCGGTCAACGAACTGTCGCCAACGAGGATGCTGTCGTCGAATACATTCCCGAATCCGCCAACTACACTCACGTTCTTCAAGGTTTCCACATCTACGGAGAGAACGCCACTTACGGAATGAGCGTGAGTCAAAACTTCTTCTATCGCCCTGTTTTGAGTTTCGCTGACAGCCTTTCACTCTTCTAGTTCGATGTCTGTAACGAAGTCAACGACCCCAACTGCCTCGGTGGAAACAACGTTACTGATCACTTGTTCTACTGTACATACAATCTCTCTTCGTCATCTCTTAGCTCGAAACTGATTTCTTTCCCCTTCGATTGCAGACACTCCCATCGGAGAGTGCGGTTCCCCTAACAAGGCCAACTACACTCAACAAGACATCTACGAGTCGACTGCTTCCGAGGCGTAAGTATCTCCCTCCTCCTCTCTTACTCGTTTTAAACCCTTACTTACCTTCTCTTTGCATTCAGCTTCTACGCTACCGCTACTTCGACTTTCGTCGCTCCTACCTCAACTCCTGAACCTACTTCAACCTCGATGGACTCCTCCATGTCGCAAGCGATGGCTTCCTCTGCGTCTGCTGCTGCTGCCTCCGGAAACCCAGGAGGCCAGAACGCCGCTTCGAACACCAACGCAGCTTCAACCCTCAAGACTGGACTCGCTGGTCTCGTCGTTACCGCTTTCGGATTCGTTCTCCTCGCTTAAAACTCTCTATTCTTCGCGCAACTATACAATGGAAATAGACACTCCTCAAGATAACCGAGTCTTCGTATACCCTGTCTTTCGCTTTTCTCGACTATTACCTTCAACCCCCTTTTATATCTCTGCTTACTATCGCTTAAATTACTCTCCCTTACTCTTTCTGGATCTCGCACTACCATACACGCACTCTCGCCTCACACTACCGTTGGAAATGGGTCGGAATTCTCGCTTTTAACCATTTTCTGAACTTGATTTGACTTTCGCAAAGCAATTAGATTCCTTTTTTTGAAATCCTGAGTAGCGAGAAGAGAGATGAGAGGGTGCAAAGCCGGTTTTACAACAACAGCGGAACAAAATAAGAGGGAAAACCACCTCCAATACGACAAAGTCCAGCTTCGTTCGTATCCTCGATCATTCTAGACTGAACTTGCTCCCTAACTCTTCACCGCCTAAGAACCTTCCGATGGATTCAGCTCCTTTCAGCTTTTGCGCTTGACCAGATTTTGCGAGAAGCGAAGAAGGCAGTTTCGAATAGTCACCACTTTCCTTCGCGTTCAGTACCTGAAACCCGACTGATCTCGCTCGCAAGCTAACCTCTTTCTCACTAGCTCCGCTCGCTCGTAGCAGTTTTGAACCGACATCGAATTCGAGCTGTTTTCGTTGGTCTTTCAATTCTGTCGTGGTTCGAAGCGAAGTACGGTTTGACGGAGGGTTCGAGACGAGAGACGAGTGTGAAGAAGATTTCGTCGATGAGACGCTACTTTGAGCTTGGTGAGAGGACTTTGATGTGAAGAAGTTGCGGAAGTGAAGAGGCGAAGGAGAGGGAGACGATTCTTCTTCGACGATGATTGGTTCGAAGTGAGAGGTGGATGGCATGGGAGGAGTGACGAGCTCGGAGCTGCCACTCGAGGATATACTGTGAGCTGAAGACGAAGAAGGACGACGATCCATCGCGACAGATTGGCGGGAAGAGGAAAGGGATGTACGCGGACTGGCAGTCGAAGCGCGGGAGAGGAGGGAGGTGGCAGAATTGGGTGAGTCGGCGAGAGGTGGCGAGATTGGTCGAGGGAAACGAGGAGGAGTGCAATCGAGCGATTGTCGACGTCGATTGAGGGCTGAGCTGGGGGAGAGGAAAGAATCTGAAGGTGCTGGAGACCAAGGGACG
>Ga0308160_10006944_pt1 | contig 11378 bp, 12 predicted proteins | sample PhyFR1_FD_201036 | JGI IMG/M metagenome (GOLD analysis project Ga0308160, IMG submission 201036) | Phyllosphere microbial communities from UC Gill Tract Community Farm, Albany, California, United States - DLSLF.R1 | ecosystem: Host-associated > Plants > Phyllosphere > Unclassified | place: USA... | reverse complement strand
CCAATCATCTTCCGACGTGCCGATGACGACGCTGTAGGGAGTGCATTCGGCAAAGGAATTGCAGATGCGTGCAGCGTTCGCAATCGCGAAGTCGCGCGTGCCGCCCCGTTTCGACGGCAAGCGCGGCATGGCCGGACAAGCCATGGTGCTTGGACTGGTGCTGATCCTGGTGCTGTGCGTCGGCGCGATCGTGCTGTTCGACAGCGGCCAGGCAGTCAACAAGAAGGTCGAACTCACCAATGCGGCCGATGCCGCCGCGTACAGCGTCGCGGTGCAGCAGGCGCGCGCGCTCAATTTCGCCGCCTACATGAATCGCGGTCGCGTGGCCAACGAAGTGGCGATCGCGCAGGCGATTAGCCTGTATTCGTGGATGAACCAGCTGCACGGCACCACGATCATCATTCGCACCACAATGGATGTGCTCTCGGCCATTCCCTATGTCGGGCCGATCTTCAAAGCCATCGGTGTCGCATTCAAGGCCGCGGAAAAGATATTGAAGGCCGCACGCAAGGCCTACAACCCAGTCGCACAGGCTGCGGTGACCGCGCTGGACGAACTCAACGGCATCTTCGCCACCGCCGCCACCGCCGTGATCGAAGGCGTTTCGCGAGTGGACGGGATGCTGATCGCGAAGGACGTGGTGCAACGAAACTCGGCCAACGCCAAGATCGGAACGGTCGGACTCGGCGTGCTCGGCGAACAGTTGCTGACCTCGGAAAACAGATTCCTCGATACCCACCGTATCCCACGCACTGCCGGCGCTGGCAGCGCGGCGCAGCGCGCCGGTGCGGACCGTTTTCGCAATGTTGTAATGCAGTCGCGAGACGGCTTCAGCAAGGATCGCGGCGACAGCTTCGGGATCGGGTTGATCGGCTTCGAGAGCACCGGCGGCACCGACATGGTCGACTACAACCGCTGGGCAGCATTGGACACGATGGCGCTGGACATCAATCTTCCGTGGCCGCTGCCGGACATCGATATCCCGCTCGGCTGGGGCGGCGCGCAGGCGGTGGACCGATACAAGAACCAGCGCTTCCTCAATGGCTTCGGCAACGGCCAAGGCTGGTATTCGGACTGGGACCGGCGCCGCTATCGCCCCTATGGCGACAGCCTGCGCAGGAACGGCTTCGTGGCACGCATGGTCGATGGTGACGCCAACGTGGCGATGGACGGCGGCCAACACAAGAAGGCGTTCTTCACCGGCTACAACGGCTTGCGCGACTATCACGACGTCAAGAAGAACAAAGCGATGCGGCCGTATGCGAGCAGCGGCAGTGAGATCTTCGACGACAACGCCGGGCCGGTGTTCACCGTCTATGCCGAGACCGACATGCGCAACGCGCGCACCAGCTCCACCATCGACGGCATCGGCGGACCGGCCGGCTCGCCGATGGCGACCGAGGACAAGGCTCAGAACGGCAAGCTGTCGGCGCTGTCCTCGGCACAGGTCTACTTCAACCGGCCGCCGAACTACGCGCTGTTCCGCCGCGGCGACAACAAGGTGGAATCCGGCAATCTGTTCAGCCCGTACTGGCAGGCGCGCCTGGTCGACACGCCCAACAGCATCAAGATCCTGGTGGCAGGAGTCGGCGGAATATGAGCCGTAGCGCAACACGTTTTCGCAATGCGTTGCTGTCTGCTGCTGTGGCACTGTGGCTGTGCGGGTGCAGCGCGACGGCCGAGGGCAACGGCGCTGCGGAGGATACCCGCAGCTCGATGCCGCCTATCCATGTCAGACAAACCGTGGAGCTGACCCGCAACGGCGTCAACGAAGCGCGCGACAACTACCTCGGCGCGATCCGCGACTGTCAGGCAGGGGGACTGCAGAGCCGTCCGCTGCCCGAAGAAGAGGTCGCCCTGCTGGGAACCACCCGCTACGAACTGTGGTTCGACCGCGACACCGAAGTCGTGCGCCAGACCAGCTGGGAAGTGGCCAACGATGGTGCCGGCGGCAGCTGCCTGTTCCGGCTGGACACCACAGGATCCCAGGAAACCACGACGGCTAAGCGTTACCAGCAGGTCGACCTGGCCACCGGCGAACACAGCGACGACGCGGCGCCCGACGATGCGCTGGCGCGCTACCCCGCAGAGAAGAGCGAGGCGATCGCGCTCGCCGGATTCAGTGGACCGACGCAACGCACCGTCGCCGGCCAGTCGTGCAACGAGTGGGTCAAGCCTTCTGGCCTGCGCCAGTGCGTATGGTCGGGCGGCGCCAAGTGGGGCTTCACGCCCGAACCATTGAACGAATACCGCCCCAATCGCGGTTTCATCGTGCTCGAGCAGACGCCCGGCAGCGACCCGGATTACACGGTCACCACCCAGGTCATCAGCGTCGGCAAGCCGTTCGATCGGGCCGCGCTGGAAGCCCCGCGCACGCGCGGGAAGATCAACTAGCGAGTTGCAAGGAGCGAGCATGCGCCAGCGACGACAACCACGCCTGCGCGGACGCCAGGACGGCCAGAGCCTCACCGAAGCGGCGGTGCTGTGCGTCGTGCTGGTGCCGCTGTTTCTGCTGATCCCGATCATGGGCAAGTACATCCACCTGCGCCAGACCACGCAGCAGGCCGCACGCGCTGCGGCCTGGGAGGCGACCGTGGCCAAGGACTACACGCTCCCGGCAACGGCACGCATGCGTGATCTGACCGTGGATCGCCATTTCGGCAAGGCCGATGCGCAGATCGTCAGCCGCGCCAGTACCGGCAATGCCCGCGACCGCGTCGAGAACCCGCTGCTCAATACCTTCTCCAACCAGACCCTGGTCGAGCGCGGCGACATACGCGTGGATGCGTACAAGAACGAACGCTCTTCCGGCATTCTCGACCGCATCGGCGGGCTGCTCAGCAAGATCCCGGGCAATTTCCCGCCAAACGACAAGGGCCTGGTCACCTCCAACCTCAGCGTCAGCGTCCAAGACCTGAAACTCGCTAATGGCGGTACGGCATCGTTTCTGGAACCGTTCGACCAGCTGGGCCTGCGCATGCAGGCCAGCAACACGCTGCTGGCCGATCCATGGAATGCCGCCGGACCGGGTAGCGGCAGCAATCCGGCCAAGCGTTCTGTCGTCGGCCAGGTGCGCACGCTGGTGCCAACTTCGCACCTGAGCGATGCAGCCAAGATGTTCGACGGCCTGAGCATCATTCCCATCGTCGGCACCATCAGCAGGTTCGATCCGGGCTATATCGCGCCGGACGTGGTTCCGGTCGACAAGCTGGAACCGTATGCCAAGGCGCGTTGACCGCAGCCTGTCGTTGGCGCTGGCGCTGTTGGCGCCGGCGCTGGCGTGCGCGGCCGACTGGCCCGAAGTGCCCGAACCCGACGGCGCCAAGGGCGAGTGGGTGTCCAAGCACATGATCTACAACGGTCTGCACATGCGCTCCTCGCGCTACACCGCGAACGAGTCGCCGCAGCAGTTGGTGGCCTTCTACTGGAAGCAGTGGCCCGGCCAGGTGGTGGTCAACGAGGTCGGCAGCAAGACCATCGTCGGCCATGCCGAGGGCGAGCACTACGTCACCATCGAGATCACCGGCGTCGGCGCCGGCAGCGAAGCCCAGGTCGGCATCGTGCGCCTGCTCAAGGAGAAGCCGCGCAAGGCGCCCGGCGCGGATTTCCTGAAGCCTTCCGGCACCACGGTGGTCAACGATATCGAGTACTTGGACAACCCCGGGCGCACGCTGGCCCTGGAAAGCCCGCTCTCGCCGTATCAGGGCGATGCGTTCTACCGCAATCGGCTGCCGGCCGAAGGCTGGAGCCAGCAGTCCTCGGCCACCGCCTGCTCGATGATTTCCAACAGCTGCGTCAGCAGCTACAGCAAGGGCAAGCAGCAGATGACCATCACCTTCAACCGCCGCGAGAAGGGAACTTCCATCGTGGTCAACCAGCTCCAGCAATGAGGATGAACGCCTTGAGACCTGTTTCCCTGTCGTCCGTCCAGCGCCAACGCGGTGCGGCCCTGATCGAGTACAGCATCGTCACGCTGCTGGCGGTGACCGTGTTGGTGGCCCAGCCCAATATCGTCCTGGAACTGGTCGAGTCGCTGCGCAAGGCCTATTCCAGCTTCACCTACGCGCTGTCGCTGGGGTGGCTATGAAAGCGGCCGGGTTCAAGCCGAACCGCAATCTGCTGTTCATCGTGGTCGCGTTGGGCCTAGGTGTGCTGGCCGCGTTCGTCGCGGTGCGCTATGTGCAGGGCGCGGTCGCCGCACGCACCGCCAAGGTCGGCGAAACGGTGACGGTGGCGGTACCCAAGTCCGACATGGAACCGGGTACGGTGGTCACCACATCGGATCTGGCGGTGCGCGAGGTCCCGGCCGACCTGCAGCCGGCGGATGCGGTGACCCCGGAAAACGTGGACCAGTTCAGCGGACGCGTCCTGCGCGCGCCGGTGCGCCAGGGCGCGCCGCTGGGTGCCAGCGCGCTGGTGCCGCTGTACGACCAGTTCTCGCGGGTGATCAAGCCGGGCAACGTCGGCTATACCTTGCCGGTGGACGAGACAAATTCGATTTCGGGGATGATCGCCCCCGGCGACCATGTCGACATTCTGCTGACCGTGGAGCAGGAAAACACGGGGTCGCGCGTCATCCCGCTGCTGGAGAACATCAACGTGCTGGCCACAGGCAATCGCGTGGGCGATACGCCGGCACAGGAAGACCAGCAAGGGTTTTCCAACATCACCCTGGAACTGAACCCGCAGCAGGCCGAGCGGCTGACCGTGGCGGCCAAGGCCGGGGCGATGCGGGTCATGTTGCGCCAGGTCGAAGACCGCAATCCGTTCGGGCTCAATGGCCTGACCCAAAAGGAACTGCTCGGCACCGCCAAGGCGGGCGGCAACGGCAGTGGCGTTGAATTCATCATCGGAGGCAAGGGCTGACGCATGCGCAGGACTACATGGAGTGTTTCGTTCCTTCCCATGCTCGCCGCGGCGACCATGACCGTGACCGGCAATGCGCAGGCACAGCAGCAGACCGGACTGGTTCCGGTGCCGGTCCAGATCGCGCCCGAATCCAGGACCCAAGCCCCGCAGCCGACCACCGGCAACCAGGCACCGGTGCCGATGGGCAGCAGCGGCTTCCCGGCACCGGTTCCGGATCCCGCGTATCGCCGCGCCGCCGGCAGCGCGGTGGTCACGCCATTGCCCGAGCGCGCACGCATCTATGCCGGCCAAGCCGCCGTGCACAGCCTGCCGCAGGCGCTCAAGCGCGTGGCCGTCGGCAACGGCGAGTTGGTCCAGGTGACCAATATCGGCAAGCGCGAACTGGTCATCATCGGCCAGAAGCCGGGCGCGACCAGCGTGCACCTGTGGCTGCAGGACGGGCGCCAGATCGATGTGCCGGTGGAAGTGATGGAAGGCAACGCGCCGGCGACGGTGGAGACGGTGCGCACCCTGCTCGCCGACGTGCCCAACCTGGGCGTGCATGCGGTGGCCGACCGCGTGGTAATCACCGGCCAGGACATCAACCCCGGCGTGGCCAAGCGTATCGAGGCGCTGCAGAAGCTGTATCCGAGCCTGCTCGACTTCACCTCCGCCGATCCGGTCGGGATGCGCCCGATGGTGCTGATGGACGTCAAGATCATGGAGTTCGACAGCAATGCGCTGGAAGAGCTCGGCATCCAGTGGGACAACGTGATCCAGGGGCCGGTGGGCGGGCTGCTGAAGGACTTCACCACCAACGACTACTACCGGATCAACCCGCAAGGCAGCCCGGCTGCCGGCGTGGTTCTGCCCAATCGCGTGCCCGGCACCCAGGCCTTCTTCGGCATCGCCACCCAGATCGGCTCGGCGATCAATCTGCTGATGAACAAGGGCAAGGCATTCCTGCTGGCTTCGCCGCAACTGAGCGCGCGCAGCGGCGGCCAGGCCAAGTTCCTGGTCGGCGGCGAGGTGCCGATTCCGATTCCGCAGGGCTTCGGCCAGGTCACCGTGGATTTCAAGGAGTACGGCATCAAGCTCGATATCGAGCCGCTGGTCAACGGCAACCAGGAAATCTCCACGCGTCTGCTGGCCGAGGTGAGCCGCATCGACCCGACCGTCACCGTACAGGGCGTGCCCGGCTTCACCACTCGGCGAACCGAGTCCGAGTTGAACGTGCGGGCGGGCGAAACCATCGTCATCTCCGGCCTGATCGATTCCAGCGCGCAGCAGGACGCGAAGAAGTTCCCGCTGCTGGGCGAGATCCCGATCCTGGGCAAGCTGTTCCGCTCCGACGGCTTTCGCGGCAATCGCACCGAGCTGGTGATGTTCGTGACCCCGCGCATCATCACCCCCGATTCGCAGGAAAACCTCGACGGCCTGGAACGCGCGCGCAAGATCCAGGAGCGTGGCCAGGAAACCATGCCCAAACGCAGCAAGGAATACGTCCAGTAGTTCGCCTTCCCCCGCTCTCCGTAGATACGACGCCATGTTCAATATCCTCATCGATACGCCGAACCGGGACCAGCGCCATGTGCGCTGCCTGCATCGCGAATGCGGCATCGGTCGCGGCGACGGCAATCTGGTGGTGCTGCAAGGCTGGAGCATCGCTCAGCAACATGCGGCGCTGAAGCGCGAGGACGCCGGCATCTTCATCGAAGCGTTCGGCGGGCGCGCCTCGGTGCTGGTCAACGGCGAAAAGGTATCTGGCAGCCGCGGTCCGTTGAGCAGCCGCGACTTGGTACAGATCGGCGACTACCGTCTGCAGGTGGTCGGCGACGAGCCGGAAGCCGCCCCGCCGCGCCACGATCCGGCGACATTCAACGCACCTGCCGCGGCACCACTCGCCGACCCGGCGACCGCCGCGGCCAACCAGCCGATGGCCGACGTGCAGGCGCAGCAGCAACTGGCGCGGCCCCAGGATCTGCCGCCGGATATCGCGGTCTATCGCGCCCAGGTTCACGCCTCGCTGGTCAAACAGATGGATCTGCGCCGCCTGGACGTACGCAGCATGGGCGACGACGCCCTGCGTACGGCTACGATCGCGCTGATCGACGACGTGCTGGAGCGCGAGTTCGCCAACCTGCCGAAGACCATCAATCGCCGGCGCCTGGCCAAGGAAGTGCTGGACGAAGCGATCGGCCTGGGACCGCTGGAAGACCTGATCGAGGACAATACGGTGACCGAGATCATGGTCAATGCCTACGACCAGATCTTCATCGAGCGCGCCGGTCGGATCGAGCAGTCGCCGGTGTGCTTCACCAGCGACCGCGCCGTGCTGTCGGCGATCGAACGCATCGTGACCCCGCTCGGGCGGCGCATCGACGAGAGTTCGCCGATGGTCGATGCGCGCCTGAAAGACGGCTCGCGCGTCAATGCGATCATTCCGCCGATCGCGCTGCGCGGGCCCAGCATCAGCATCCGCAAGTTTTCCAAGCGCAAGCTGGAAGGCAAGGATCTGATCGACTTCGGCTCGCTCAACGCGCCGATGCTGGAGTTCCTGATCATGGCGGTGCGCGAGCGGCGCAACATCGTGGTCACCGGCGGCACCGGCTCAGGCAAGACCACGCTACTCAACATCCTGTCCAACTTCATTCCCGACACCGACCGCATCGTCACCATCGAGGATGCCGCGGAGCTGAAGCTGGTGCAGCCCAACCTGGTCGCGCTGGAGGCACGCCCGCCGAACATGGAAGGCAAGGGCCACATCTCGATCCGCGACCTGGTCCGCAATGCGCTGCGCATGCGCCCCGACCGCATCGTGGTGGGCGAGTGCCGCGGCGGCGAGGCGCTGGACATGCTGCAGGCGATGAACACCGGCCACGAGGGTTCGCTGACCACCGCGCACGCCAACAATCCACGCGAGGCGCTGTCGCGCCTGGAAGTGATGGTGATGATGGCCGGCATGGAGCTGCCGATGACCGTGGTGCGCGAACAGATCTCCTCGGCCGTGGACCTGATCGTGCACCAGAAGCGCTTCCCCTGCGGCTCGCGCAAGGTCAGCCACATCACCGAGATCACCGGCGTGGAAAGCGGCACGATCCAGCTGCAGGACGTGTTCCTGTTCAAGGCCAGGTCCAGCGCCGGGCGCGACGGCAAGGTCACTGGCGATTTCATCGCCACCGGCGCAGTGCCCGAGTTCTACGAGGAGTTGGCCGAACGCGGCGTGCCGGTGGACCTGTCGATCTTCCGCAACGGCGGCCAGGGCCATGGATAACATCTGGCTGGTCGCCCTGCTCGCATTCAGTTGCGTTACCGTCTCCGGCCTGCTGCTGGTGCGGGCCAGCGCGAGTTTCATGCAGCGCTACCACGAGCGCTTTGTCGACACGGCGCGGCTGAACCTGGCCGACATGTTCCTGTTCGTCGATCCGCAGATGCTGTTCGTGGCCAACGGCGTGATGCTGGCGCTGATCCCGCTGCTACTGTGGCTGATCAGCGGCAACCTGCTGTTGCCGGTGGTGGCAGTGATCGTGCTGGCGGTGGCGCCGCGCAAGATCTATCTGTGGCTGAAGCAGCGGCGGCTGGACCAGATCCAGCAGCAGTTGCCGGACAGCCTACTGATGATGTCCGGCAGCTTACGCGCCGGTGTCGGCTTCAACCCCGCGCTGGAGGCCCTGGCGCACGATGGTCAACCGCCGCTGGCGCAGGAGCTGGCGCTGATCCTGCGTGAGCAGCACATGGGCGTGCGTACCGATGAGGCGCTGGAAAATTTCGCCGCGCGCGTCCCGATTCCCGACGTCAAGCTGTTCGTCGCCGCGGTGGGCATCTCGCGCGAGGTCGGCGGCAACCTGGCGGAAAGCCTGTCGACCCTGGCCGAGACCCTGCGCCGCAAATTGATCATGGAAGGCAAGGTCAAGGCGCTGACCGCCCAGGGAAAATTGCAGGGCATCGTGATGGCAATGCTGCCGGCCGGCCTGGTCGGCTTCCTGGTGCTGTTCTACCCGGAAACCATGAATCCGATGTTCCATACCCTGCTCGGCTGGTGCGTCATCGCGCTGATGTGCGTGCTCGAGTACTTGGGTTACCGCATGTGCCGCAAGATCATGACGATCGACATATGAACTGGATGCTCGCTCTGGTCGCCCTGTTGGCGCTGGCTGCAGTCGGGCTGGTGATGTTCGCTTTGCGCGGGCTGCTGCAGGCGGTGCCGCAGGACGATCGCAACTACCAGGATCCGCTGCCCTCGGCACTGCGCCTGCTGTGGCCATTGGTGACCGCCGCCACCCACCTGGTCGGTCCGCGGCTCAAATCTGCGCAGTTGGAACGCGCGCACCGCAGCCTGCAGTCGGCCGGGCAGGACTTCGTATTGACTCCGGAAGAGCTGTACGGCACGCGCATCGTCGCTGCCTGCGTAGTCAGCGTGGTATTCGCCGTCATCGTGATGCTGCTAGGCAAGTTCAGCATGGGCGCGCTGTCGATGTGCCTGCTGTTCGGCATTCCACTGGGCTGGATGTATCCGACGCTGTGGCTGGGCGAACGTCGCAAGCAGCGTAGCAAGCACGTCGTACGCGACCTGCCGACGTTCCTGGACTTCATCACTATGGCGGTCGAAGCCGGCCTGAACATCACCGGCGCGATCGAGCAATCGGTGCAGAAGGGTCCGCCCGGACCGCTGTCGCAGGAGTTTTCGCGGATGCTGCGCGACCTGCGCGCGGGCTTGCCGCGCGCCGAGGCGCTGCGGCGCATGGCCGACCGCATGGACATCTCGCAGATCTCCAATTTCACCAGCGCCTTGATTCAGGCCGACCGGGTCGGCGCCAGCCTCAGCGAAACGCTGCGCTCGCAGGCCATGCAGCGCCGTGAGGAACGCTTCCTGCGCGCCGAGAAGCTGGCATTGGAAGCGCCGGTGAAGATGATGCTGCCGCTGGTGCTGTTCTTCTTCCCGCTGATCTTCGTCGTGCTTGCCTACTTCATCTACCTGCAGATGAAACAGCAGGGAATCCTATGAGGTGCGGCACGCTGCGCCGCGATGGCGACATACTGCTGCACAGCGTGTGGCGGGCCGACACCTGGTGGCTGCGCTTGCGAGGCCTGCTCGGGCGCACGCCACTGCAGCCCGGGCAAGGCCTGTTGATCCAGCCCTGCAACAGTGTGCATACCTTCGCGATGAGCTATCCGCTGGACCTGCTGTTCTTCGACCGCGACGGCCATGTGCTGGAATGGCGCGATCGCGTGCGGCCGTGGCGCGGTGCCGCCTGCCTGCGCGCCCACACCACACTGGAACTGGCAGCGGACAGTCTGCAGGCGTTGCAGCCGATCCGCGGCGAGCGCCTGGCCTGGTGGCCGGCGGAACCCTCCCCTGCGGCCCGCCAGGCCGCGCTTGCAGGAGAAAGCCAATGAACGCGCTCCGCCATGCGCCGCGCCGCCAACGCGGCCAGTCCCTGGTCGAATTTTGCGTGGTGGTGCCCACCTTTCTGTTCCTGGTCCTGGTGATCTTCCAGTTCATCCTGATCTACCGCGCCAAGACCGTGCTGGACTACGCCACCTTCCAGGCCGCACGGGCCGGCGCGGTGAGCGGGGTGAAGAAGGGTGACATGCAGGATGCGCTTGCCGGCGGCCTGACGCCGCTGTTCGTGCAGTCGCCGGACATCGCCAACGCGCTGATCACCAAGCAGAAGATAAGGCTGACCGAGGTGCTGATCTTCTCGAAGATCGAAGTGATTTCGCCGACGCGCGCGGCCTTCAACGAATTCCGCGAGCGCCAGTACGACGGCCGCTACGCATTGCCCAACGATAGCCTGGCATTCCGCAACGCCAATATCGGCGGCAGCCAGGTCAACGTGCAGGATGCCAACATCCTCAAGATCAAAGTCACCTACAACATGCCGCTGATCGTGCCGTTCGTCGATCGTGTCATCGTCGGACTGTCGGACCTGGTCAGCGGCGGCGAGAGCTATCGCCCAGTATCGATGCTGATCGAAGAACCCATCAGCGGCCATCGCCGCCTGCCGATCGAGTCCTACGCGGTGGTACGCATGCAGTCACCCATCTACGACAGCGGCAACCTTGCGCGCTGAGCGGCTGGCTACGGCGCTACTGGCATGCGCGCTGTGCATCGCTGCGCCGTCCAGGGCGCAATCCATCGATGCGGCGGCAGCGGGTGAACCAGCACCGCCCCAGGCCAGGCTGCAGGCACGCGCGTACGGGTTCGGTCCGCTGGGTCCGAAACAGGCCGGCGAGTCGGTACAGATTGAGGTGCGCCTGCGCGGCGAGTCGATCCGTGTCGATTTCGTCGGCGCGCATGCGCCCGATGCCTATCTGGTCAATCCCGGTACCCGCGGCCGCGCGTGGCTGATCAGCCGTTCCGGCGACTACCGGCTTCCGGTCGCCGACGCCAGTGGGCCTTACTGGTACGACCCCAAGGATCCCTGCGCACGGATTGGCGGACGCTGCGCGCCGGTCCCCGGCGAATTCATCGCCGGCCGCCTCGCCGCCGGCTGGCGTTATCAATCCGCCACGCAAGGGCCCGACGG
>Ga0308160_10006943_pt1 | contig 11380 bp, 7 predicted proteins | sample PhyFR1_FD_201036 | JGI IMG/M metagenome (GOLD analysis project Ga0308160, IMG submission 201036) | Phyllosphere microbial communities from UC Gill Tract Community Farm, Albany, California, United States - DLSLF.R1 | ecosystem: Host-associated > Plants > Phyllosphere > Unclassified | place: USA... | reverse complement strand
GTCGTGCGGCACCCGGGACCGCTCTCCGGTGAGGAGGTGCGGTCGCTCCCTCCACTTTCCCTCACCTCTCCGGCTCGAACAGCAGCCGATCTCGCCCTCACGTCGTCGTTCCGTGACGCGGTGGTCGTCCTCGATGCCCTCGTGCGGAGGGGGCTCGCCACCGCGGATGACGTGCGGCACGTCCTCGACGGACGTGGGTCGGCACGAGGCCTGCCGAGTGCACGCCGGGCGGTCGCCTTCGCGACGCCCGAGGCCGAATCCCCGGGGGAGTCGCTGACGCGGGTCGTCCTGCACGAGCTGGGCGCGCCTCCTCCGGTGCTCCAGCAGCATTTCACCTGGGGAGACGGCGGCCTCTTCGCCGACGTCGTCGACTTCTGGTGGCCCCGGTTCGGCGTCGTGCTCGAATTCGACGGACGGATCAAGTACGGGAAAGGGCGGTGGAAGGACGGCCGGTCGCCCGGGCAAGTCGTCGTGGACGAGAAGATCCGAGAGGACCGCATCCGCAACCGGCCCGAGGTCAACGGATTCGCGCGAACGGTCTGGGACGAGTTGTCGCACCCACCCCGCCTGGCCGCGAACCTCCGCTCAGCAGGGCTGCCCTTGCCGTGACGCTCAGGTCGCACCACTTCCGAGTCGTCGAACCAACCCCGAGCGTGGTTTCGTGACGCGATCGTGGTGCGACCTCGGTGCGGGTGCGGGTGCGGGTGCGGGCGGGTGCGTCTCTAGGCGAGACGGGCCGGAGCCGGACCGGCCGGGCCACGTTTTACCCGCGCGAAACAATTCGTATACAAAACTGGGGCGTGCGGCAGGATTGTATGCAATCCACGCCGCGCAGACCGATACCACCCGAGCATCGGAGGCCCGATGGCCCGCCCACCCCGCCCGACCCGCGCCGCGAGCGCCGGCGCGACCCGCGCCGCGAGCACGGCCCGCGCCGCGAGCACGGCCCGCGCCGCGAGCACGGCCCGCGCCGCGAGCTCCCCGGCCGGGCGTCGCCGCCTGCGCCGGGCCCTCGCGCTGCCGGCCCTCGCCGCCGCCGCGACGCTCGCCCTGACGGCCTGCGTCCCGCAGCAACCCGCCGGGACGAACCCGCCCGACAAGACCGACGTGACCACCGCGCCGATCGGCGACCGGACCATCGTCGAGGGGGGCGACCTGGTGATGGCGCTGTCCGCCGAGCCGGACGCCCTCGACCCCACCACGTCGTCGTCGCTCTACACGCGCTACGTCATGGAGACCGTGTGCCAGAAGCTGTACGACATCGACGCCGAGGGCGACCTCGTGCCGCTGCTGGCGACCGAGCTGCCGACGCTGTCGGACGGCGGGCTGACGGTCGACATCCCCGTGCGCACCGACGCCGTGTTCGCGGACGGCACCCCGTTGGACGCCCAGGCCGTCGTGACGACGCTGCGTCGTCACCTCGACAAGCCCGACTCGTCGCGCGCCAGCGAGCTCGGTCCGGTGACCGGGGTCGAGGCCCTCGACGACGACACGGTGCGCCTGACCTACGAGCGCCCCTTCGCCCCGCTGACCGCGGCCCTGGCCGACCGCGCGGGGATGATCATGTCCCCGACGGCGCTCGAGGCCGAGGGCGACGACTTCGGCGACGCCCCGGTCTGCGTGGGCCCCTTCAAGTTCGTCGACCGCGTGCCGCAGACCTCGATCTCGGTCGAGCGCGACCCGCTGTACTACGACGCCGAGGACGTGCACCTCGACTCGATCACCTACCGCATCATCACCGACGCGAGCATCCGTGCGGCGAACGTCCGTGCGGGTGACGTGCAGGTCGCCGACTCGATGTCGACGATGGACGTCGACTCCCTCATGGCGGACGACGGCCTCACGGTGCTGCAGGTCGGTTCGTTCGGCTACCAGGGCATCACCGTGAACATCGGCAACCAGGACGGCGTCGGGACGGACCCCGTCCAGATCGACACCCCCTTGGCGAGCGACGTGCGCGTCCGTCAGGCGCTGGCCATGTCGATCGACCGGGACGCGCTGGTCCAGAGCGTCTTCGGCGGGTGGAACGACACCGCCTGCTCGCCGATCCCGCCGACGAGTCCGTTCGCCACCGATGCCAGCGACGCGTGCCCGGGCTACGACCCCGAGGGGGCCAAGCGCCTCCTCGCCGAGGCGGGGGTGACGACGCCCTACGAGATCGAGATCCAGGCCAGCAACAACGCCGACACGCTGCGCCTCGCCCAGGCGTTGCAGGCCCAGGTCGCCGACGGCGGGTTCCGCCTGTCGATCACCCCGGTCGAGTACTCGACCCTGCTCGACGTCCAGTCGCGCGGCGACTTCGACGCGCTGCAGCTCGGCTGGTCGGGCCGCGTCGACCCGAACGGCAACATGGTGAACTTCCTGCGCACCGGTGGCGGCAACAACTACTCGGGCTACAGCAACCCCCGGGTCGACGAGCTGCTGGCCGACGCCGCCGCGTCCATCGACGTCGACGAGCGTGCGGCGCTCTACGGCGAGGCCGTGACGCAGGTGCAGGAGGACGAACCGCTGATCTACCTGTACCGCACCCGCAGCCTGACCGCGCTGACGAACGAGGTCGCCGGGGTGTCCACCTACGCCGACGGCGTCGTGCGGCTCAGCAACGCCGCGTTCGTCGAGGGGGAGTGACCTGATGACCCGTTACCTGTTCACCCGGCTCTGGCAGTCGGCCGTCACGCTCGTGATCGCCTCGATCGTCGTGTTCTGGGGCGTGCGCCAGCTGCCCGGCGACCCGGCCCTGGCCCTCGCCGGAGAAGAGGCGACGCCCGAGCGCGTCGCCGCGATCCGGGCCGACCTCGGCCTCGACGACTCGCTGCTGGTCCAGTACGGCCGGTTCGTCGGCAACTTCGTCCGCGGCGACTTCGGTGAGTCCACCCGCACCGGCACCCCGGTCACCGAGCTGATCGGGGCCACCCTGCCGGTCACGCTGTGGCTCGCCCTCTACGCGATCGTCGTCGCCGTCGTCGTGGGCGTCGCCCTCGGCGTCGTCGCCGAGCGCTACCGCGGACGCTGGCCCGAGTGGATGGCCAACGCCGCCGCCCTGGTCGGTCTGTCGGTGCCGAACTTCTGGCTCGGCATCCTCGCGATCCTCTGGCTCGCGGCGGGCCTCGGCCTGTTCCCGGCGTCGGGCTACGTGCCGGTGGCCGAGAACCCGGCGAGCGCGTTCTACCACCTGACCCTGCCGGCGCTGATCCTCGGCACGAGCCTCGCCGCGGTCATCATGCGGCAGACCCGGGCCTCGATGATCGAGACGATGAAGACCGACTACGTGCGCACCGCGCGGGCCAAGGGGCTCGGGCGCGGGCGGGTGCTGATGCGCTACGGCCTGCGCAACTCGATGATCGTGGTCGTCACGATCGTCGGCCTGCAACTCGGCGGCCTGATCTCGGGCGCCGTGGTGACGGAGCGCATCTTCGCGCTGCCGGGCTTCGGCAAGCTCACGCTCGACTCGGTGTTCACCCGTGACTACCCCGTGATCCAGGCCGTCGTGCTGATCATCACGGTCGGTTACATCCTGATCAACCTGGCGGTGGACGTCCTGTACTCCGTCATCAACCCGCGCATCAGGGTAGGAGGCGCATCGTGACCGTCATCGAGACACCCACCGCCGCAGGGGCGGGCCTCGGGTCGGGGCGGGGACGCGTCTGGCGCGGCCTCGTCCGCAACAAGCTCGGCGTCACGGGCGGCGTCATGCTGCTCGTCGTGCTCGTCGCCGGCCTCGCCGCGCCCCTCATCGCCCCGTACGACCCGACCCGGGTGAACTTCGAGCTGCCGTTCCAGGTGCCGGGCACGGTCGGCTACGTGCTCGGCACGGACGACCTCGGCCGCGACATCCTCTCGCGCACCGTCTACGGCATCCGCGTCTCGCTGCAGGTCGGCGTGCTGTCGGTGCTGCTGGCCGTCGTGGTCGGCACGCCGCTCGGGTTGCTGGCCGGCTACTGGCGGTGGCTCGACGGCGTGATCTCGCGCCTCACCGACGTCATGCTGGCGTTCCCGTTCCTGATCATCGCCGTCGCGCTCGCCGCGATCAGCGGTCCGAGCCTGACGAACGCGGTGGTCGCCCTCGGCATCGCGCAGGTGCCGACGATGATCCGCGTGGTGCGCGGCGAGACGCTCCGGATCAAGTCGACCGACTTCGTCCTCGCCGCGACGACCATGGATGCCTCGGGGCTGCGGGTGATCTTCCAGCACGTCCTGCCGAACTGCGTCTCGGCGATCATCGTCCAGGCGACGGTCATCATGCCGGTCGCCGTGATCGGCGAGGCCCTCCTGTCGTTCCTCGGGCTGGGCATCCAGCCGCCGACGGCCAGTCTCGGCATCATGCTCAGCGACGCGCAGCAGTACCTGGCCAAGGCGCCCTTCGCGGCCGTCGTGCCGGGTCTCGCGATCGCCGTGATCTGCCTCGGCTTCAACCTGTTCGGCGACGCCCTGCGCGACGCCCTCGACCCCACCGCCAGCGACCGGAAGTGACCCCCTCGTGACCTACACCACCCCCGACGAGTTCGTCACCCGCCCCGACCTGCGCGGCACCTTCGGCATGACGTCGTCGACGCACTGGCTGGCGACGGCCTCGGCCCAGTCGGTCCTCGAGCGCGGCGGCAACGCCTTCGACGCGGCCGTCGCGGGCGCCTTCGTCCTGCACGTCGTCGAGCCGCACCTCAACGGTCCCGGCGGCGACCTCACGGCGATCTACGCCACGGCCGAGGCCCCCGACGCGCCGACCGTGCTCGTCGGCCAGGGCCCCGCCCCGGCCGGGGCCACCCGCGAGCACTACCTGGCCGAGGGCCTCGAGCTCGTCCCCGGGTCGGGAGCCCTCGCGGCCGCCGTCCCCGGTGCGGTCGACGCCTGGCTGAAGCTGCTGGCCGAGCACGGCACCTGGCCCCTGGCCGACGTCCTCGCCTACGCGATCGGCTACGCGCGTGACGGCCACCCGATCGTGGCGCGCGTGGCGTCGACCATCGAGACCGTCGCCGACCTGTTCACCGAGCACTGGCCCACCTCCGCCGCCCAGTGGATGCCGGGTGGCGAGGTGCCGCGTGAGGGCGACCTGCTGACGAACCCCGCCTACGCGGCCGTGCTCGACGAGTTGGTCGCGGCGGGCGAGGCCCTCGGCCCCGACGCGTCCCGCGAGGCGAAGATCGAGGAGGCGCGGGTCGAGTGGGGCAGCGGACACGTCGCGCAGGCGATCGACGCGTTCGTCCGCACTCCGCACCGTCACTCGTCGGGCACCGACCACGCGGGCGTGGTCACGGCCGCCGACCTCGCCGCCTTCCGGGCCACGACCGAGCCGGCGACCACGATCGAGTTCCGCGGCCACACCGTCGCCAAGACCGGCGCCTGGGGTCAGGGTCCCGCCCTGCTGCAGGTGCTGGCGCTGCTCGAGCCGCTCGACGACGCCCTGCTCGACCCGTCGACCGCCGACGGCGCCCACACCATCGTCGAGGCGCAGAAGCTCGCGATGGCCGATCGCGAGGCCTGGTACGGTCCCGGGGACGTGCCCCTCGACGTGCTGCTGTCCGCGGACTACGCCGACCGGCGTCGCGCGCTGATCGGCGAGCGGGCGTCGCACGAGTTGCGACCGGGCGACGTCCCGGGGCGCGAACCGTTCGCCCTGCCCACGATGCGCACCGAGTACCTGCCACCCGCGCTCAGCGAGGCACCCGCCGGCGTCGGCGAGCCCACCGTCGCCGCCCCCGGTCGGGCACCGGTTCGCGCCGACGCAGCCGACGTACCCGACGCACCCGTCGCACCGACCGAGGACGCCCCGGCGACCGCCACCGCGCCTCCTGCCGACCGTCTGGCCGAGCCGTTCACCGAGCCCACCGGCGAGACGCGCGGCGACACCTGCCACCTCGACGTCGTCGACCGCTGGGGCAACGTCGTGTCGGCGACCCCGTCGGGCGGCTGGTTGCAGTCGTCGCCGACGATCCCCGAGCTCGGCTTCTGCCTCGGCAGCCGGCTGCAGATGTCGTGGCTCGACGAGGGCACGGCGTCGACGCTCGCACCCGGCACCCGCCCGCGCACCACGCTGACGCCCACGCTCGTGCTGAAGGACGGCGAACCCGTCGTCGCGCTCGGTTCGCCCGGCGGCGACCAGCAGGACCAGTGGCAGCTGCTCTACCTGCTGCGCACGATCGTCGGCGGCTACACCCCGCAGCAGGCGATCGACGCCCCGGCCCTGCACACCACGTCGTTCCCGGGCAGCTTCTGGCCGCGCACCTGGGAGCCCGGTGGCGTCGTGGTCGAGGACCGCCTGGGCGACGACGTCATCGACGCGCTGGTCGCCCGCGGCCATGTCGTCACCCGCGCCGGCGGTTGGTCCCTGGGCCGGCTGTCCAGCGTGTCGCGAGACCCCGAGACCGGTGTGCTCTCCGCCGCCGCCAACCCCCGAGGAGCCCAGGCCTATGCCGCAGGACGCTGAGAACCCGACCTCCCCCCTGCTGAGCGTGCGCGACCTCCGCGTCTCGTTCGGCGACACCCCCGCCGTCCACGGCGTCGACCTCGACGTCCTGCCGGGCGAGCGGGTGGCGATCGTCGGCCAGTCCGGCTCGGGCAAGTCGACGGTGGTCGCCGCCATCCTGCGCCTGCTGCCCGGGGCCGGCCACATCACGGGTGGCACGATCGAGCTGGCGGGGCCCGACGGCGGCACCCTCGACCTCGCGCAGGCGACCGAGGCCCCCATGCGTCAGGTGCGCGGCGCCCGGATCGGCCTCGTGCCGCAGGACCCGTCGACCAACCTCAACCCGTCGATGAAGGTCGGCGCGCAGATCGCCGACGCGCTGCGCACCCACGGCCTCCGCGGCCACGACGAGGTCCAGCGCCGCGTCGTCGCGCTGATGAGCGAGGCGGGCATCCCCGAGGCCGAGCGCCGGGCGGGGCAGTTCCCCCACGAGTTCTCGGGCGGCATGCGCCAGCGCGTGCTCATCGCGATCGCCCTGGCACGGGAGCCGCAGCTGCTCATCGCCGACGAGCCGACCAGCGCGCTCGACGTGACGGTGCAGCGGCAGATCCTGAACCACCTGCAGACGCTGGTCGAGAGCCGTGGCACCTCCCTGCTCTTCATCACCCACGACCTGGGGCTCGCCGCCGACCGCACCGACCGCATCGTCGTGATGCTCGAGGGACGCGTCGTCGAGCAGGGCACGCCCGAGCAGATCCTGCGTCGCCCGCAGCACGAGTACACGAAGCGCCTCGTCGCAGCGGCGCCGACGCTGGCCTCGGCCACCGCCCTCCGCCGCGGCGAGGCCGTCCTCGACGAGGCGACGGACGCGAAGGAGGCGCGGGTCGACCCGATCCTGACCGTCACCGACCTGGTCAAGGAGTTCCGCCTCCGTGGTCGCCGTGGCGAGCAGGTGCGGGCCGTCGACCACGTCTCGTTCGAGGTGCCGCGCGGCACCACGACGGCGATCGTGGGGGAGTCCGGCTCGGGCAAGACGACCGTGGCCCGCATCGTGCTCGGCCTCGAGTCGGCGACGAGCGGGTCGGCCCTGATCGACGGCGAGAGCATCACGACGAGCCGAGGTGCGTCCCGTCGCGCGCTGCGTCGCCGGGTGCAGCCCGTCTTCCAGGACCCCTACGGTTCGCTCGACCCGACCTCCAGCGTCGAGCGGCTGATCGACGAGCCGTTGCGCATCTTCGGCGTCGGCGACCGTGCCTCGCGTCGGCACCGGGTCGCCGAGCTGCTCGACCAGGTCGCCCTGCCGCGGTCGGTCGCGCAGAGCCGTCCGAACGAGTTGTCCGGCGGGCAGCGTCAGCGCGTGGCCATCGCCCGGGCGCTGGCGCTCGAGCCCGAGCTGCTCATCTGCGACGAGGCCGTCTCGGCGCTCGACGTGCTCGTCCAGGAGCAGATCCTCGAGCTGCTCGGCGACCTGCAGCGTCGGCTCGGCCTCAGCTACCTGTTCATCACGCACGACCTGGCGGTCGTGAGGCAGATCGCCCACGACGTGGTGGTGATGCGCAAGGGCGCCGTGGTCGAGCGCGGTAGCGTCGACGACATCTTCTTGTCGCCCCGTGCCGAGTACACGACCGAACTGTTGGGAGCCATCCCCGGTGCCAGCCTCGCCCTCTGAGGGCCCGACGCCCGTCGTCCTCGTCGACGCCCTGCGTCGCGAGATCGTCGAGGGCGCCCTCGTGCCGGGGACGCGCATCACCGAGGCGTCGGTCGCCCGCCGCCACGGCGTCTCGCGCGTCCCCGTGCGCGAGGCGCTGCGTGCGCTCGAGGCCGAGGGGTTCGTCGAGTCGACGCCTCACGTGGGCAGCCGGGTCGCGGCGATCCCGGTCGACGAGGCCGACGACCTCTTCGCCGTCCGCGAGGCCCTCGAGATCTCGACCGCGCGACGCGCCGCCCAGCGGGCGCGCGAGCTGTTCGGCGAGCCGCGCCCGCCCGAGGACTGGTGGCGCACGCGGCGCGTGCTCGGCCAGCTGCTCGACGACGGGGACGCCGCCGTCGAGGCCGGCGACCTCGACCGTCTCGTCGAACTCAACGACCGGTTCCACGTGGGCGTGGCGCAGCTGAGCGGGAGCGCCACCCTGGCCACCCTGCTGCGCCAGCTGTCGAACAAGATCGAGTGGCTGTACGCCCTCGACACCTTCTCGCGAGGCAAACGGCTCTGGCCCGACCACCGACGCATCCTCGCGGCGATCGACGCCGGCGACGAGGCCGGGGCCGCCGAGCTGATGGGCTGGCACGTGCGCGAGTCGCGCATCGGGTTCCTCGCCCGCACCGAGCCGGCCGACCGCGTGGCCGACCTGCGGGCCACTCCGCCCGCCCTGCCGCCGACCATCCCGACGCCGACCATCCCGACGCCGACCATCCCGACGCCCACGATCTCGACGCCGGAGGCCCCCACGCCGACCACCTCGACGGCGGCAGCGGCCCCTCCGGCCTGACCCGCGCCTCCTCGGCTCGAGGGCGGGTCGACTGCATCGACTGCACGTTCTCAGGCATCGGTCGGGGGATCTGCTTACTGTTCTCGGTCATGGACGAACCTCCCTCTCACATGCCCTGGCCTCTCCCACGCCTGACCGCCCGCGCGGTCGTCACAGACGGGGAGGGGCGACATGAATGACTGGGTCATGGTCGGCATCGGCCTCGTGCTCACCGTCGGCACCGGCTTCTTCGTCGCGTCCGAGTTCTCGCTGGTCAACCTCGACCGGAACGAGCTGGAGGCGCGGCGCGACCGGGGCGAGAAACGCCTCGGTCCCACGATCAAGGCGTTGCGCATCACCTCGACGCACCTCTCCGGTGCGCAGCTCGGCATCACGCTGACGACCCTGCTCACCGGGTACACCTTCGAGCCCGCCATCAGTTCGATGCTGAGCGGTCCGCTCGACTCCCTGGGCGTGCCCGCCGCGGCCGTCCCGGTCGTCGGCAGCGTCGCGGGCATCGTGCTCGCCACCCTCTTCTCGATGGTCGTCGGCGAGCTCGTGCCGAAGAACTTCGCCCTCGCGTTGCCGCTCGCCACCGCGAAGTTCGTCGTGCCGTTCCAGGCCGCGTTCACCACGGTCTTCAAGCCGCTCATCCTGCTCTTCAACAACACCGCCAACGCGGCCATCCGCGCCATGGGCATCGAGCCCAAAGAAGAGCTGTCGGGCGCCCGCTCGGCCGAAGAGCTGAGTTCGCTCGTGCGCCGGTCGGCCCTCGAGGGCCAACTCGACCAGGACCACGCGACCCTGCTGGGCCGTACCCTGCGCTTCTCGCAGCACGACGCCTCCGAGGTGATGACGCCGCGCGTCCGCATGACGACCATCGCGTCGACCGGCTCGGCCGCCGACGTCGTCGAGGCCGCCCTGACCTCGGGCTTCTCGCGGTTCCCCGTGATCGGTGACGACAGCGACGACATCGTCGGGGTGGTGCACGTGAAGCACGCGTTCGCGGTCCCGCTCGCCGAGCGCGCCTCCGTCGTCGCGACCGCCCTCATGCAGGAGGCGCGCTTCGTGCCCGAGAGCATGGGCACCGACTCGCTGCTCGGCCTGCTGCGCCACGGCGGCCTGCAGATGGCCGTGGTGCGTGACGAGTTCGGCGGCACCGCCGGCCTCGTCACGCTCGAGGACGTCGTCGAAGAGCTCGTCGGCGAGCTCGAGGACGAGCACGACCGAGCCCGCGTGGGCATCGTGCGCCAGGCCGGCACCGTGCTCTTCGACGGTGCCCTCCGGCCCGACGAGCTGGCCGACCGGGCGGGCATCCGCGTGCCCGACGACGGCGACTACGAGACGGTGGCCGGATTCGTCATCGACCGGCTCGACCGCCTGCCCGAGGTGGGCGACGAGGTCGCCCTCGAGAGCGGCAGCGGCAGCCTGCGGGTCGAACGCGTCGCGAACGGACGCCTCGAACGCCTGCGTTTCGTGCCGGCCCCACCTGACGGCGGCCTCGATGCCGCCGCACCCACGACCGAGCACGACCGCGTGGTCGCCTCGCTGACCGAAGGGGTCGACCGATGAACGAGTACCTGCCCGGAATCGTCTGGCTGGTCGTGCTGCTGATCGTCAACGGGTTCTTCGTCGGCGCCGAGTTCGCCGTCATCTCGGCACGCCGATCGCAGATCGAGCCGCGTGCCGAGGCCGGCAGCAAGGCCGCGAAGACGACCCTGTGGGCGATGGAACACGCGACGCTCATGCTGGCCACCAGCCAGTTGGGCATCACCGTCTGCTCGCTGGTCATCTTGAACGTCTCGGAGCCGGCGATCCACCACCTGCTCGAGATCCCGCTCGGTCTCACCAGCCTCTCGGCCGAGGCGATCGGCGTCGTCGCGTTCGTCGTGGCGCTCGTGCTCGTCACGTTCTTGCACGTGGTCGTCGGCGAGATGATCCCGAAGAACCTGTCGTTCTCGGTGCCCGACCGGGCGGCGCTCATCCTGGCGCCCCCGCTCGTCTTCGTGGCGACGGTCTTCAAGCCGGTCATCTGGTCGCTCAACGCGATCGCCAACGGCGTGCTGAGGCTCTTCCGGGTCGAGCCGAAGGACGAGGCGACGAGCTCGTACACGCTCGACGAGGTCGCCACGATCGTCCAGCAGTCGACCCGCGAGGGCACGCTGACGGACTCGTCGGGCACCCTGTCGGCGGCGTTCGAGTTCACCACCCGCAAGGTGCGCGACGTCGAGGTGCCCCTCGACGAGATGGTGCACCTGGCGCCGGGGTCGACTCCGGCCGACGTGCAGCGCGCCGTGGCGGCCCGGGGGTACTCGCGGTACGTGCTCACCGACGGAGACGGCCAGCCCACGGGTTACCTGCACCTCAAGGACGTCATGGACCTCACCGGCGACGGGGCCTTCGAGGCACCCGTGCCCGAGAAGCGCATCCGCCGCCTGGGCGCCGTGGGCCGCGACACCGACCTCGAGGACGCCCTGGCCTCGATGCGCCGGGTCGGCGCGCACGTCGCCCG
>Ga0308160_10006941_pt1 | contig 11381 bp, 9 predicted proteins | sample PhyFR1_FD_201036 | JGI IMG/M metagenome (GOLD analysis project Ga0308160, IMG submission 201036) | Phyllosphere microbial communities from UC Gill Tract Community Farm, Albany, California, United States - DLSLF.R1 | ecosystem: Host-associated > Plants > Phyllosphere > Unclassified | place: USA... | reverse complement strand
GACGTCCTCGAGACCGTCGACGTCCGCCTCGCCATCCTCGGCGAGCACCACGCCATGAACGCAGCCGCGGCCCTGACGGTGGCGCACCTCTGGGGTGTGCCGCTCGCCGACGGCGCCGAGGCGCTCGCGTCGATGACGCGCGCCGAACGCTGGCGCATGGAGCTGCTGCAGGGCCCGGACGGCGTCACCGTCATCAACGACGCGTACAACGCCTCGCCCGACTCGACCGCCGCCGCACTGCGGACGCTCGCGCAGGTCGTCCGCCCGGGGGAGCGCACCGTCGCCGTCCTCGGCGAGATGGCGGAGCTCGGCGAGTTCTCGGTGGAGGAGCACGACACCATCGGTCGGCTCGTCGTCCGCCTGAACATCGGTCAGCTCGTGGTCGTCGGCCGCGGCGCCATGCCCATCCACCAGGCCGCCACCCTCGAGGGATCGTGGGACGGCGAGTCCGTGTTCATCGAGGACGTCGACGACGCCGTCCGTGCCCTCCAGGAACTCGTGCGTCCGGGTGACGTCGTCCTGGTCAAGTCCTCGAAGTCGGCCGGGCTGCGGTTCCTCGGCGACCGCCTCGGAGGTGTCCCCGAATGATCGCGCTCCTCGTCGCCGGCGCTGTGTCGCTGGTGTTCACACTGCTGCTCACGCCGCTGTTCATCAAGCTGTTCCACCGACTCGGGTGGGGCCAGTTCATCCGTGACGACGGTCCGAAGTCGCACCACACCAAGCGCGGCACCGCCACCATGGGCGGCATCGTCCTGATCCTCGGCGCGGTGCTCGGCTACTTCGTCGGACACCTGGTCGGCCGAGACCCGCTCACGCTGTCCGGACTGCTCGTCCTGTTCCTCATGGTCGGGCTCGGGGTCGTCGGGTTCGTCGACGACTTCCTCAAGGTCCGTCGCCAGCGGAGCCTCGGGCTCGGCGGCTGGGCGAAGGTCCTCGGGCAGGTCATCGTCGGTGTGGTCTTCGCGACCATCGCCCTCGTCGTCCCCGCCGACAGCGGCAAGCCGCCGGCGTCCACGATGATCTCGGCGATCCGCGACATCCCGTGGCTCGACTTCATGGCGCTCGGCACCGTCATCGGGACGATCCTGTTCCTGGCGTGGATCGTGCTGCTCACCGTGTCGACCTCGAACGGCGTCAACGTCGCCGACGGACTCGACGGCCTGGCCACGGGATCGAGCATCCTGGCGATCGGCTCCTACGTCATCATCGGCTTCTGGCAGTCGAACCAGATCTGCGGCGGCATCCGGATCGACGAGAGCACGAAGCACGCCTGCTACACCGTCACCGACCCGCTCGACCTGGCCGTCGTCGCGGCCGCGGTCTGCGGTGGGCTGATCGGCTTCCTCTGGTACAACACGTCGCCGGCGCAGATCTTCCTCGGCGACACCGGGTCCCTCGGGCTCGGCGGTGCGCTGGCCGGTCTCGCGATCCTCAGCCGCACCGAGCTGCTGCTCATCCTGATCGGTGGCCTGTTCTTCATCGTCACCGGCTCGGTCATCCTGCAGCGGGCGTACTTCAAGATCACGCACGGCAAGCGCATCTTCCGGATGAGCCCCCTGCACCACCACTTCGAGCTCAAGGGCTGGGCCGAGGTGACCGTCGTCGTCCGGTTCTGGATCATCGCGGGGCTCTGCGTCGCGGCCGGGGTCGGACTGTTCTACCTGGAATGGATCGCCCGAGTCCAAGGAGCGAACGCTTGAACGGTCTCGACAGCTGGTACTCCGAGGGCTGGAAGGGGCTGCGGGTCGCCGTGCTCGGCCTCGGTGCCACCGGGTTCTCGGTGGCCGACACCCTCGCCGAGCTCGGCAGCGACGTCGTCGTGTACTCGACCGACGCCCCGGCTGACAGCGTCGAACTGCTCGACGTGATCGGTGCCCGCTTCGTCCAGACGCCGCTCGACACCGTGCCCGCCGCGCTCGTCGAGCAGGCACCCGACCTGGTCGTCGTGTCCCCGGGCCTCCCGCCGCACAACGCGACCGTCGTCTGGGCACACGAACAGGGCCCCGTCTGGGGCGACATCGAACTCGCCTGGCGGGTCCGCGACAAGGTCGTGAAGGGCCCGGTCGCCGCGCCCTGGGTGACGATCACCGGCACGAACGGCAAGACCACGACCACGCAGCTGACCACCGCGATGTACGCCGCGACCGGGCTGCGTGCCGTGGCCTGCGGCAACATCGGCGTGCCGGTGCTCGACGTGGTCCGCGACCCGGAGGGCTTCGACGTCCTGGTCGTCGAGCTCTCCAGCCACCAGTTGCACTCGATGGCGACCGAGGGCCCGGGTGCCGTCGTGCCGCTCGCCTCGGCCTGCCTCAACATCGCCGACGACCACCTGGAGTGGCACGGTTCCGCCGAGGCCTACCGCGCCGCGAAGGCCAAGGTCTACGAGCGCACCGTGCTGGCCTGCGTCTACAACACGGCCGACGACGCCACCCGCCGCATGGTCGAGGAGGCCGACGTCGTCGAGGGTTGCCGCGCGGTCGGCTTCTCGCTCGGACTGCCCGCCCCCGGCGACGTCGGGCTCGTCGAGGACGTGCTCTGCGACCGCGCCTTCACCGAGGACCGCCGCAACAGCGCGCTCGAGCTCGCCACCGTCGCGGACCTCGAGACAGCCGGGCTCGACAGTCCGCACATGACCGCCAACGTGCTGGCCGCGGCGGCGCTCGCCCGCGCCGGCTCGGTCCCGCCCAGCGCGATCCGCTCGGCGGTGCAGGCGTTCCGTGCCGACCACCACCGCACCGAGGCGGTCGCCAGCGCCGACGGCATCGCCTGGGTCGACGACTCGAAGGCGACGAACCCGCACGCCGCGACCGCCTCGCTGTCCGCCTTCGAGTCCGTGGTGTGGATCGTCGGCGGGCTCTTCAAGGGCGTCGACATCGACGGCCTGGTCGAGCGCTTCGGGCCCGGGGTCCGTGGCGTCGTCGTGATCGGCACCGACCGGACCCCCGTCCTGGAGGCATTCGCACGACACGCGCCAGCGGTCCCGGTCCTGCAGGTGGAAGCGCTGGACACTGAGCAGGTCATGCCCGAGGCGGTCCGGCATGCCGCATCGGTCGCGAGACCGGGCGACACGGTCCTCCTCGCCCCGGCCGCCGCGTCCTTCGACCAGTTCGGTTCCTACGCCGACCGGGGCGAACGTTTCGCGGCAGCGGTCCACGAGCACCTGGGAGGCGACGCCGATGGCGACACCGACGGATCTGCCGGCGAACGGGCGTAGCGCCCGGGCCCGAGCCAGCGCAGCGGGAGCCGCGACCAGCGCGCGCGTGGGCTCCGGCGTCGACGGTGCCCGCCGCCGCTCGAACGGCGCGGTCGTGGCCGTCAAGAACGTCTTCGTGGCCGAGTCCACGACGTTCTACACGATCCTCGGCGTCACGCTCTTCCTCGTCGTCTTCGGTGTCGTGATGGTCCTGTCGTCGTCGAGCGTCGAGGAGTACCGCTACAAGCACGGCTTCTTCGGCGCCTTCGCCAAGCAGGGCCTGTACGCATTGATCGGCGTGCCGCTGATGCTCGTGGTCAGCCGCTTCTCCGCCGACTTCTGGCGCCGCTGGGCGATGCGGATCCTCGGCGCGGGGCTCGTCCTGCAGCTGCTGGTGTTCAGCCCGATCGGCATCTCGGTGCAGGGCAACCGGAACTGGATCGGCATCGGCGGGTTCACCGCGCAGCCGTCCGAGATCCTCAAGCTCGCGCTCGTGCTCGGCATCGGCGCGGTGCTGTTCCGGAAGCGCGAGAAGCTGCACGACTGGCGTGAGGTCTTCATCCCGGTCGGACTCGCGACCGCCGTGTCGATCGGCCTCGTCCTGGTCGGTGGCGACCAGGGCACCGCGATGATCATGATGATCCTGGTCTTCGGCAGCCTGTTCGTCGGCGGCGTCCGTCTGCGGCACCTGGCGGTCGGCGTCGCGGCGATCGCGGTCATGCTGCCGGTCGTCACCATGGCCTCCAGCTCGCGGCAGTCCCGCATCAGCGCGTGGCTCTCCGGCTGCACCGACTCGAACCAGGCGCAGGACCTGTGCTGGCAGCCCGTGCACGGCATGTGGGCGCTGGCGTCCGGCGGTGTGTTCGGGGTCGGCCTCGGCAACTCGAAGCTGAAGTGGTCGTGGCTGCCCGAGGCGGACAACGACTACATCTTCGCGATCGTCGGTGAAGAGCTGGGGCTCATCGGCGCGGTCGTCGTGCTCGCCCTGTTCGTCGTCCTGGCCATCGGCATGATCCGGGTCATCCGCCTGTCGCCGGACCCCTTCGTCCGCACGGTCACCGGCGGCGTCCTCGCCTGGGTGATCGGGCAGGCGCTCGTCAACATCGCGGTCGTCCTCGGGCTCCTGCCGGTGCTCGGGGTGCCCCTCCCACTCATCTCGGCCGGAGGTTCGGCGCTCATCATGACGCTCGTCGCCATCGGCGTCGTGCTGTCCTTCGCCCGTGACCTGCCGAGCCGGTCCGGCGGCAGGGCGCGCGCCACCAGCGTCCCGGAACCCGGGACACGGAACGGAGCCCTGCGGTGAGCCGCTTCCTCTTCGCCGGCGGCGGGACCGCCGGCCACGTGAACCCCCTGCTCGCGGTCGCCGACCGGCTGACCCAGCGGTCGCCGGAGGACGAGGTCCTGGTCCTCGGCACGGCCGAAGGGCTGGAATCCCGGCTCGTCCCGATGCGCGGCTACGAACTCGTGACGATCCCGCGCCTGCCGTTCCCGCGCAAGGTCAACGGTGCGGCCCTGCGGTTCCCCGGTGCCTTCTGGTCGGCCGTCCGACGCACCGAGCAGATCATCCGCGAGCGCGAGATCGCCGTCGTCCTGGGCGTCGGCGGCTACGCGGCCGCGCCGGCCTACATCGCGGCGAAGCGCACCGGCACGCCGATCGTCGTGCACGAGCAGAACGCGAAGCCGGGCCTGGCGAACCGGATGGCCGCCGTCCTGACCCGCCACGTCGGCGTGACGTTCTCGAACACGAAGCTGCCGCACTCCCGCGTCGTCGGGATGCCCCTGCGCCGTGAGATCGAGCGGCTGGACCGTCGGGCCGAGCGCGCGGCGGGTTTCGCCGAGTTCGGCCTGGACCCGGAGCGTCCGGTGCTGCTCGTCACCGGTGGTTCGTCGGGCGCGCGGAGCATCAACCGCACCGTCAACCAGGCCGCGGCGACGATCCTCGGGGCCGGGTGGCAGATCCTGCACGTCGTCGGCGCCGCGTCGGACATCGGCCCGAGTGACCTGGACGGCTACCACGTGCTGCCCTACTGCGACCGGATGGACCTGGCGTACTCGGCGGCGGACTTCGTCGTCTCGCGCTCCGGGGCCGGCATGGTCTGCGAGCTCACCGCCGTCGGCCTGCCGAGCGTCCTGGTGCCGTACCCGGTCGGCAACGGCGAGCAGCGGCACAACGCCCGCGACGTGGTCGCCGCCGGGGGAGCGGTGCTCGTCGCGGACCAGGAATTCACGCCGGAGTGGATCACGTTGCAGCTGCTGACGATCCTGGAGGACCGTGCCGGCATCGCGGACATGGCCGTCCGGTCCGGCAGCGTCGGACACCGCGACGGCGCCGACCGGATGACGGAGCTCGTGCTCAGCGCGGCGCGCACGAGCAAGCGCCGAAGCCGGAGCAACACCAGCAGCGACACCAGCAGCAGCGACACCAGTAGCAGCGACACCAGCAGCACCCGCTCCACCAGCAGCACGGAGGAACCATGACCATCAAGCCGGACCTCACCCAGCCGATCCCCGACGACCTGGGCACGGTGCACTTCGTCGGCATCGGCGGGTCCGGCATGAGCGGCATCGCGCGGATGTTCCTGGCTGCCGGACACCGGGTCACGGGCAGCGACTCCCGCGAGACCGCGACGACCGGCCGGATGCGCGAACTCGGTGCCGAGGTCCGGATCGGGCACGACGCCGCCAACGTCGGCGACGCGGACACGATCGTCGTCACGAGCGCACTGTGGCCCGACAACCCCGAACTCCTCGAGGCGCAGCGCCGCGGACTGCCGGTGCTGCACCGGTCGCAGGCCCTGGCCGCGCTGATCTCCGAGCACCGCCTGGTGGCGGTCGCGGGCGCGCACGGCAAGACCACCTCGACGGGCATGATCGTCACCGCCCTGGTCGAGCTGGGTCTCGACCCGAGCTTCGTCAACGGCGGCGTCATCCAGTCCCTGGGCACGAGTTCGGCACCGGGCAGCAGCGACCTGTTCGTCGTCGAGGCGGACGAGTCCGACGGCTCGTTCCTGCTCTACGACGTGGCGATCGCGCTCATCACGAACGTCGACCCGGACCACCTGGACCACTACGGCAGCGAGCAGGCCTTCATCGACGCGTTCGTCGAGTTCGCCGCGAAGGCGCGCGAGCGCATCGTCGTCTCGAGCGACGACGCGGGTGCCGTCCGGGTCACCGAGGGCATCCGTGCCCGCCCGGACGCGCCGGAGATCGTCACCTTCGGCGAGGCCGAGGACGCCGACGTCCGGATCGAGCGCGTCACCGAGGGTGCCGGGGTCACGGTCGACCTGCGCTGGGACGGCGCATCGCACCACATCGCCCTGCGCGTGCCGGGCCGTCACAACGCCGTCAACGCGGTGGGTGCCTTCGCGGTGCTCGTCGGGCTGGGCGTCGAGCCGGCCGACGCGGTCCGCGGCATCGAGGCCTTCGGCGGGACCGAGCGGCGCTTCGAACTGCACGGTGTCGAACGTGGCGTCTCGGTGTACGACGACTACGCGCACCACCCGACCGAGGTCGCCGCGGCGCTGCACGCGGCCCGCGACGTCGTCGGTGCAGGGCGCATCATCGCGATCCACCAGCCGCACCTGTACTCGCGGACGCGGCTGATGGCGGCTGACTTCGCGAAGGTCTACGAGGAGTTGGCGGACCACACGGTCGTGCTCGACGTCTACGGCGCCCGGGAGGACCCGGAACCCGGTGTCACCGGCGCCCTGGTGCAGGAGCGCTTCGCCGACCAGGAGCGGGTCGACTACCTGCCCGACTGGGCCGAGGCCTCGGCGCGTGCGGCTGCCATCGCCCGCGACGGCGACATCATCATGACCCTGAGCTGCGGCGACGTGTACCGGATCATCCCGCAGGTCCTCACGGCCCTGCAGACGGACGACGCCGGAGCCGCAGGCCGGTGAAGCGCCCGGAGGGGTTCGACGACCGGGCCGGTGCCGACGAGCGGTCTGCCGGGACGGACGTTCCCGACGGCGCGGCGCGGTCCGGGCGGCCGGCTCGGAGCGGCGGCTTCCGTTCCGCACTGAGCGGCGCCCGGGAGGCCCGGCGTGCGTCGCGCGCGTCGGCGCACCGTGACGACGTGGTCGCGTCCACCCCGGAGCCGGACGTCGACCCGCTCGACGCGCTCCTGCCCGCACTGCCGGAGGTCGACCTCACGGAGGACGACCGCACGCCGGACGATCGCGGCACCGACGGCGGCACGCCGGACGAGCGCCTGACCGCTCCCGTGCCACTGGACCGGCGCCTGACCGGGCCCGTCACGACGCGTGACGCTGCGACGGACGCCGGCGGGACGGAGCCGGGACGGGCCTCCCGTCCGGACGGCACCGCGCGTACGGCCGTGACCGACGCGCCCGTGTCCACCCACTTGCCGCACGAGACCCCGATCGGCGCCCGCGTCCGCGCGGCCGAGACCGCCCGCGAGGCGCGCATCGCCCGCAAGCGTCGCCGTCTGCTGGAGCGTGCCGAGGTCCGGCGGTTCACCCGACGTTCCCGGCATCGTCGTGCGGCGTGGATCACGGCGGGCGGTGTCGTCGTCGTGCTCGTGGTGTCGATCCTGGTCGCGGTGTTCTCGCCGCTGATGGCGCTGCAGACCATCGAGGTGAAGGGCACCGACCGTGTGGATGCGGCCGAGGTCCGGGCGGCACTGTCGGGGCAGATCGGCACGCCGCTGGCCCGGATCGACCTGGGCGAGGTGAAGCAGCGGATCGCCGGCTTCCCGCTGATCGAGAGCTACGTCACGGAGGAGGAGCCGCCGCACACCCTCGTCGTCACCGTGACCGAACGGACGCCGGTCGTCGCGGTGAAGACGGGGAAGTCGTTCGACCTCGTCGACCCGGCCGGCATCGTCGTGCAGTCGATGACGAAGCGGCCGAGCGGCATGCCGGTGGCGGACATCGGTCGGGCGAAGCTCGGCAGCACGGTGTTCCGGACCATGACCGAGGTCGTGCTGGCGATGCCGGCCAGTGTGCGCGACCAGGTGTCGGGCATCGCGGCCTCGACCTCGGACGACGTGACCCTGACCATGAGCGACGGGTCGAGCGTGGTGTGGGGGAGCCCCGACGAGTCCGCGGCGAAGGCGACACTGTTGGCCGCCCTGGTCAAGGACCACGCGGCACGCGACAAGGGCTCGAAGGTCGAGTACGACGTGTCCGCGCCGGACAACGGCATCATCCGACCGCAGGGCTGACCGCGCCGAGCGGATGCGACGCCGACACGATCTGCGCCGCGATCGGCGACACGCGGCGTGGCGGGTCGTCAGCAGCAGGACGGCACCCGTAGCGTCGGGGCCAGCACCATTCGTAGCAGCTAGAACTCTGAACTTCAAGCAAAGGTTGAGGGTTCTGACCGGAGGCCGGACAGACGTGACCACGAACCACAACTACCTCGCCGTCATCAAGGTGGTCGGTGTCGGCGGCGGCGGTGTCAACGCCGTCAACCGCATGATCGAGCTCGGACTCCGCGGGGTCGAGTTCATCGCCATCAACACCGACGCACAGGCGCTGCTGCTCAGCGACGCCGACGTCAAGCTCGACGTGGGTCGCGAGATCACCCGCGGCCTCGGAGCCGGCGCCGACCCCGAGGTGGGTCGCCGCGCCGCCGAGGACCACGCCGAGGAGATCGAGGAAGCCCTCGCCGGCGCCGACATGGTCTTCGTCACCGCCGGTGAAGGTGGTGGCACCGGTACCGGTGGCGCCCCGGTCGTCGCCCGCATCGCGAAGTCGATCGGCGCCCTGACCATCGGTGTCGTCACGAAGCCCTTCGGCTTCGAGGGCAAGCGCCGCCAGTCGCAGGCCGAGAACGGCGTCGCGAGCCTCAAGGACGAGGTCGACACGCTCATCGTCGTGCCGAACGACCGCCTGCTCGAGATCTCCGACCGCGGCATCTCCATGGTCGAGGCCTTCGCCACGGCCGACCAGGTGCTCCTCGCCGGTGTCCAGGGCATCACGGACCTCATCACGACCCCGGGCCTGATCAACCTCGACTTCGCCGACGTGAAGAGCGTCATGCAGGGCGCTGGTTCGGCGCTCATGGGCATCGGCTCCTCGCGGGGCGCCGACCGCGCGATCAAGGCGGCCGAACTCGCCGTCGCGTCGCCGCTGCTCGAGGCCTCGATCGACGGTGCGCACGGCGTGCTGCTCTCGATCCAGGGTGGCTCGAACCTCGGCATCTTCGAGATCAACGACGCGGCCCGTCTGGTGCAGGAGGCCGTCCACCCCGAGGCGAACATCATCTTCGGTGCGGTCATCGACGACACCCTCGGCGACGAGGTGCGGGTCACCGTCATCGCCGCCGGCTTCGACGGCGGCGAGCCGTCGCAGCAGCAGCACCAGGAGCGTCGCTCGAGCTACGTCGACCCGGACGCCGGCGCCACCGTGCCCGTCACCACCGGTTCGTCCAACCGCATCGAGGACTCCGGCCACTCGACCCCGTCGTGGGCGTCGCAGGAGCACGAGCCGCCGGCGCAGCGCGCCGCCGACCCGGCCTTCGACGACGACGACGAGCTCGACGTCCCCGACTTCCTGAAGTAACCGACCCCTGTGGTCGCCGACACGCGCCTCCCGTCCTCGTCACCAGACGACGGGCTGGAGGCGCGTCTCGCGTCCGTCCGGGAGGGCATCGCCGACGCGGCCCGCGCCGCCGGCCGCTCCGTCGACGAGCTGACCCTCGTCGTCGTCACGAAGTACCACCCGGCCGCGCTCGTCCGGCAGCTCGCCGCGCTCGGCGTGACGGACGTGGGGGAGAACCGGCACCAGGAGGCGCAGGCCAAGGCCGCGGAACTCGAGGACCTCGGGTTGACCTGGCACTTCGTCGGGCAGCTGCAGTCGAAGAAGGCCCGGCAGGCGCGCCGGTACGCGCACGTCGTGCAGTCCCTCGACCGGGTGAGCGTCGTCGACGCGTTCGCCCCGACCGAGACCGAGCCGGACCCCCGCGTGCTCGACGGCTTCGTGCAGGTCAACCTCACGGACGACCCCGGTCGTGGCGGTGTCGTCCCGGACGAGGTCGACGCCCTGGCCGAGCGGGTCCTGGCCACCGGGACCCTGCGCCTCCGGGGCGTGATGGCGGTCGCGCCACTCGACGAGGAGCCCCGCGCGGCCTTCGCCCGGCTCCGAGCGATCTCCGAGCGGGTGCGCCTGCTCGAGCCCGCGGCGACCGACATCTCCGCCGGCATGAGCGGCGACTACACCGAGGCGATCGCGGAGGGCGCGACACACCTGCGGATCGGGAGCGCAATCACCGGGAATCGCCCCGCTGCCCCATAGCCTCGTCGCAGGGCATCAACGAGCACGACTCCCGGAGGAACCATGGCCAACCCGCTGAAGAAGACGATGGTCTACCTCGGCCTCGCCGACGAGGAACTCGACTACGAGGACGAGCAGCAGGCCGCGCCGACGCAGGCGCGCCAGCAGGCCCCGGCATCGCCGCAGGAGGCCCCGGCCGCCGCAGCACCCGCTGCCGCCCCGGCCGCCGCCGCACCCGCAGCTGCCGCTCCGGCCGCCGCGCCCGCGAAGCCCCAGCACACCTCCCAGCGCGGCGCGCAGGTCACCCCGCTCCGCCGCGCGCACACGACCGCACAGAAGGCGACCCCGGTCCAGGAAATGAACGAGATCCTCACCGTCCACCCGCGCGAGTACAAGGACGCCCAGTCCATCGCCGAGAGCTTCCGTGACGGCATCCCCGTCATCATCAACCTCTCGCAGATGACCGAGGGCGACGCCCGCCGGATGATCGACTTCGCCAGCGGCCTGTCGCTCGGCCTGTACGGCAAGATCGAGCGCGTCACGAACAAGGTCTTCCTGCTCTCGCCCGCGCACATCGCAGTGAGCGGTGAGCCTGCTGAGGTAGAGTCCGACATCGAGGCGAACTTCTTCGCCCAGTCCTGAGCCGCCCCCGCGGTACGGGTGCCCGACGGGCTCCCGGACGACCGCTCGGCACCCAGGCCCACCCGCCCCGTGACCGGTGCCACCCGGCCCCGGTCACACGAGACGAGCGAGCCGAACCGTGTTCATCTTCACGATCCTCTCCTTCCTCCTCACGCTCTACTTCTTCGTGATGTGGGGGCGTTTCATCCTCGACATGGTCCAGGCGTTCAACCGCTCCTGGCGTCCGCAGCGCGCGCTGCTCGTCGTGGCGGAGTTCGTCTACACGATCACCGACCCGCCGATCAAGGCGGTGCGACGTGTCCTCC
>Ga0308160_10006939_pt1 | contig 11382 bp, 14 predicted proteins | sample PhyFR1_FD_201036 | JGI IMG/M metagenome (GOLD analysis project Ga0308160, IMG submission 201036) | Phyllosphere microbial communities from UC Gill Tract Community Farm, Albany, California, United States - DLSLF.R1 | ecosystem: Host-associated > Plants > Phyllosphere > Unclassified | place: USA... | reverse complement strand
CCCGGAATGGCTAAGATCAGCGCCCGATCAAAGAGTGCACCAATTAAGAAGAGCTCACCAGTTCTTCCGTGATGTACTTCATCGCCCAGTCCGCTTTTTTCTTGATCACAGGTACTATCGTCAGCATCTGGCCTGCGTTGCAGCTGTTGCAACCCACTAGTCTCCATTCCGTTGAACAAGAATGCCTTCTGTCGCGTGTCCCTCACGTACGTTTCGATCAGCAAGCTATACGTCTCCGCGTGAACCTGCTCGATCATCGTTTGGAAAGCGTAGAACGCTCGTGCTTCGGCACACTGCACGTCCATTGAGAATTGCGAGACGATGTTTTCCCCGACGATTCCGTCTGACGCCGCAAAGAAGGCCAGAATGCGGAGAATGAAGAAGCGCTCAGAATCTGTCAAGCGAGTATGCCAGTCGTGCAAATCATGGCTGAGGTCGATTTCTTCTGCTGTCCAAAAAGAAGCCTGACATGCTTTGTAGGCCGACCATATCTGGTGTCAGCTGCGCTAGTACCGGAGACATACCTCGCGGTACTTGATTGGAAACAGCACAAAGCGGTCGCTTGTCTCTCGCAATATGTCTTCCTCTTCCTCCTCTGGGAATCGGCGAGCGACTTTCGTCTTCTCCTCGCTCTTGGCATCGGCTTCGTTACCAGATAAGTCCATGCTGTTCAATTGCTCCGCGATTGGCAGCGACGGATCGTACATCGGCCGAAGGGTGTTGATCCTGTCGATATCTTGTAAATCATCCAGACTGGTGCCCGTTGACAAAGGAGACGACGAGCCGGATGATCGGCACATTCGTGCGGGCGACTCCGGGGGAGCGTGAGGGGATGGTGAAGGCATTCGCCTTCGAAATGGATATAGCGGTCTTTCTCCTTGTACGGTACTGCGCTATCTGTTCGTATTGTTGAAACGCTCAACGAGATGATCCGGCGATGGAGTGCAGCGACGTAAAAGAGATGAGTTGGATGACGGTAAAGTTGACTGTACCGTTGGCCGTCTGATCATCTTTTGCCGCCCGCCTCCACCCGCAATGTCAACTTCCGACGGATCTTTGATCGGAAACCTCTATTTTCCATAATTCTATGAATCACCTGTCCACTTATACTTCATCGGCATATCATGAGCATATCGTCATGTCGCTGTTGCGCGGTGCTCAGCCGTCCAGCACGATTACGGCTCAATCACTTCTCGACGACTTCACGGCTTTTCTCATCTTCGCCGATGGTGGGCGAGGTAAAATCGCTGCCTAAGAGGGATTGGGGAGCTCTGAAGGCACCGCCTGCCCCGGCGCCTCGACCTGCGGGTGGTCAGAGCAAGTCAGGGAGCACTCGTACAGGAGGAGGGGGTGGCGGCGGCGGGGGCAGTGGATTTGGTATGAATGCAAGGAATGGGGAGAGCAAAGGCGTACCTCGGCATAACGATCAACGAAGAGGCGGGTCTGGGACGGGCGGAGGTCAACGAGGAGGCCCCTCTCACAAGGGCGATCAACAACGAGACAAGGGTCCCCCAGCAGCTTCCAACTTTGGCATCAAACGGCCAGGAAACGAACCACGGTCCGAGCTGCCTCGTCGAGATTGGTCAAACTCGCGTCCGGGCCGCAACGACAATGCTGCTGGGCCGTCACGGCGTATTGATGAGACGAAGCCAGTCGGTCAAGCGGACGATACTATCACGGAAGCGCCGGTCGATGAGATCGTGTACGACGCTAACGATCAATCCGACTTGGCTAAACAGTCGCGGCGTCGCCGAGCTCACACTTCCGCCGCGGAACCTACCGATGACTTCACGTTCAATCGAGGTCGAGCGCCGAAGGCCGACCCATACGCTCGGAAGGGCAAGTATGAGCAGCAAAACGAGCAACATGCCTTGCGGGAAGAACGGGATCGATTGAAAGAGCAGAAAGCAGCGGAGAGAAGGCAGATGAAGGCGAAGGAGGAAAAGCAGGTGTTGATACCGTCGAATGTGACGGTTTCGAGGCTGGCCACCATCTTCGGCAAAAAGCTCTGTAAGTTGCGCAGTGAAGCTCCGGCTGACGATAGCGCATGTGCAATCGCGAATGCGTTCTGCTGGTCTGGACGAGGATAAACGACGGGCGGATTACATTTTGAACGCAGACGAGGCGTGTGATGTGGCGCTAGAGTTTGGCTTCAATCCTACGGTTGACGATGAGGCTTCTTTTGATATCCTTCCAGAGTGAGTAAACAGGATTATATCGACTTGGCTGATGGGAGACCTGAAAAGGCTGGAGAGGAGCATCCGCTGCGACCGCCCGTCGTGACGATCATGGGGCACGTCGATCACGGCAAGACGACCTTACTGGACGCTCTGAGGAACACTGCCGTAGCTGCAGGCGAGGCTGGAGGGATCACTCAACACATCGGAGCGTTTTCTGTCCCGCTCAAGCTCATTCAGCCATCATCAAATTCTGACGCGACGATCACATTCCTCGACACACCGGGCCACGCCGCGTTCACGGCAATGCGAGCGCGGGGAGCCAGCGTCACTGACATCGTCGTTTGCGTTGTAGCGGCCGACGATGGAGTGATGCCGCAGACGAAGGAGGTGCTCAACCTGGTGAAGTCGGAAGGGGATGGAGTTGGTCTGGTTGTGGCTATCAACAAAGTCGACAAACCGGCGGTGGATCTCAGTCGGGTCAAGGGCGAACTGCAAGGCGAAGGGATACACTTGGAAGAGGACGGCGGGGATGTGCAGAGTGTCAAGGTGTCCGGCTTGGCAAGGATCGGACTGGACGACCTGGTGGAGACGTTGTCGACGCTAGCGGAGCTGCGAGATCTGCGAGCGCGAACTGACGGCAAAGCCGAAGGATACGTGCTAGAGTCGAACATTGACCGAGGCATCGGTCGAGTCGCGACCGTGCTAGTAACGCGTGGTATGCTGAAGGTCGGATCAGTCGTCGTCGCCGGGACGTCCCAGTGCAAGGTCCGACGCATGACGGATCACACTGGGAAAACGATCAAGCTCGCCGGCCCGGGCACCCCCGTTGTCATCACAGGATGGAAGGAGATCCCTCACGCGGGCGATGAGCTGCTCGAAGCTGTCAACGGGGAGAAAGAGGCGTCAAAAGCCATCGCCAACCGAATCGCCATGATTGATCGTCAGAAACTATTGGCCGATACAGAAATCATCAACGTCAAGCGAAGGGAAGAACGCGCCAAACTTGAAGCGGAGCAAGAAGCCGAGGCGGCCGTAAAGAAGGCTGGCGGGAATGTCTTCGAAGCGAGAATAGCAGCGACAAAGCGGGCAGCAGCGCATGCGAGGGAACACGAATTCAAAGAGTTGAGACTGGTCATCAAGGGTGATGTGAGCGGCACGGTGGAAGCGGTCGAGGGCGCGCTGAGCGGGATCGGGAACAAGGAAGCCGGTGTGAAGATTGTGCATACGGGTGTAGGGGAAGTGACGGATAGTGACGTCGCAATGGCCGAAGCGGCTGAAGGTGGGTTCACAGATCGCCGACTCGTCGTGACCATCGCGCGAGCTGGTACGTGAGGAATAATAGCTGACTCCAGCGCTCGTGATTGGCTTCAACGTACCTGCGTCAAAATCAGTCAGAGACTCTGCGGCGCAGAAACACGTCGAGTGCCACCTCGAATCGGTCATCTATCGACTCATCGAGACTGTGAGGAAAAAGACGTCGGCCTTGCTCAAACCGACTATCGAATCCCGAACCTTGGGCGAGGGTCTGGTCTCCGAAGTGTTCACGATACGCCTCTCTCGGAAAGCGCAGACAGTCGTTGCGGGAACGAAATGCGGCAACGGTACGATCTCGAAGAACGATCAGGTCCGCGTTATCCGCGGTCCGAAGCGGGACGTTGTGTTTGAGGGTGAGTTGGGTCGGATCGGGTTGGGTTGGGTCGGGTCAGGTGGGCTGGTCAGGGCTGGGTGTAGGCGATGACAGTGGTCGCGCGGGCCGGGCACTGGAAACAGCACAGTAAACTGATCCCAGGCAAAATCTCCACGTTGAAACACCTTAAGAAAGAAGTCGACGAGATCAGGAAAGGAATGGACTGCGGAATCTCCCTAGATGGGTTTGACGATATAAAAGAGGGCGACGAAATCGTCACGTTCAAAACGTTTGAAGTGCCACGAGAGTTGTAATGGCCGTACCGTGTACACTGCATCGCATATGCATCACCACTTAGCATTCGCGGGGCACGACTGCTGTGCGTCTTGTGTTGCAGCGCCACCGACCGTCCTTGGCAGTGATTGCAGCTAAGCCATACGCTTCTTGCTGCTGACACGATTGCCACTCTCAGCAGACTGACTGCCACTCTCCAAGCGACCGTCTAGCGAGCCGACTCCTTCGCCCGTATTTGAGCAGCCGTAAATCAGAGCTGGTGCAAGCAGCTCGCGGTCGAGGGCATCGCAAGGGTAAGTGGTAGATCCCCGAACCCAACGACAAAGTATCGGAGTTCCCAACAGCTTCACACTGGCTTAGATTACCCCACATGCTATGCATCGAAATAGTACACAAACTTCTGACTTGCTACGCGGCTATTATAATCTCAAACCCGCGACCCGCTCAGACCGCCACGGAACGCTTGTAGTTAAAGTCGTTTGGCCTCTCGAGGAAGAACTCCATCTGCTCCTTGCGATAGGTGTCTGAGATGACCGAGATGTTGCTCTGGTCAAGCGAAAGCATATTGAGCTCTGATCCGTACTTAGGCCAGTACGTCGCGTTGCCCGTGGATGAGTCCCCGTTGGGATCGGTGTAGTATGCAAAGTTGAGCCTGGCGTCAGTAACGGCCTTGCGGGCTGACTCACCAATAGTTGGCCATTTGCTGGGCTAGCGTCACATCTACCGAGGTGAAGTTGTACCTAGCGGCCAGAGCTCCGAGGGCAGCCGCGCCCGGGATCCCAGTCACATTGAGCTGAGCAAGTTGTGGCAGTCCGAAAACGTAAAAGATTTCGAGACCGTGGTAGCCTGTCGTCAATATCGGGCACGATGCTCATGGCGTTTCAACTCACTTCCCATCTGGGGCGGAAGCGACGGCAAAGTCGCCTCGAACAGATACGACCAAGTCTGGTCAAAATCTTGCGCCGTGGACTGGCGCAAGAACCATCGTCGGTTCGCTTGGAACGATGCGTCGCCGACGATCGCACTCGCCTGCTTGAACACCGGGGAAAGGCCGAATGTGTTGTTGCCAGTGTCGTATGGCGATCCGAGCGAGGGGACGTTCGGGTAAACTTGGCCGAAAAGCTGCGTCAGGACATCCTTCGACAATCCTCCAGGCTCGAGCGAAGCAAAGCTGATCGCAGCGATGGTCTCATTGTCGGGAAGGGTGGTAGGGACGAAAATGGTTCCTTCGTCCTTGTTGTTGCCGGAAATGAAAGGGATCTTAGCAAATTGACCCTGCTCAAGCAACTTGTGCGGCGAGTCTGGAACGAGATCGCCGTCGATAGACGGAGCGAAGATGAATCTGGAATCAGTACGATGCGGCACGGTCGACGAGAAACATACCCTGCGGAGTACTGCGGCACAGTTGAAACCCGCTGCTGAGCCGCAAACAGCTGAGCAGCAGGTAGCGATTTCAAACACTCGAACGAGGAGGTCGAGTTACCAGCGGAAGTAGAGTTAGCAGCGGAAGTAGCATTCGCCGTGGTACTGTTGCCAGACAAGTTGCATCCCGCAAAGTTGACCAAGGCGTCGTAGGCGCCCTGCCACGTCGATCCAGTAGGGCCGATCGGAGCAGTCGACTGAGCGCCGGACTCCATGATGGCGCTTTTGAACAGGTTCAGTTCGGGCTGGAGGTACAGCAACGAGATTAGGATAGCGCCGGCACTCTGACCGGCCACAGTGACTTGGTCCGGATTTCCGCCAAACGCCCAGATATGTTGCTGGACCCACTCCAAACCCATCTGCACGTCGCGGAGACCGAGGTTGCCAGCGGAGTTGTCCGCCGCTTCGTCACCGTAAAGGAAGCCGAAAGCGCCAAGACGGTAGTTGAGCGCGACGAACACGATCGGTCGATCAGAGCTGGAGGCTTGGCTCATCAGGATGGTTGGGTCGTAGAACGACGCTGCGCCAGAAGTGAACGATCCGCCGTACCTGGCATCAGTAAGGAGCCAACATGGGCTCGAATGCACTTACACCCATACCACGACGGGAAGGTATGCATTGGTGGCGTTCGCGCCGGCCGGAGTGTGCACGTTGAGGTAAAGACAATCCTCGCTGATGCCATATGCACCATAGATCGCACTTTGCGCTTGCGTGCACGCAGGCGGCTGGACGGTAGCGTTGAATTCCGAAGAATTCCAGACGGCGGTCTGCGGCGCGACAAAGCGGAGATCGTCGACAGCTATCGTTAGCTAGGACCTGCGCATCACTCACGAGGCGATGCGAAAGGCAGACCGAGGTATTTGTCGATACCGAGCGCTCGGGTTCCGGTCAAGGTAACCGGGTTTCCGTCCTGGGTTGGCGGGTAGATCGTGACGCTAGGAGCGGTCCGCGCCGTCGAGCCTGTGGCATTGGACGCATTCTGGCGGGGAGCGAGCGGTGAGGCGAGGCCACTGGCAGCACCAACAAGCCCCAGTAAAACGATAGGAATCATGATGCGAGGGTGAAAGGGATGATCACGATTCGAGCCGGACCCTCGCCGTATATGAGCAATGTGATTCCTGCTCAGTGCCGGAAAAACCGGTAGACGAACCGGGGGAAATTAGCCGGAGAAGTACGTACACGTCACTTCCGTCCAATTGTAGTATCTCCATGTCCGCAATATTAGGACAATGTGTCAGGTGCATCAGACATCTCTGGGCTTGGAATAGCCCCGCCGGCGACGGGCATGGGGTCCTCGCCGGTCTCGTTCGTCCATGTGCGGTCCATCGAATGGCGAGCAGCTCACGCAGTACTGAAAGGAGCAATACTGCCGTGCCTGGCGTTTCAGCGTGGCTCCGCGTTGGTCGTGTGGGTGACTGCGGTGGCTTTCTCGAGAAGTTTACTCGGGGTTGATATGGCGAAGCCTCAACGCGCGCTGAGCATGGGACCGTACATCACCAGGCTCTTTACCTGGCTCTTCGCTCGACTAGTGTCCGCTTCACATTCGGCAGTAGAGGACAGCCATCGTTCGGGACGCGATCAAGCGGGTAGGCGCGTGGTACGGAAAGGTCTGATGCCGCTCTTCATAGTAGAAAGATGAAAACCCTGAACGACCCTTCAATTGGCAGGACTGGTGGAAAGGTCGATCAGATGCAGCGGTGGCATGGCTGACTTTGCGACGCAGTACTCCGTGAAGCGCAACTGAGAGTCAGCTCGGTCGGGAGGGACGATGTGCGGAGGATTCTACGAGGAAATGGAAGTAGTGCGCACGGCCCGCCCTGGTGTCATCATTCCACGTGAGGCCCTTTCACTGACCCCGTCAGTGGGCTTGTAGATAGACCAGTCGACTTATATGCTCAGAGTGGCTTCGGACCCGATGCTGACTCCAGTTGAGTTGATGAACAGGGAGACTCGCCACTGCATAGACGCCTTCGATAAGCGGTCGTGAGCTTCACCGCAAACAGACAATGCGGATTGCGTAAATGAAGCTTGGTAGCGATCTTAACAAGCCAGGCTAGACACCCAGGCGGATTACGTGTACACCCCCGTGTTTCAGTTTGCTAGTGCCTTACAGACTTCAGCATGTACTCGCAGACAGAGCGCATCATTGCTTTCTCTTCTCGACATCTCACGTTTGATCGTAAGCTATTCCACGCGTGAGCTTCTGCCGTCTTCGCCTTCTATATTTAAAGACGCCTAAGCTCAGTGATACCCGCATAGATCATGAAGGCACCAGCAGGAGGCAGATACAACGGTCTCGAGGTTCGTCACAATTGATGCCGTTCGACCTTGGTTGACGGGAAGGTATACGTCCAGACGAGTGACGGAATACGTCTCAGTGAGCGGCAACGGCTGAATACCAGGACGAGAGAACAGAGCTGAGAGGAAGATGAATACGACTCGCCTTCTGATCTGGGGCTTGGAGAGGAGTCGGCCGGGAAGATACAGACTTGCTTTCTCGAATGTCACGAAGACTCCAGCACAGTCAGTCGTCGCATGTCAGGTGATCGATCTTGCTGACGTTTAGGCATTCGAGATTATTAGCGCTATCGATGGTGGTTCAACACTGTCGACCGACATCAGCGTGCGATACTTCGTTGATGGACGTAAACTCTTATCGAGAGGTATGAGGAAAGGCCGCTCTGGCATTTGCAGGCGCGATTGCATGTATGAGCGAACGGCGTCACATGTGTTGGAGCACAAACTGTTCTTTGCGGAACTCGTGAGCACTGTGCCTCACAGTAGTCTACCTGATGTTGACACTTCGACAGCGCTTGGCGGAGGATTCAGATATCGAGTTTGGCGCTTCGCTGAAAGAGCTGGGCGAGATTCGGGTTGTGATTGTAGCAGGTGTGCATGGCAAGAGCAATGTGGAACACCACCGCCACACCATGCCCACTGTCGGCGAGGTGGACGAGAGGCGAAAAAAGGTGAGTCTGAATCTGATAGCACTAAGCAAAGGCGACGCTGGATCGGTCGATAATGCAAGTAGACTGCCTTGGAACGGTCCATAGTTGACTGACCGCTCAGTGGGCTCCATGGAGCAATCGTAAGCGACACGTACAAGTCGTGTGAATTCCACTCTGAGCCTCACACAGAATACGAATTCGTCTTCAAAGTGAGACGGGTGCTTGCTGAAGGGGGAAGTTACCTTATCGTCTAGTACCTGAGCAAACAGATGTTGATGGCTCGAAGGATCATTGAGCCCCGTGCGTCCAAGCGATCCCTCTGGGGTAGAAGCTGAAACCTTCAGCTAGCCCTCCACCGGAACCCTCCCGCTCGCCAGCTGCCCTCGACGAGGACGAAGAAAATGAAGGTGGTACTCAACACGGACCGTCGTTGAACGACCAGAACGCTTCGAGGCTACAGGAGCTGCAGGTAAGCTGATTTCCTGCGGTGCTCGTGAACGTGCCAGACATTGCTGACATCACACGCAGGCGGAGATCGCGCGAATTAAAGCTGAAACTCGAGGGGAAAGGGTCAAAGAGGATATCAAGCCTGACATTAGAGTCGACAGAGAGATGAGCGCAAGTCGTCGCAAACGGCTGAGGGGTGATGGCACCGAGACAAGTCCTGTGGATTTGTCATTCGAGTGAAGATTGTCCTCTCGCCCTTGTATATACAGATGTGGCATCAGGCGTGGAGGACGAGGAGGATACAGAGCGAGAATTATGTGTTCGATACAATCATCAAGACTCGATATGGGACTGCTAAGAGAGAGCGAAAGCACGCCTCGATCGGGTGGAGTCATACTCAATCCCAGACTATGTATACGATATCGCGAGGTGTCTGCCGCGCACAACAGTCTGCGACGCGACACTGAATGACACGCTCAGAGTTACATTATATCTCAAATGCGCTTCGATGCCCTTCTAAAAGACCGTGCGACACGCAAAACAACGTGTAAGTGTGCTCGGATCTTGGAGACAGCCAATTCGTAACGCCACTCGGAGGGCACGGACGTTCAAGCGATCGCAACTTTAGCTGTATCTTGCCGCCTCTGCCAGCTCACCCTATCGTATGGCGTATACTACTGTCTCTGCCATCCCGACCAGTCAGCTATCATGAAGGGCGCTTGGTCAGATGTAAGACACAAGCTCCAACTTTGCCCCGACCCCATCCTGCGCTGGACGCCTCGGCCACAGGCCTCAAGACTGCGTTCTTTAGAAGCCCCGCAGCCACATTTATAGATACATCGCCATTGCCTGGCTGGGATATATAAGCTAGGGAAATCAATCAGATGATTGTCAATGGATTAAAGACTGATACTAGAAACTCTAAAACTGTGCCGGAAACTTAAGAACATGCGGAGGAGACTACACCACTTAGACGCGATCAACCGCTTAGAACTCCTGGGGCCGGATAGCGATCTTGAGGGCTCCTCGGGAAGCCATCTTGTCGAGGGCACCCTGGTAGTCCTTGAGCGGGAAGACGTCGGTGCTACGGGTCAGCTTCGATCTTCAGCGGGGTGGGGTTGACTTACACCATGCCGGTCGTCCTGATCTTGCCGCTGTCAAGGAGGTCGATAGCACGGGGGAAACAGTAAGTCTGAGAGAATGATCCGATGACGCTAAGCTGTCAGCACGGCCGGTGAAGAGTTGACGAAAATGCTCACTTGATCTCATCGATGAAGATCTTGGTGGGCGACCAAGAGACTCGCGCGTTGTCGGCGTAGACACCGTAGATAAGGAGCGTACCGCCTCGGGCGACGTAGTTGATAGCGTCGTTGGCGATCTTCTCAACACCGGTGCACTCGACAACAACATCGAAGCCGTCTGTACATTAGATGATAGCCGAGAGATGTGGTTTGCCTCAAACTTACACGGGTTGTCCTTCTTGATCTGAGCCCATTGCTCGTCGGCATTGGCACGGTCGAGATCGATGTACGCGTCGGCGGCCTCAACTTTACGGGCAATGTCCATCTTGATACCCTTGTTGGCGGCGATGGTGATGTGTCCAGCACCTCCCATCTGATTGTCAGTGGATTGGACCGAGGATAACAGGCTACCGACTCACCTTAATGAGCTGAGCGAGGATGAGACCGGTGGGTCCGGCACCGATCAAAAGAACCTTGGAGCCGAAAGCGAGCTTGAGCTTGTCCATACCGTGGATAGCGCACGACGCGGGCTCAAGAAGGGTAGCCTCCTCGTCGGTGAGGTTCTTGATCTTGTAGCACTTGGAGAAGTCGCTGATTGTCAGTGACGCGCTATGCACAGCAGTCTCAGCACTCACTACTTGATGTACTCGGCGAATCCACCATCTCGGACAACACCGGCAATGGCAAAGTGCTCGCAGAAGAGCTCCTGGCCTCGTCGGCAGTAGTGGCAGTGCTTGCAGGTCTCTGGTCTGTCAGCCCTGACCTGTCGCATTGATCACACGAAACCCACCTCCAACGTCCGCGGCGATCCGGTCTCCCTTCTCGAAGCCGGTGACTTTCGAGCCCATGTCGACGATAGTTCCGACAGCCTCGTGTCCCGGGATGAGCTGGAAAGTCAGTGGGCATTCCTCGCGAGAAGCTGATGGAGCTTACCGGGAACTTGGCCATGAACTCTCCCTCGTGAACGTGGGCCTGGATGATTAGATCTGGCAGAAGCGACAAGAAACGGTCTTACGTCGGTTCCGCAGACACCACAGATGTCGACTATTGAGTCAGCTTCGCTCCGTTTCAATGAGGAGCGGCAGACTTACCCCTCAGAAGGATCTCATTGTCGGCGATAGTGGGGATTGGGACCTTCTTGACAGAGAATTCTCGAGCCTACAGGAAGAATGTGGACGAGAAGATCGACAAGAATTCGGGAGATATGTACGAAGGGGGGGGGG
>Ga0308160_10006936_pt1 | contig 11387 bp, 4 predicted proteins | sample PhyFR1_FD_201036 | JGI IMG/M metagenome (GOLD analysis project Ga0308160, IMG submission 201036) | Phyllosphere microbial communities from UC Gill Tract Community Farm, Albany, California, United States - DLSLF.R1 | ecosystem: Host-associated > Plants > Phyllosphere > Unclassified | place: USA... | reverse complement strand
TGCCATGCCGATGTACCTTCCTTCCTTCCTTCCTTCCTTCCTTCCTGCCGCCGGCGTCGCCGTGCCACACTTCCCCTTTTCCTACGCTTCAAATATGACGTTGTCCTTACACAAGATGTAATGACAGGAACGTGTCGCTGTCGCCCGCTTCTACAGCGTGGACGAGGCAAAACTAGTATTTACAGAGCTATTTTCGGCCCGAAAATGCACACTGTATTTTTTAAGTGTGTCCAGCGAGCACCGGTTTTCATGCATTTCGGGTGACTTTGACCGAATTATTCGTGGTCGAGTTGCGGTTTCGCAACAGAGTCTTGCGTGTAAATATCACATATTGACGCAAGTCGATTGCCGTTTTTTGTCTGCAAGTTAGCTCAACAATGCGCGACGTTGGAAACAACCATGCCGCATAAATACCGCCAGTAATTATTTCATAATAACAAGTAGATTAGATATCACAAAAACTATCACTATTCCATCAGTACCTCTCTTGCCATAATTAAACAGCGTCGTGACGCAGGGATGTCTGGCCTGGCAGCGCGAACGCGCCTTACCTTGAAACTAGAGAGAGAGTGCAATGATGTTGAAAGAGAAGATGGGCGCCCGCGCAGTGCGGCTTGCCTTCGGCCTGGCAGCTGGCCTCGTGATGACCCAAGCCGTGGCCCAGGACGCGCCAATCCAGCGCGTCGAAGTGACCGGCTCGGCCATCAAACGTATCAACGTGGAAGGCGCGCTGCCAATCCAGACCCTGTCGCAGGAAGCCATCGCCAAGACCGGCGCCACCAGCGTCGCTGAACTGGTCCAGACCCTGCCTGCAATGCAAGGCTTCACCATCGGCGCGGTTGCGGCCGGCACCAACTCGGGCGGCCGCGTATCGGCATCGATCCACGGTATCGGTGAAGAGTACACACTGGTGCTGCTCAATGGCCGACGCCTGGCGCCGCAAGGTTCGGGCAGCTCGGTCAATCTGCAGGCGATCCCGCTGAGCGCGGTCGAGCGCGTCGAGATCCTGACCGACGGCGCTTCGGCCCTGTACGGCTCGGACGCCATCGCCGGCGTGATCAACTTCGTGCTCAAGAAAAATCAGCAGGGCGGCGACATCGAAGCCAACTACAGCCAGCCGACCGCCGGTCAGGCCGGTGGATCGCGCTACGTAGCGGCCACCTACGGCTGGGGCGACATCGACACCGACGGCTGGAACGTGCTGGCCAGCTACCGCCGCGACGAGCAAGACCAGATCAAGGCCACCGATCGTGACTTCGCCAATACCGCGTTCCGCCGCTTCTCGAACAACGGCACCAACTACGTCTACGACAACACCAGCACCGCGTCGGTGCCGGCCAACGTCACCGTGGCATTCAACAACCCGGTCGGCGTGCCGCGCATGGATTCGCTCGGCTTCTCGCCCTATCTGCTGGCCAACGGCAGCTGCCCTCCGGGCGGCCTGACGGTCAACAGCATCAACAACAACGGCACGACGGCGCGCAACTGCACCTTCGATTCGGTCCAGACCATCGAAATCGTCCCGGAAAACAAGCGTGACAGCTTCTTCGTCAAGGGCACCAAGAAGCTTGGCGAGAACTTCGAAGCGTTCACCGACATCGCCTACTCGCGCTTCGACCTGACCGCACGTATTGCACCCAATACCGCGCCGTTTACCGTCACTGCCGGTTCGCCGCAGTTCAACCAGTACGTGGCCCCGTACCTGAGCGCCGCCCAGCTGGCCCGCGTCAGCTCGGTGTCAGGCAACTACCGCGCCTACGACTGGGGCACCCGCGACAGCCAGACCATCACCGAGTCCAAGCATGCAGTGGCCGGTATCGAAGGCGACATCGCCGGCTGGAACGTCAACACCGCCCTGACCTGGTCCGAGAACTCGATCGACGAGCGTTATGTCGGCGGCTACATGCGCAACGCCGAGTTCAGCGCAATGCTGCGCAATGGCGCGTTCAACCCGTTCGCCCCGATCGGCACCGTCAGCCCCCAGCTCCAGCAGCAGATCGACGCGTCGGTCTACAACGGTTCGATCCGTGAAGCCTCGACCACGCTCAAGGCGTTCGACGTGCGCGGTTCGCGCGAGTTGTTCTCGCTCGGCGGCGGCAAGGCCCAGCTGGGTATCGGCGCCGACTACCGCGAATACTCGTACGAGCAGACCGCATCGAATGACGCCAAGACCGGCGTGATCTACAACTTCAATGCGCCTGCCCAGTACAACATGAAGCGCGACAACGTCGGCGCTTTCGCGGAGCTGCTGGCCCCGATCACCAAGGAGCTCGAACTGACGGCCGCCCTGCGTCACGACAGCATCTCGGCGATTGACGATTCGCTGCAGGGTCGCACGTTTGGCGAAGACCAGTCGAAGACCACGTACAAAGTCTCGTTCCGCTATCAGCCGAGCCAGATGTTCCTGTTCCGCGGTTCGTACGGCACCGGCTTCAAGGCGCCATCGATGCTCGATATCGCGTCGCCAGTCGTCAATGCCGGCTTCACCGCCAGCTCGTGGGGCTGCCCGATCCAGGACGCGACCCTGTGCCGTCCGGGTACCACCCAGTACAACGTGCTGTCGGCCGGCAACGAAAAACTGCGTCCGGAAACATCGAAGCAATTCACCGTCGGCATGCGTTTTGAGCCGTCGCCACGCTTCTCGGCGGGTCTCGATCTGTGGGACGTGAAGATGAAGGATGCGGTGAGCTCGGTCAGCGAGCAGCAGGCGTGGGCCGATCCGGCCACCTTCCGCGAATTGTTCCAGACCTACACCGAACCGTCGACCGGCCGTACCTACTGGGCCTTCCTGCGTTCGTCAGTGAACATCGGCCAGACCCACAACCGCGGTATCGACTGGGACATGACCTCGCGCCAGCGCCTGAGCTTCGGCAACTGGACCACGACCCTGAACGGCACCTACATGCTGAAGTCGGACTACACCCGTCCAGGCACCAGCGACCAGTGGACCAACAGCATGAACTTCTTCGGCATCAACAATGCCGTGACGTTCCGCCACGTTGTCCGCCTGTCGACCTCGCTCGACACCGGCAAGCTGTCGAACTCGCTGATCGTCAACTACCGCAACGGCTACACCGATGCATCGGCGACCGTGCGTAACATCGACACCGGCCTGAACGTCACCGGTTTCCGTCTGGAAGTGCCGTCGTTCACCACCTTCGACTGGCAAGGCCGCTATGCGTTCACCGATGCCTTCACGCTGCGCGCCGGCATGAAGAACATCTTCGACCGCCAGCCGCCGCTGTCGCTGCGTGCATCGTCGGGCCACCAGGTCGGCTTCGACCCGCGCTACGCCGATCCACTCGGTCGCCAGCTGTACGTCACCGGCAACTACAAGTTTTAAGTTGATCGTGTGACTGCCCGGCCAGGTTGGCCGGGCATGCAAAAAGGGCTGGATTCCTTGCGGGATCCAGCCCTTTGTTTTATTCCGGAACGCGTGGTTTATTTATGATTGATCCGGCCACGGCGTCAGGATCTCGAAGCCGCCTTTGGTCACCACGATCATGTGCTCCCACTGCGCCGAGAGCGAGCCGTCGCGCGTCTTGACGGTCCAGCCGTCGTCGAGCCCGATCACTTCGTCGTCGCCGGCGTTGATCATCGGTTCAACCGTAAACGTCATGCCTTCTTTCAGCAGCAGGCCGGTGTTGGGGCGGCCGTAATGCAGCACCTGTGGTTCTTCATGGTAGACGCGGCCGATGCCGTGGCCGCAGTAGTCGCGCACCACCGAGTAGCCGGCCGCTTCGGCCAGCTTCTGGATCGCATGGCCGACGTCGCCCAGGCGCGCGCCGGGACGCACCGCGCGAATCCCGGCCATCATCGCGTCATAGGTGGTGTCGACCAGCTTCTTCGCTTCCGGACTCGGGGTGCCGGCGTAGTACATGCGGCTGGTGTCGCCGTGCCAGCCGTCCTTGATCACGGTGACGTCGATATTGACGATGTCGCCGTCGACCAGGATATCCTGCTCGCTCGGGATGCCGTGGCAGACCACGCCGTTGATGGACGTGCACAGGGTCTTGGGAAAGCCGTGATAGCCGACGTTCGCCGGGGTCGCCTTTTGCACCTTGCGGATGTAGTCGTGGCAGCGGCGGTCGAGTTCTTCGGTCGAGACGCCCGGCACCACATATTCCTTGATCATCTCCAGCACTTCGGCGGCCATGCGGCCGGCGACGCGCATCTTGGCGATGTCCTTGTCGGTCTTGAGTTTGATGGTCATTGTTGTTTCGTACTGGCCGCATTCGCGGCAAAGCCGCCATCATACCGCGTGCGCCAAAAAGAAAACGCCCCGCGGGGCGTTTTCAAGGCTCGGCGCAGGCCCTTACCGGCGCACCGGCCCGGGCCTGCAATCAGCGCGGCATCAGCAGATTACAGCTTCATGCGCAGGCCGACATAGAAGCGGCGGCCGATCGGATCATACGTGCCGGCATCGGTCTCGGTGCCGGTGTCGTTGCCAGTCAGGCCGGTGATGATCGGCGGCGCCTTGGTGTCGAACACATTGTCCAGGCCGAAGTACAGCTCGGTCGTGCGGTGCAGCGCATACGTCACCTGCAGGTCGGTGTAGGTGCGCGAACCGATGCCGATCGAGCGCGGCGGCAGGTCGAACTGTGCCAGGAACTGGTCGTCCAGGTACGATTTGCCGATGTAGCTGACCGTCGACTGCACGTTGAAGCCGTTCCAGCGGTAGCCCAGGTTCAGGGTCGCCTTGTTCTTGGCGGCGCCGATTTCATCGACGAACGGATCGCGTTCGCTGTCCGGCAGTGGCTGGTCCCAGCCTTCGCGCACGTAGGTGTAGGCCACGCGTGCATTCATGCGGCCCGGGCCGACGGTGTCGTTCCAGCCGGCGGTGACGTCGATGCCTTCGGTGCCGCGCCCGCCGCTGTTGCTGACGGCGGTGTCGATTTCATCGAGCGAACCCGAGCTGTTGGCGCCGGCCGCTGCCGGACGACGACGGATGAAATCGCAGAACGAGGTGTTGGCGCCGCTATAGCAGTTCTGCAGCGCGTACTGGCGCGGGGTGCTGACGATCGCGTCCGAGATATCGATCTTGAAGTAGTCGGCCGTGAAGGTCATGCGGCTGAGCATCGGGATCGAACGCGGGGTGATCACCACGCCCACCGTGGTCGAGCGGCCTTTTTCTTCGAACAGGTCCGGGTTACCGCGGTTGAAGCCGCTGATGCCCTGGATGTCCGCCTGGTTCAGGGTGAACGAACCGTTGGCGTTGATGTTGGCCAGCACCCCCGGCGCGGCGCGGCAGGCGGCGTCGAACTGGCCGCTCGAGGTGGCGGTCACGCCCACGCATGGGTCGACCAGGCCGGTCGGGAAGTCCTGGCTCGGGGCCTGGTACAGTTCGTTGATGTTCGGCGCGCGGGTCGACAGGGCGCGGGTGGCGCGCAGCTTGATGTCGCTGATCGGCTGCCATTCGAAGCCGGCGTTCCAGCTGTTGGTGCGGCCCACGGTCGAGTAGTCGCCGGCGCGGAACGCGCCCAGCAGGCTCAGCGACTTGGCGAAGGCCACGTCCTTGAGCAGCGGTACGCGGGTTTCCACGAACAGTTCCTTGACGCTGAACGAGCCCTGGGTTTCAGGAATCGCGTTGCCGCCGTTCAGGCCGGCCTGGGTCAGCGCGTCAGGCGTGGCGCGCGATTCTTCCTTGCGCCATTCGAAGCCGGTCGCGATCGACAGGGCGCCGGCCGGCAGTTCGAACACGTCGCCGGTCAGCGTACCGCCCACCAGTTTCTGGGTGGTGGTGGTTTGCAGCGAACCCGGGGCATTGATGTACTTGACCGCTTCCGGGCTCAGGGCATTGAAGCCAAACACGCTGGCCGGCGCGCATCCCTGGGCGCGCGCATTGGCGTCGGCGCAGACCACGGTGCCGTTCGGGCCAGGCACGGCCTGCAGCGCGTTGCGGAAGTTCAGCACATTGACCTGGCCGGTCGAATCCTGCGATTCCTTGGTCGAACCGTAGGCGCCGAACACCTCGTAGTTCCAGCTGCCGGTGACGACCCCTTTGAGGCCGGTGGCGAAGCGGAACGTGTCGCGCTCGGCGCGGCTGGTGCGGTTGCCGAAATCGGCCATGCGGCGCGTGAAGTAGTAGTCGCGCAGGCCGTCGCCGTCGGTGTCGCTGATGCGGTCGTACAGGTATTGCGGCACCAGCGGATTGCGTACCGCCACGCCATTGACGAACGACTCGGCCGGCACCTGACCATCGCTGCCAGGGAAGATGTCTTCGGCGCCAAGCGGGTACGGTTCGATGTTGGTCGAGACCTTGGTCGAGGCGTAGGTGCCCTCGAAGAAGGCCGAGTGCTTCTCGTTGAGTTGCAGCTCGCCGTTGGCGGCCATCAGGAAGCGCTCGGTCGGCACCGCGATCGAGCGGTAGGCCGAGCGGTTGAAGCCGGTTGCCCCCTGGCCGGCCGAGCCGTTGGTCGAGACCGGGATCGGGTTGCCGGCGGCGTCGTAGGTAAAGCTGCCGGTGTCGTGGAAGAAGGTGCCCTGGGGCGCGAAGCTGGAGTAGTTCGGACGGTCGGCGATGAAGGCATCGGCCGGGTCGCCGGTGCGCAGCAGGCGCGACTGCTGATCGACGGCCGACGCGCGGCGGTCGGCCGAGCGCACCGCGCCCTGGCGCGAATAGCCCAGGTGACCCATCACGTTGGCGGTGCCTTCGGCGTTGCTGGTGCCGAAGGTCAGGCCGACCTTGCGCTTCTGGTCGTCGCCCTGTTCGTAGGATTCACCGACCTGGACATCGGCCAGGATGCCGTTGAAGTTGCGCTTGGTGATGATGTTGATCACGCCGGCCACCGCGTCCGAGCCGTAGGCGGCCGAGGCGCCGCCGGTAAGCAGTTCGACGCGCTCGATGAAGTCGGTCGGGATGGTGTTCAGGTCGACTGCCGATTCACCCGGGATACCGGCCACGAAACGGCGGCCATTGACCAGCACCAGGGTGCGCGAGATGCCCAGGTTGCGCAGGTCGACGGTGGAAACGCCGGCGCTCGAGGTCAGGAAGTTGGAGTTGGTGCGGCTGTAGGTGGGCGAACCCATGGTCGGGTTTTCCAGCAGCAGCTCCTGCAGGTTGGTGGCGCCCGACGCGGCGATGTCGGCCGCGGTCACCACTTGCAGCGGCGACGGCGATTCGGCGCCCGGCGAATTGATGCGCGAGCCGGTCACTTGCACGGTCTGGGTGCTGACAACCTCGGGCGCGTTCTGCGCGTAGGCTGCTTGCATGCTCATTGCGACACCGCCCAGGCACATCAGCCGGATCGAGCGGGACAGGATTTTTTCCATCATTTTAATTATGCTCCTTGGGAAATGAACAAGCTGCGCCAACCACGCGCAACGGTCGTCGGGCTTCATCGAAACCAGTAGTTCATTGTTGCCAAGGCAATGCATTCCCGTCAATTGAACACGAAGGCGGCAACAAAAATGTTGTGAAATCGCCTCATGATTTCTGTCAACTTTGTGCGTCCGGGAAGCACGACTTCCATAGTGCCAGCACGCTCTGCGGATGATGCCCCACCAGTGAAGGCTCGACCCGGGTCTTGTCATGCCCCTGCAGGCGCACGCTGTGCTGCAGGCGGCGCATGGCGCGGTAGGCGTCGGCGGTGGCCGCGGCCTGGGCCGGGTCGATCAGGCCCAGTTCGCCGCACATGCGCAGCAGCGCGATGTTGCCGGCGTTGGCGGTCAATTGCGGATAGGCGTGGGCGTGGCGCAGCACCAGGTATTGCACGATGAACTCAATATCGATCATGCCGCCCGGGTCTTGCTTGAGGTCGAACTGGGCGCTGCGGTTGACGTTGGCGCCGCGCATGCGGTGGCGCATGCCGGTCACTTCCTGCTTCAGTTGCGCTTCCTGCTGCGTGCGGTCCTTGCGCAGCACCTGCTCGCGGATTTGCTCGAAGCGCGCGCCGATGGCGGCGTCGCCGGCGCAGAAGCGCGCCCGCGTCAGGGCCTGGTGTTCCCACAGCCAGGCTGCATCGTTCTGGTAGCGCTCGAACGCGGTCACCGACGACACCAGCATGCCGCTGGCGCCGTCCGGGCGCAGGGCGGTGTCGACGTCGAACAGGATGCCGGCCGGAGTGTGCGCCGTCATCCAGGTGATGAAGCGTTGCGCCAGGCGCGCGTACAGGGGCGGGGCGTCCTGGTCGTCGTCGTCGAACAGGAAGATTACGTCGAGGTCGGACACGTAGCCGAGTTCCTTGCCGCCCAGCTTGCCGTAGGCAATCACGGCAAAGCGCGGCTGCTCGCGGTGGCGGTTGCCGACCGTGCTCCAGGCATGCTTGATGGTGGCGCCGACGATGGTGTCGGCCAGCGCCGACAAGTGGTCGGCCAGGTGCTCGACCGACAGTTCGCCGGCCAGGTCCAGCGCCAGCAGGCGGAACAATTGGGCGTGGTGGGCCTCGCGCAGGATGTCGAGCTGGCGCTCGGTGTCGCCGCCCGCTGCGCTCAGGTGCGCGTCGAGCAGCGCGGCCAGCTGCGCCATATCGCCGGCGCCTTCGTTGCGGTCGTCCAGCAGTTCGTCGAGCAGCAGCGGGTGCTGGGTCAGGAAGGTGGCGGCCCAGCCGCTGGCGTTGATCATGCGGATCACGCGCTCGAGCGTGTGCGGGTATTCGGTCAGCAGCGACAGGTAGGCCGAGCGGCGCCCGATCGCCTCGAACAGGTCGAGCAGCCGGCCCAGCGTGGCGGCGTGGCTGCCGATGCCCGCTTCGCGCACCACGCTGATGACCTGGGGCAGGGCGGCGTCGAGCAGCAGCAACAGGCGCGCGCGGCTGGCATCGGGCAGGCTGGTCAGGCGCGGACCTTGCAGCGTGGTGGCCAGGCGCGCTGCGGCCGCGCGGGCGTCGTCGAAGCCGAGTCCCGTCAGGCGGGCGGCGAGCGCATCCAGGTTATCCAGCTCGTCGCCCAGGGTCGGCGCGTCCGGATCCTGGTCCGGGGTTTCCTTGTCGGCGAAGATGGCGTCGAACTGCTGCGCCACGAAGCTGCGCTGCTGTTCCAGGCGTTCGAGCAACGTCGCCTGGTCGGCGCAGCCCATCATGCGCGCCACCGCCAGCCGGTCCTGGTCGGCCACCGGCAGGGTATGGGTCTGGGCGTCTTCCAGGTATTGCACGCGGTGCTCGAGGTTGCGCAGGAAGGTATAGGCCTGCAACAGCTGCTCGACCGTGTCGGGCGTGAGCAGGTCGCGCTCGGCCAGCAGACGCAGCGTGGTGCGGGTCGATTTTTCGCGCAGCGCCGGGTCGCGCCCGCCGCGGATCAGCTGGAATACCTGGGCCAGGAATTCGATTTCGCGAATCCCGCCGCGCCCCAGTTTGACGTTGTGGCTGCGCTCGGGGTGCAGGCGCTCCTGGCGTTTGACTTCGGCGCGAATCTGGGCATGCATGTTGCGGATCGCGTCGATCACGCCGAAATCGAGGTAACGCCGGAACACGAAGGGCCGTACGATCGCATCCAGCGCGGCGATGTCTTCCGGCTCGCCGGTGACGGCGCGCGCCTTGACCCAGGCGTAGCGTTCCCATTCGCGGCCCTGCACGATCAGATATTCCTCGACCATGTTGAGGCTGGCCGCGAGCGGACCGGAGTTGCCGTTCGGGCGCAGCGCCATGTCGACCCGGAACGTGAAGCCGTCCTCGATCACTTCGGACAGGGCCGCGTTCAGGCGCCGGCCCAGGCGCACGAAGAATTCGTGGTTCGACAACTGGCGCTGGCCGGGAGCGGCGTCGGTGTCGCCGTCTTCCGGATAGACGAAGATCAGGTCGATGTCGGAGGACACGTTCAGTTCGGCGCCGCCTTGCTTGCCCATCGCCAGCACGATCAGGTGTTGCGGACGGCCGGACTCCTCGCCGAGCGGCATGCCATGCGCCGCCACCATCTCGGCCATGAGCGTATCGACGTGGGTGCGGATGGCGAAGTCGGCGAAGGCGGTCATTGCCGTGACGACTTCGTCGAGCGCCGCCTGGCCGCCCAGGTCGCGCGCAATAATGGAACTAACCAACAGGTTGCGCACCCGCCGCATGGCGCGCTCGAGCGGCAGGCCGGCATCGATTTCGCGCGTCAACAGGGCGCGGAAATCGACGCCGCCCAGCGATAATGCCGACAGGACCGTCAGTTGCCCGGCGCGCTGCGGCGCGGCGCCGAGCCAGCGCTGAACGAAACGCGACGGCGCGCTGGCCAGGAGGGCATCGAAAGCGGGTGCGGGTGCAGGTGCGGGTGCGGGTGCGGCCGGGCAAGCTGGGTTCATCGTCGATCCTGAAAGGGTGGGGCGGGTGCCGGTGGCTTGGCGGTAATGACACTGAATCGGCGCGAAACCGGCGCCAACGTGACCGTAAAATGACGTCAACGTGACACTCAAAACGGCTGTGCTGCGCGGTCGATGCGGTAGAATGGCCAGCTTTGCTGCCCCGGTCAGCACCGATGGTAAGGTAACCGCCGCAATAGTTGCAAGCGAGCTGTTTGAAGCGCGTTGTTGCACCGAATTACAGTGAAGTCCCAGAGTTCAATTTACGGCGAGCGTTTGTTATTAGCACCTTGATGCACAACCCGGATCCGCAGGCGGCGTCCGCGTCGGCCGCGCCGGCCACGCGCTGGGGACGCGCGCGCGCCGCGTATCGGATGGCCAACCTGGCCTCGCACCATGTGCTCGGCTTCACCGTCAAGCTGGTGCTGCTGGTGTATTTCGCGCTGGCCGTGCTGTTCCTGGTGCTGCGCTATGCCATCCTGCCCAACATCGGCCTGTACAAGGACGACATCGAGCGCGCCGCCGCCAATGCGCTGGGTGGCAAAGTCACCATCGGTCAATTGTCCGCCTCGTGGCATGGCCTGCGTCCGGCGCTGTCGCTGGCCGACGTGCGTTTGCACGACGCCCGCGGCCGGCCGGCGCTGGCGCTGCCGAAGGTCGAGGCCACGCTCGGCTGGTGGAGCGTGGCCGCGCTCGAGCCGCGCTTTGCCTCGCTCGACATCAGCGGCCCGCGCCTGGCCGTGCGGCGCGGGCGCGACGGCGTGTTCGAAGTGGCCGGGGTGCGCCTCGATCCGCGCCAGAGAGGCGCTGGCGGCGGCGCCGACTGGCTGCTGCGCCAGCGCGAGATCGTGATCCGCGGTGGCCGCGTCGACTGGACCGACGAGCTGCGTGGCGCGCCGACACTCGTCCTGCAGGACGTCACACTGGCCCTGCTCAACCGCTGGGGCAGCCACCACTTCGCATTGAAAGCGACCCCGCCCAAGGCGCTGGGCCGTCCGCTCGACCTGCGCGCCGAGTTCCGCCACCGCTTCGGCGGCGCGCCGTCGGACCTGTCGCGCTGGAAGGGCGAGCTCTACGCCGACCTGCGCGAGGTCGACCTGGCCGCCTGGCGCCGCCACATCGATTATCCGATCCAGGTCGAGCGCGGCCGCGGTTCGCTGCGCGCATGGCT
>Ga0308160_10006935_pt1 | contig 11387 bp, 12 predicted proteins | sample PhyFR1_FD_201036 | JGI IMG/M metagenome (GOLD analysis project Ga0308160, IMG submission 201036) | Phyllosphere microbial communities from UC Gill Tract Community Farm, Albany, California, United States - DLSLF.R1 | ecosystem: Host-associated > Plants > Phyllosphere > Unclassified | place: USA... | reverse complement strand
ACGGTGCTGTTGCCGAGGATATCGGCCGAGAACAGCGGCTCGCGGTAATAGGGACGGGCCGGGTCGAGGCGGCCATCGGCCTTGTCGGGCGCCGGCGTAAAGGTATGGCTGGCGATATTGAAACGGTCGCCATTGTCGAGGTAGCTCAGGCGCACATTGCTGATGTTGAAAGCGCCCTGCTGCGCATTCGCCGCCGACAGATCGACCACCAGCGCCCCCTTGTAGCCGATGACTTCGACATCGCGTTGCGGCCCCACCACCATCGCCGTGTTCTCGTCGATGCCCAGGCCGAGCTTGTAGCCTTTTTGCAGCATGGCCGGCAGCATGCGCGCAAAGCGGCCGCGCACCAGCAGGTGCTGGTCGACAAACACGTCGTCGCCGATGAAGCCAAGGCCGGGGGTGATTTCCTGGCCGTCGGTGAGGCCGAGTTTCAGGGTGGCGAGTACGGGCTTTGGATGGCCGAACATCGAGGAACTCATGATGGCGGCGCCGGCGCTGGTGCCGGCGATCACGCCACCGCGCCGGTACATGCTCCACAGGGCGTCGAGCACCAGGCTGTTGGCGCCGTCGGGGCGGCGCAGGGCGGCGGTGATGCGGGCCTGGTCGCCGCCGGCAAAGTAGGCGCCGCCGGCGGAGCGCACCGCCTTTGCCAGTGCGGGATTGTCGGCGGCGGCCTGGTAGTCGGTGCCGGTGAGGCGCACGGCGACAGGGACGAAAAAGGCATTCGCACCGTAGCGGTTCAGGCGCTCGACGATGCTGGCGCCGGATTTTTCGGGATTTGCGGAAGCGGAGGCGAAGACGGCGATGCGCGCGCCCTTGCCGCCTGCCAGTTCGACGATGCGGTCCCAGACGGCAGCGTTATCCGGGCGCAGCGCCCCGCCGATGATGACCAGCGAACCCTTGGGCGGGCCCTCGGGCAGACCCTCGGCGGCGCGCACGGGCGAACCGGACAGCAAGGCCAGCACCAGGGCGACAGGAACAGCGAACCGGACCATGATGCGCTCCTTCTCGGACAGTCAAAGCGTAAGCCTGATTCCAGAAAGATGTCGCCATGTTGAGTCTCCTCAGGAGACGTAAATGTTAGGGAAATAGCGCTCCATCAAGGTTTCCGGCTTGACAGGCGCGGTGAAGCCGAAGCGCTCGTACAGGCTGTGGGCGTCGCTCGTGGCGAGGGTAAAACGGCGCAGGCGCTGCAGGCTGGGGTGGCGCAGCACGGCCCCCACCAGCTGCTTGCCGTAGCCATGGCCGCGGTATTCCGGCACCACGAACACGTCGACCAGATTGGCAAAGGTGGCGAAGTCGGTGATCACGCGGGCAAAGGCGATTTGCCGTCCGTCGAGGTAGCCGCCGAAGCAGAGCGAATTTTCAATGGCCCGTTCGACGATGGGCCGCGAAATCCCCACCGCCCAGCTCGACTGCTCGCTGAGGAAGCGGTAGATCATCGCGATGTCGAGCAGCGACTGGTCGGTGCTGACCTCGAAATTGGAATCGTTGGTAGTCATCGTCTGGGCCATCTGGCGAAAAAGTCAATTCTAGTCCCGTTTGCACAAGCGACAAGTTCCGCTTGGGCGAACCGAGCCGCCCTTGTCAGCGCGCGTCCACGTGGTTTTGCAGATAGCGTTCCGGCAGCGTCAGGTGCGCGTCTTCGGCGCGCCAGACCAGGTTGGCGATCCACCAGCGCTTGCCGTCGTGCACCAGCTGGATGCTGTTGATGCCGCGCATGAAAGGCTTGGCATCGTGCGGCGCGCGCAACAATTCGTAGGTGCTGAACACGTGCGCCAGCTGGCCGAAGGTTTCGGTACGGCGCGCAATTTCGCGCTCATAAAAACCGTTCGCGCTGAAGGTGCTCATGTTGCGGCTGATGTAGTCTTCGACCGTCATCGGGCGCAGGGCGAAGCTGCCGTGATTTTGCGGAACGATCATCGACAGTTTCGCGTCCGGCACGAACAGCGCGCGCATGCGGTTCCAGTTGCGCGCTGCGCCGGCCGGGCCGGAGATCACCTCGTACAGGGCGGCGACGGTGGCATCGACCGAGGCGCCATCGGCCTCCTTCACGGTGGCCGGCTGGGCCGGGGCGGTATGGACCTGCGGCTGTGCCGGCGCCTGGGCTTGTGCTTGGGCCGGCACGGCCGGCTGCGCCGCCTGCTGCGGCTGGGCCTGGGCTGCGCCGACTGCGAACACGGCCGCCAGGGCCAGCGGGAACCATCCTCTCTTCATCGATCTCTCCGTTGCGTAAGACTGAACATGCGCATCATGGGCGATTTTGGCCGCCTTGTCATCCGGCCCCGGCCCCGCCGGCCGCCGCGCGTGGCGGTTTATAATCGGGGAAATCAACTGGAACTCACCCATGACTTCACAATTCTCCAAGAAAGCCGAAGCCTGGTCGGCGCGCTTCTCCGAACCCGTCTCCGATCTCGTCAAGCGCTACACCGCCTCCGTGTTCTTCGACAAGCGCCTGGCCCTGTTCGACATCCAGGGTTCGCTCGCCCACGCCGAAATGCTGGCCGCGCAAGGCATCATCAGTAGCGAGGACCGCGCCGAGATCGAACGCGGCATGGCGCAGATCCGCGGCGAAATCGAGGCCGGCAGTTTCGAGTGGCTGCTCGATCTGGAGGATGTACACCTGAACATCGAAAAGCGCCTGACCGAACTGGTCGGCGACGCCGGCAAGCGCCTGCACACCGGCCGCTCGCGCAACGACCAGGTGGCCACCGATATCCGCCTGTACGTGCGCGCCGCCATCGACGATGTGCTGGTGCTGCTGAACAGCCTGCGCAGCGCGCTGACTGACCTGGCCGAGCGCCACTTCGACACCATCATGCCGGGCTTTACGCACTTGCAGGTGGCGCAGCCGATCACCTTCGGCCACCACATGCTGGCCTACGTGGAAATGTTCGGCCGCGATGCCGAGCGCATGATGGACGCCCGCCGCCGCGTGAACCGCCTGCCGCTGGGCGCCGCCGCCCTGGCCGGCACCACCTTCCCGATCGACCGTCTGCGCGTGGCGCACAACCTCGGCTTCGAAGACGTGTGCCACAACTCGCTCGACGCCGTGTCCGACCGCGATTTCGCGATCGAGTTCACGGCAGCGGCCTCGCTGATCATGATGCACGTCTCGCGCATGTCGGAAGAACTGGTTATGTGGATGAGCCCGCGCATCGGCTTCATCGACATCGCCGACCGCTTCTGCACCGGCTCGTCGATCATGCCGCAAAAGAAAAACCCGGACGTGCCGGAGCTGGCGCGCGGCAAGACCGGCCGCGTGTACGGCCACCTGGCTTCGCTGCTGACCCTGATGAAAGGCCAGCCGCTGGCCTACAACAAGGACAACCAGGAAGATAAAGAGCCGCTGTTCGATACCGTCGACACCGTGCTCGATACCCTGCGCATCTTCACCGACATGGCGGGCGGCATCACGGTGAAGGCCGAGAACATGCGCGCCGCGGCGCTGCAGGGTTATGCCACGGCGACCGACCTGGCCGATTACCTGGTCAAGAAGGGCCTGCCTTTCCGCGACGCGCACGAAGCCGTGGCGCATGCGGTGCGTGCCTGCGACGTGGCCGGGGTCGACTTGTCGGAGATGTCGCTGGAAACCTTGCAGGGTTTCTCGCCGCTGATCGGGGACGACGTGTTTGCGGTGCTGACGCTCGAAGGTTCGGTGGCGGCGCGCGATCACGTGGGCGGCACGGCGCCGAATCAGGTGAAAAAGGCGATCGAGCGCGTGCGTGGGCAGTTGAAGGATTAACTGACCAACGGCGTATCCGGTACGGTGGGCACTCCGTGCCCACGCAGTTACGTGCGGCGCTCCTGGACTCGTTCGGATGAATATCGCTCGTAACGCGTCACTGTGCCGCGATTAAAAACATCACATCGGACCGCGACTGGCGGATGCTGCGCGAGCGACATTTCGCTGCTGCTGTCCGATAGATACGCACGTAACCGCGTGGGCACGGGGTGCCCACCGTACGGAGTGCGCCGTGGCCATTGTTCCGTTGTAGGGTGGACACCTGTGTCCACGCCGTATGGCACCATAGAATGAGCCAACGCCAATCTCCAATTGCCGCTTCACCCATTTGATGTCAGCATGCATGCTTGATAACAACATCAACCCAGCATGGACACCCAGCTCTGGCTGATCTGCTTCCTCACCTTCGTCATCCACCTGATCGGCACGCTCGCCTACTCGGTACGTATCGCCGGCGTGCGCACGCGCAGGATTGCCGTCTCGTTTGCCCTGTTCAGCATCCTGGTGCTGGTGTCGCGTACGTCGAACTCCTTCCTCGGCCCCTTCCTCGCCAAGCGCGTCGAGTCGAACCTGGCCGGCACGGTGGTCACGAACCTGCTGTCCGACTTCCGCTGGCTGCTGGTATCAAGCTCGCTGGCGACGATTGCCGGCGCCCTTTTGATTCCAACTTTCCAGCGCGTGTTCTGCCGCGCCGTCGAGCATTTCCAGGTGCACCGCTCGGTGCCGAAACTGATCCTGCACGGATTCTTCAAGGGCGGCCTTTCCTACATCAAGCACTCGGCCACGCTGCCATCGGCGCCGCAGGTCAGCAAGCCAACAAGAACCGGCGCCGTATCCTGGTCCATCCTGCTGCTGAACATCGGCGCCGCCGCACTCTGGACCGTGGGCGTGTTCGCCGCCCTGTACGCCGGTGCACTCGATCCGGCGGTGCGCGTGACGTCCAGCACCCTGTCCTCGATCATCAACGGCGGCGCCACCATCATGATGGCGGTCTTCATCGACCCGCATTTGTCCGGCATGACCGACGACGTGGTAGAAGGCAAACTCGACGAAGCGGAGTTCCGCCAGGGGATCGTGTGGCTGGTGGGCAGCCGCCTGGCCGGCACCTTGCTGGCGCAATTGCTGCTGGTGCCGTCGGCCCTGGTGATCGTCTACGTGGCGCGGATCATTTGAAGGAAGGCAAGGCAGCGCACGCTTCCCCGGCATCTGGCTAGAATCTCTAACAAGCCATATCGCAAGGGAATCACATGCATCGCTACAAAAACCGCAGCGGCGACGCCGGCGTCGTTGCCTACGACATCGGCCGGCGTTCGATTACCGTGGAATTCGACGGCGGCCCGCGCTACCTCTACACCGACCAAAGCGCCGGCGCCGACAACATCACGGAAATGCAGCGCCTGGCCACGCTCGGCAGCGGCCTCTCGACCTACATCAGCCAGGTAGTGCGCGAGCGCTATGCGCGCAAATTGAATTGAACGCACCACTTATGAAACTCAGCACCCTGCCCGAGCGCGGCTATGCCGTCTTCTTGTTCGACATGGACGGCACCCTGCTCACCTCGATCCGCTCCGCCGAACGCGTCTGGTCCACCTGGGCGCAGCGCCATGGCCTGGACGTCGAGAAATTCCTGCCGACCTTGCACGGCAAGCGCACCCACGACACCATCAGCCAACTGAAATTGCCCGGCGTCGACCCGATTGCCGAAGCTGCCTGGATCACGGCGGCCGAGATCGAAGACGTGGCCGATATCGAAGCCATCACCGGCGCGGCGGACTTTCTTGACAGCCTGCCGCCTGAGCGCTGGGGCATCGTCACCTCGGCGCCGCGCAAACTGGCCGAGGCGCGCCTGGCGGCGGCCGGCCTGCCATCGCACCGGTTGCTGGTGGCGGCCGAGGATGTCGAGCGCGGCAAGCCGGCGCCCGATCCTTTCCTGCTCGGCGCCCGCAAGCTTGGCGTGGCCCCGGCCGATTGCCTGGTGTTCGAGGACACGCAGACCGGTTTGCGTTCGGCGGCGGCAGCCGGGATGGACGCGATCGTCGTCACCCTGACCCACACGCATCCGATGGAAACGGACATACCCGCCGTGCTCGACTACGCCGATTTGCAGGCGCATACCGGTCCGGACGGCCAGCTGTGGGTGCGGCGCAAAGCTGCCTGAACCGCTCAGGCGCCGAACGCGCCATCGATCGTGTGCATGGCACCGGTGACGAAGCCCGCCTCCGGCCCTGCCAGCCAGGCCACCATCGCCGCCACCTCTTCCGGCCGGCCATGGCGCTTGAGTGCCATGAAGCTGTGCATCAGGTCTTTCATCGGGCCATCGGCCGGATTCGCCTCGGTATCGATCGGGCCGGGCTGGACCACGTTCACCGTGATCTCGCGCGGCCCGAAATCCCGCGCCAGGCCGCGCGCCATGCCCTGCAGCGCCGACTTACTCAGCGCATACGCCGCCAGGCCCGGCATCGGCATGCGGTCGCCGTTGACGGAACCGATGACAATGATGCGCCCGCCCTGTGGCATGCTGCGCGCCGCCTCGACCGACGCGTGGTAGGGCGCATGGACGTTGATTCGCAGCAGACGGTCGACGGCATCCGGTTCGAGTTCGAGCGCATTGCCGAACAGGGCGATGCCGGCGTTCACGACCAGCACGTCGAGCGGCCCGCTGCTGCGTACCACCTTGACGACGGCGTCGCGGTCCGCGCTGTCGGCCTGGACCGCCTTGCTCCCGGTCTCGGCGGCCAGCGCTTGCGCCGCCGCCGGCGACCCGGCGTAGGTGAACGTGACATTCGCGCCGTCCGCAACGAAGCGGCGCACGACCGCCGCGCCAATGCCGCGGCTGCCACCCAGCACCAGCACCGACTTGTCCTTGAAAGTAGCCATTCAACACCTCTATGCAATTAATGTAGGAGTCGCTACAATAATCGTTCCACAGACCGTGTCAAGCGATTTATATAGTGACCACTAAAAATATACCGAAGCCCCGCGGCCGCCCTCGGCAATTCGACCCCGAGCAGGCGACCGAAGTGGCGCAGCAGCTGTTTCATGCGCGCGGTTACGATGATGTGAGTGTGGCCGACGTGACCGATGCCCTGGGCATCAAGACGCCGAGTTTTTATGCAGCTTTTGGCAGCAAGGCCGGGCTGTACAACCGGGTCATCGAACGCTACAGCACCAAGGGCGCCATCCCGCTCGGCGATTTGCTGCTTCCTGGGCGCCCGGTTGTCGAATGCCTGACGGCCTTGCTCGAAGATACCGCCCGCCGCTACGCCGCCAACCCCGATGCGCCCGGCTGCATCGTGCTCGAGGGCTGCCATAGCAACGACGAGGAAGCCCGCACGGCGGCGCGCGCCGCCCATGCGGCCGCCGAGCAGGTGATCTGCGACTACATCGCCGCGCGCTACCCCGAGCAGGCGCCGGCCATCTCCGCGTATGTCAGCACCGTGATGAATGGCCTGTCGGCCAAGGCCAGGATGGGACAAAGCCAGGACGCCCTGCTGTCCAGCGCCCGCCTGGCCAGCCTCGCCCTGGCGCAAGCGCTGCCGGCTTAAGCCTTGCCAGCTTGAGCCTTGCCCTCGGGTTGCTGCAGCCACAGGTGCAGGCACAGGATGGCGAGCGGCACCGCCAGCGCCACGAACCCGAAGGCAAGGTAAGCAAACGCCGCCGCGCCACAGCCCAAGGCAAAGGCCAGCACTGGCCAGAAAAATTTGGCGCAGCGCGCACGGGTAGCCGCATCGGCCGCGCCGCGCAGGCGGTCGACCGTGTCGATCACGAGTTGGGTCACGTTCCCCGTCATCATCGAGGTCGGCGCAAGCTGGGTCAGCACCAGCTTGCTGGCCGCGCTGTGCGCACCCATGGCGGCGGCGCCGAGCAAGCCGGCTATCAGCGCCAGCGTTCCAGCGCTTTTGCCCAGCGGTTCGGCCAGCATGCCGCAGACCATGAAGCCGAGCAGCAAGACCAGCTGCAGCAAGTAGGTTGGCTTGATGGCCGCCATGCCCTGCTGTTCGCAACGCGCCACCAGCAAGCGCGCCGCGGCCACGCCCAGGATAAACGCCGGGAATGCCAGCAGTTTCAGGAGCGACGGCGTCTGCGCCGGATTGGCCGCCGCCGCGGCGATCAGCACGAAGTTGCCGGTGACGTGGGCCGTGAACAGCCCGAAAAGCGCGATGAAGCCGAGCGTGTCGACATAGCCGGCCAGGAAGCCCATGCTGGCGCCTTGCAGGCGCTGAAAGCGGATCGAAGGGGAAATGCGCGGCGCGGCTGCGCCCTGGGTGAGTGCTTGCATGATGCGGCTCCCTGGTGCGCCGGGCGCTGGCGGCCCGGCTTGGTAAATGAAAGACGGCTTAGCGCACCGGGGCCGGGACGGGCGCCAGTACTTCGTTGTGCCCCTTGTTGCGCGCCGCCGCCTTGTGCACCATGGTGTAGGCGTAGTCGACACCCATGCCGTAGGCACCCGAGTGCTCGCGCACGATATCCATCACGGCGTCGTAGGTCTCGCGCTGCGCCCAGTCGCGCTGCCATTCGAGCAGAACCTGCTGCCAGGTGACCGGCACCACGCCGCCCTGGATCATGCGCTGCATGGCGAAGTCGTGGGCTTCCTTGGTGGTACCGCCCGAGGCGTCGGCAACCATGTAGATCTCGTAGTCGCCTTCGAGCATGGCGCACAGGGCGAAGGTGGTGTTGCAGACTTCGGTCCAGAGACCGGCGACGATGACTTTCTTGCGGCCGTTGGCTTTCAGGGCGTCGCGCACTTTCTGGTCGTCCCAGGAATTCATCGAGGTGCGCTCGAGGATAGGATGATCGGGGAAGACGTCCAGGATTTCCGGGTAGGTCTTGCCGGAGAAGGAATCGGTCTCGACAGTGGTGATGATGGTCGGGATGGCGAATGCCCTGGCGGCCTTGGCCAGGCCGACCACGTTGTTCTTCAGGGTCTGGCGGTCGATCGACTGCACGCCGAAGGCCATTTGCGGCTGGTGGTCGATAATGATCAGTTGCGAATTGTGTGGGGTCAAAACCTCGAGTTTGGCGTTGTTCATGGTGTGCTCCTCTATGTGAAATGAATTGATTTCATCGATGGCTTCGACGCTGTGCAGCTTGTGCTTTTTCGCTGCGCCTTGCCTTGTGTTCGATGCGATGGAGTCATTATGCGTGGCACAAACAGAAACAAAAAACGAGTTATTTACCAATCAATCATCGAAATTTTTGAACGAGCAAATCATGAGCCACAGCACCCTTCCCCTGGTTCTGCTTCCGGGCTATATGCTGGATGACACGCTGTGGGACGACGTCGTTCCGCTGCTGCCGGCAGACCTGCCGGTTCACCGCTTGCCGCTAGCGCCTGGTACCACGATGGAAGAGATTGCGCACAACATTGCCGAGGCGGCGCCAGAGCGCTTCGTGCTGGTGGGGTTTTCGCTGGGCGGCTATGTGGCACGCAAGGTGGCGGAGTTGTTTCAGCAACGGGTGGCGGCGCTGGTGCTGATTGTAACGTCGCTGGAAGCCGACAGCGCGGAGCGGGCCAGGGCCAAGCAGCAAGCGATCGCGGCCATGGACCCGGCAAACTTCCGCGGCCTGAGTACGGGCGCGATTGCGCAATCGCTGCATCCGGACCGGCGTGGCGACAAGGCGCTGGTGGCGCGTATCCGGAACATGGGCCGGGAACTCGGCCACGCGGCCATGGCCGTGCAGTCGAACCTGCGGCGCGACGGCATCGCGGCGGCATCGCTGCGCTGCCCGACCCTGGTGATTGCGGCGGCCCAGGATGGCTTGCGCAGCGAGGCGGAAAGCGAAGAACTGGCGGCAGCGATTCCCGGCGCGTGCCTGAAAATCATCGACAATTCAGGCCATATGCTGCCGCTGGAACAGCCGCAAGCCTTGGCGGCGCTGATCCAGGACTGGCTCGCGGAACTGGACCACGTGCGCTGATTGGTTTGCAGGATGTTCAAAGTACACCAATACGCAACACCCGCCGCAAATTCGACGAAATTGCGTGACAGTTGCCATAGCGCAATTTAAGATAACCCGCCTTCTCCACGCTTTTGCCGCACGCATGCGCGCGCCTCTCCAATGATAACATCAACAATATCGCCGGCTGACGAGAGCGCATCTTTGCCTCTTTGCTGACAGTTGTCCTGGTTGTGGGCGTCATTTCCACCGCCGCCATCATTCCCTTCCTGATCCACAACGACATATGGCAGGTAGCCGTTGCCGATATATTGGCACTGGTCTGGATGTTCGCGATCTGGCGCGCCAGGCGGCTGTCATACGCCGCCCGCGTCATGCACTTTCTGGCGGTGGTGTACGTGCTGGCGATCGTCCTGATGCTGTCGGTCGGTTCCGCCAGCCTGAGCTACCTGCTCGGCCCGCCCCTGATCGCGGCCATCCTGCTGAACCTGCGCTCCGCCATGATCGCCACCGCCCTCGGCGTTGCCGCCCTGGTCGTGGCCGGCGCCACCAGCCATATCGAATTGAGCGTGCCGGGCATGAGCGGTGCGCCGCTCAAATCCTCGATCGTCGCCGCCATCAATTTCAGCACGGTGGGCATCATGCTGTCGCTGACCTGCAGCACCCTCCTGCAGGGTCTGGCGCGTTCGCTCAAGGAGATCGAACTCACGTCCGCAGCCGTGGCGCACCTGAACGACATGGTCCTGATCCTCGAGGCTGCCCACAATCCCGGGCCGGACCAGCCCATCGTCTTCGTCAACGACGCCTTCCTGCACAGGATGGGCTATGCACGCGCCGACGTCCTTGGTAAAGGCTTGCACCTCCTGCGCGGCCAGGATACCGATGACACCGTCTTCGCCGGCCTGTTTCAGGCAATGGCGGCAAACCGGACCGCCAAGGCCGAGATGATGGCCTGCACCGGGGCTGGCGCGGCGTTCTGGATCGACATCGAGGTGATGCCCTTCACCCGCGACAAGGAAAGCGCGAGCCACTGGGTGGTCGTCAGCCGCGACACGTCAACGACGAACGCGGTCATGCCACCGGCGACGTGTTACTCGAACATGCCGCCGCGCGCTTGAAACAGGCCATGCGCAGCACCGACCTGGTCGCCCGCATCGGTGGCGACGAATTCGTCATTTTGCTGGACAACTGCGATCCGCATGTGGATACCGCTGCACGCCGCGCCCTGGAGACCGCCGCCCTGGTGCGCAACGCCCTGGCAGCGCCGCTCGACCTCAAGGGCCAGCCCTACCGTATCGGGGCCAGCATCGGCATCGCCCTGGCCAGGCCCGGCGGGCCGGGTGCGCACGACCTGCTGCGCGAAGCCGACAGCGCGATGTACCACGCCAAGGCCGGCGGGCGCGATGGCGTGATGGTGTTCGAAGATGCCATGCTGGCGGACGCCCAGCGCGGCCTGCCGGTCGGCGCCGAGCTCCTGATGCGCTGGCGCCGTGCCGACGGCAGCATGGAGCGGCCGGATGTCTTCATTCCCGTGGCCGAATCGAGCGGCCTGATCGTGCCGCTCGGGCATTGGGCCTTGCGCCAGGCCTGCGCCGCCTGGCTGGCGCTGAACAAGGTCGGATGCCCCCTGCCCTTGTCGCTCAATGTCAGCCCGATCCAGTTCCGCCAGCCCGACTTCGTCGAGCAGGTGCAGCGGATTTTTGCAGAGATGGGCGTGCCGCCGCAGGAATTCATCTTCGAAGTC
>Ga0308160_10006934_pt1 | contig 11387 bp, 10 predicted proteins | sample PhyFR1_FD_201036 | JGI IMG/M metagenome (GOLD analysis project Ga0308160, IMG submission 201036) | Phyllosphere microbial communities from UC Gill Tract Community Farm, Albany, California, United States - DLSLF.R1 | ecosystem: Host-associated > Plants > Phyllosphere > Unclassified | place: USA... | reverse complement strand
GACGAGCCGAACAGCACCGGCGACGAACGCGTGCTCTACGTCGCGAGCTCGTCGTCCGCCGAACCGGTCGTGCGCGCCTACGACGTGGACGGCCGGCGCGTGAAGAACGGCCGTGTGCTCGTCCGGCTCGACGAGGGCGAGGGGGTCCCGGACGGCATCCGCGTCGACGAGCACGGCAACGTGTGGTCCTCCACGCACCGCGGGGTCACGGTCGTCGCGCCGGACGGCACGCGGATCGGGGACGTCGCCGTCCCCGAGGTGGTCGCGAACCTGTGCTTCGGCGGCGACGACGGCACGACCCTGTTCGTCACCGCCACGACCTCGGTGTACCGCATCGCGACCACGACCCGGGACGCCGCTGCCGTATCCTGACCCGGCCATGCAGTGCGACTACTTCGACCGCGGGGTGTGCCGGTCGTGCACCCTCATGGGTCAGCCCTACGCCGACCAGGTGCTCGACAAGGAGATCCGCACGCGCGAGCTCCTGCACGACGCGGTCGAGCGATCGGGCGGTCCCGGGGCGGTCGAGTGGCTGCCGGCGATCACCAGCCCGGAGTCCGGGTACCGGAACAAGGCGAAGATGGTCGTCGGCGGGACCGTGCAGCGCCCGACCGTCGGCATCCTCGACCACCGCCAGCGCGGCGTGGACCTGCGGCACTGCGGGATCTGCACGCCCGGCATCCGGCGCGCGCTCCCCGTCCTCGCGGACTTCGTCGCCGATGCCGGCCTCGTGCCGTACGACGTCGCCGCGCGCCGGGGCGAGCTGAAGTTCGTGCTCGTGACGGAGTCGCCCGACGGCGAGCTGATGGTGCGCTTCGTGCTCCGCTCGGAGGGCCAGCTGCCCCGGCTCCGCGAGCACCTGGGCGCACTCCGACAGGTGCTGCCCGAGGCCGTCGTGGTGACCGCCAACCTGCTGCCCGAGCACAAGGCCGTCACGGAGGGCGACCGCGAGATCGTGCTCACCGAGCAGGAGACCCTGTCGATGCGCTTCGACGCGGTCACGATGCACCTGCGCCCGCAGAGCTTCTTCCAGACGAACACCGCCGTCGCCGCCCAGCTGTACGACCAGGCGACGGCGTGGGTCGACGAGGTGGCACCCGCGTCGATGTGGGACCTCTACTGCGGCGTCGGCGGGTTCGCGCTGCACGCCGCTCGACCCGGCCGCGCCGTCACGGGCATCGAGACCAGCCGCGAGGCGATCCGGTCGGCGAAGCAGTCCGCGCGGGAGGCCGGCCTCGCCGACGTGCGCTTCGCGGCGGACGACGCGACGGAGCACGCCCTCCGCGCGCGGGTGGACGCCGTCCCGGAGCTCGTGGTCGTGAACCCGCCCCGCCGAGGCATCGGCGCGACGCTCGCGACGTGGCTCGAGGAGTCGTCGGTCGAGCACGTCGTGTACTCGAGCTGCAACCCGGTGACGCTCGCGACGGACCTCGCGCGCATGCCGTCGCTCCGCCTCCGGCGGGCGCGGGTGCTCGACATGTTCCCGCAGACGGGTCACCTCGAAGCCGTGACGCTGCTGTCCAGGGCGTGATCAGCCGGTGACCAGGCGGCGGACGGGAGGCGTCCGGCCAGGCCGCCCCGTGCCTCCCGGCCGCCGCATTGCCAGGGAACTGCCAAGGTCACGTACCCGGGTACGCCGCGATCCCCGCAGGGACAACGATGCGGACGTACAGGAATGCACCCGGGGTACATAGCATCTTCGGGTAGAACTCATTGTCTCGGTTTGATAACAGTGGCGGATTTCCTATCGTTGCCGACCAGACGCCGCCGGCATGAGTCCACTGCCCCCGGAGGCGCACCCCCACGACACGACCGCGACCGGTCGGGACGGGCAGTGGCGATCGAGACCGCTCCGGCGGTGCCCTCGGTCCGTGGTCCCGGTGGAGCGAACAACCATGAAGAAGCTTTCTCGCACCCGCACCATCGTCGGTGGCCTGGCGTTCGCCGGCATCGCCGCGACCGGTGTCGGCCTCGCCGCAGCGCCCGCGAACGCAGCATCCGGTTCGACCTGGGACGCTCTCGCGCAGTGCGAGTCCGGCGGCAACTGGGCCATCAACACCGGCAACGGCTACTACGGCGGCCTGCAGTTCAACCTCGGCACGTGGCAGGCGAACGGCGGCTCGGGCAACCCGGCCTCCGCGAGCCGCGCGTCCCAGATCGCCGTCGCCGAGCGCGTGCTCGCGACGCAGGGGTGGGGCGCCTGGCCGGCCTGCTCCGCGAAGCTCGGTCTGAGCGGGACCGCCGGTGCCGCCCCGCAGGCCGCCGCTCCGGCCCCGGCTCCCGCGCCCCAGGCTGCCCCGCAGCGTCAGGCCGCCCCGCAGCAGGCCGCGCCCCAGCAGGCCGCCCCGCAGCGCCAGGCAGCTCCGCAGCAGGCCGCCCCGAAGGCGACGACCCCGGCCGCGCCGAAGGTCACCGCTCCGAGCAAGCCCGCCGCGGTCCCGACCAGCGGCAAGACGTACACGATCCAGTCGGGTGACACGCTCGACGCGATCGCGACGAAGCTGAACATCGACGGCGGCTACATGAAGCTGTGGGCCGCGAACACGTCGACCGTCGACGACGCGAACCTCATCTACGCCGGCCAGGAGCTCCAGCTCCCCGCCTGATCGACCGCTCGATCGAGCACGAGACCCCGTGGCGCACCCGCCACGGGGTCTCGTGCGTCGTGTCACCGCGGGAGGTCGTCGAACCAGTGCTGCAGGTCGTCGGAACGGAGGGCCCGGGCGAGGGCCCGGCGCTCGGGTTCGTCGATCCGGACGAACGACTGCCCGTCGGCGGTCGTGCCGCTCCCCGCGGTCGGCACCGTGCCGGTGACGAGGTCGTCCGCGCCGATCCCGCGCAGTGACCACCCGAGCCGGACGAGCGTGGGGGCGTCGAGGCCGGCGTCGACGGCGAGGTGCGCGCTCGTCGCGGTGACGAAGTCGCGGAGCCGTCCGGGGCTCGTCAACGTGCCGCGGGACAGGGCCTGCCGGAACACCCCGCGCAGGAACGCCTGCTGGTTGCGGACGCGGGTGTGGTCGGCATCGGGGAACGCGTACCGCTCCCGCACGAAGGCGAGCGCCTCCGCGCCATCGAGGTGGTTCGCGCCCCGGACGAAGTGGTGTCCGCGCGCCGTGAAGTCCTCGCTCGACTGCACCGTCACGCCGCCCAGGGCGTCGGTCATCGCGGCGAAGCCCGCGAAGTCGATCTCGGCGACGTGGTCGATCCGCACGTCGAGCAGTCGTTCCACCGTCTGCACCGTCAGCGGGACGCCGCCCCAGGAGTACGCGGCGTTGATCTTGGCGGCACCGTGTCCGGGGACGTCCACCCAGGAGTCACGCATGATCGACACGAGGTGGACGTGCCGGCGGTCGGCGGGTACGTGCGCGAGCACGAGGGTGTCCGACCGTCCGCCCGCCGCGTGGTCGCCGTCGGGGTCGAGCGCGGCCCGCGAGTCCGACCCGATGAGCAGGACGTTCTCCGCCGTGCCCGTCGCCGCCGGGCGGGTGCCCGCGGGGAACGGGTCGGCGAGCACCTCGGTGTGCCGGTCGAAGCTCCGGGCGAGCCCGCCGACGAACAGCGCGACCACCACCGCGAGCACCGTGGCGACGCCGACCAGGGACCCGACCGTCGCGACCAGCGCGACGAGGAACGGACGCCGGCGTCCGACGCTGGCTGCTGCTGCTGCTGCTGCGGCCGCTGCCCGGGCGGCGCGACGTTCGGACATCGGGACTCCTGCCGGTCAGGTCGGCCTTGCGCCGACCGCGGCAGTCTACTACATGCAGTATTTCAGTTGCTGCCCTTGTGGAGGACCGCGGCCAGTCGCCTCCGCAGGTCCTCGTCATCGGGGAGGACCTCGCGCTCGACGTGCTGCGCGGTCTCCCATGCTCGGCGTCCGGCGTCCGTGACCGAGACGACGCGTCGACGACGGTCCTCCGGGTGCGCGGTGCGCGCGACGAGCCCGTCGCGTTCGGCGCGCTCGAGCGTCCGTGACATGGTCTGCGGCTGCACCCGGGCCGTGCGCGCGATCGTGTCCGCCCCGGTCGGGCCGGTCCGCAGCAGGATGTCGATGGCGACGAGCACCGCGTGCGACAGGCCGATGGCCCGCAGGCGCTCGTCCCACTCGCGTTCGACGGCGCGTGCCGCGGCCGAGAGCAGGCGTCCGAGCGGCCACTGCTCGGCGGGTTCGTGCATGAGGGGAGTCTAGGGCGGAGGGCCGGACGGCAAGGTAGTCAGCATGCTGACCATCGGTGTACGCTCGCCGACGTGTCCCGCTTCCTCCGCATCGTCCTGCCGGCCCTCGTCATCCTCGTGTGGCTCGTCGTCGCCGGTGTCGGCGGACCCGTCTTCGGGAAGATCTCCGAGGTCGCCACGAACGACCAGACCTCGTTCCTGCCGGCCTCGGCCGACGCGACGGCGGTGCAGGAGCGCGCCGCCGACTTCCGGCAGCCGTCGGGGGCGCCGGCGATCGTCGTGCTCGAGCGCGACGGGGGCCTGACGACGGACGACCTGGCGGACGCGCGACGGCTCCGCGCCACGCTCGGTGACCGGGACGACGTGCAGGCCGTCAGCCCGGTGATCCCGAGCGAGGACGGGGACGCCGCGGAGATCGTGGCGACCCTGACCGAGGACGCCGAGACCGGGGACGTCGTGGCGGCGATCCGGTCCGAGGTCGACGCGGCGCTCCCGACCGGCGTGGCCGGGTACGTCACCGGCCCGGCGGGCTTCACGGCCGACCTGACCGCGGCGTTCGCGGGCATCGACGGGCTGCTCCTCGGCGTCGCGCTGGCCGCGGTCTTCGTCATCCTCGTGGTCGTCTACCGCTCGCCCCTGCTGCCGTTCCTCGTGCTCGGGACGGCGACCTTCGCGCTGTGCGCCTCGATCCTCGTCGTGTACGCGCTGGCGAAGGCGGGCATCGTCACCGTGAACGGCCAGGTGCAGGGCATCCTGTCGATCCTCGTGATCGGCGCCGCGACCGACTACGCGCTCCTCTACACGTCGCGGTTCCGCGAGGCCCTCCGGGACCACCGCACGGGGTGGGGCGCGACGCGGGCCGCGCTCCGCGGAGCGGTCGAACCGATCGTCGCCTCGGGCGGCACCGTGATCGTCGGCGTCCTGTGCCTGCTCTTCTCGGACCTGAACTCCAACAAGGCGCTCGGCCCGGTCGCCGCCATCGGCATCGCGTTCAGCCTCCTGGCGTCCCTGACCCTGCTCCCCGCGCTCCTCATGGCGTTCCGGCGTGCGGCCTTCTGGCCACGACGCCCGGTGCACGGCAGCGCGCACCCGGTGCTGACCGGACCGGACGCCCGCGGGGTGTGGGCGCGCGTCGGTCGGCTCGTCGCCCGTCGCGCCCGCACTGTGTGGATCGTCTGCACGGTGGCACTGCTCGCCATGGGGGCCGGACTCGTCGGGCTCCGCGCGGACGGGGTGCCGCAGAGCGACCTGGTCATCGGGGCGTCCCAGGCGCGCGACGGCCAGGACGTGCTCGCCGACCACTTCCCGGGCGGCTCCGGCAGCCCGGCCCTGGTCGTCGGCCCGGAGCGCGACCTCGACCGGCTCGTCGCCGCGGTCGGCGCGGTCGACGGTGTCGACGGCGTGGTCGCGGCGGCGCAGGACAGCCCGTCGGGCACGACACCGGTGGGGGAGGACACCGGACCCACCGGCCGGCCGGTCGCCGAGCCGACCGTGTCCGACGGCGACGTGCTGCTCGAGGCGACGCTGCGCGCACCGGCGGACTCCTCGGCGGCGGAGCAGACCGTCCGTGATCTCCGTGCGGCGGTGGAGCGGGTGTCGCCGGGCACCCTCGTCGGCGGGGTCACCGCGACGGCGCTCGACACCGACGAGACCGGGATCCGCGACCGCACCGTGATCATCCCGATCGTGCTCGTGGTGATCCTGGTCATCCTGATGCTCCTGCTGCGGAGCATCGTGGCGCCGCTCGTGCTGATCGGCAGCGTGGTCGTGTCCTTCGCGGCCGCCCTCGGCGTCGGCGCGCTCGTCTTCGACCACGTCCTGCACCTGCCGGGAGCCGACCCTTCGGTGCCGCTGTTCTCGTTCGTCTTCCTGGTCGCGCTCGGGGTCGACTACAACATCTTCCTCATGACCCGGGTGCGCGAGGAGAGCCTGCGGCACGGTCCGCGCGAGGGGGTACTCCGCGGCCTCGGGGCGACCGGCGGCGTCATCACCTCCGCCGGTGTCGTCCTGGCGGCGACCTTCGCGGCACTCGGGGTGATCCCGATCCTGTTCCTCGTGCAGATCGCGTTCGTCGTCGCGTTCGGCGTGCTGCTCGACACCGTCGTGGTGCGGTCCCTGCTCGTGCCGGCGGTCGTGCACGACCTCGGACGGCACGCCTGGTGGCCCTCCCGCCTCTCGCGGACCGGCCGTCACATGTGACACGCTGGTGCCATGCCCGTCCCCTCCACACAGCCGGCCGCCGAACGCAAGCTGCTCCGCGACACCGTGCAGGACAAGATCCGCGACGCGATCATGGACGGCACGCTCGAGCCGGGTGAGCGCCTCAACGACGACGACCTGATCGCGTGGCTCGGGGTCTCCCGCACCCCCATCCGCGAGGCACTCGCCGAGCTGGCGCGGGCCGGGCTCATCGAGATGGCGCCGAACCGGTACACCCGTGTCGCGGCCCCGACCGAGGCCGAGCTGCTCGATGCCTACCGGACGCTCGGCGTCATCTACGGCGGTGTCGTCCGGCTCGCCGTGCCGCGGTTCACGGCGGCGCAGCGCAAGAAGGTCGTCGCCGTGCTCGACGACGTGGCCGCCCGGGTGGACGCCGACCACCAGGACGAGGTGGCCCGCGAAGGGTCGGACATCTACTCGATGTGGGCGGACGCCTGCGGCAACGCCTCGCTCGCGCAGCTGTGCCGGGCGACCACCGACGGCCTGGCCTTCAAGTTGCGCGTGCCCGAGCTCGCGGAGCTCGTCCCCGCCGCGGTGATCCGGCCCGAGATCGACCGGCTCCGGGCGGCCGTGCTCGAGCAGGACCCCATCGCGGCGGAGCTCGCGATGGAGGCGATCCACCTCCTCCCCACCCGCGACCAGCACTGACCGCGTTCAGCGTCGGCGGCCGGCCCTCAGGGGTTTCCCTGTCCGTTCCACGCTCTGCGGTTATGGTTTCCGGGTGAGCATCGAACCCGAGCAGACGACGCGCCGTGCCCGCCGCGGCCACGTGCCGCCGCGCCACGGACGCCAGAAGCGCGGGGGCGGGATCGTCCTCCCGGCCGTCGCGGGCGTGCTGACCATGGGACTGGTCCTGATGGGCGGCTACGCCGCATCGGCCTTCACGAGCCTGAACAACGGTGTCACCAAGATCGACGCGATCATGCCGCGATCGGGCGGCGACGACGACGACGTCGACGGCAAGGCGCAGAACATCCTGCTCGTCGGCGACGACCACCGCCCGGACAACGCGACGCCGGAGCAGATGGCCGAGCTGAGCACCACGAGCGACGGCGGTGCGACGAACACCGACACGATGATCGTCCTGCACATCAACGCCGACGGCACCCAGGCGACGATGATCTCGTTCCCCCGCGACTCGTACGTCGACATCCCGGGGGTCGGCAAGGGCAAGCTCAACAGCGCGTTCTACTACGGCACCCTCAACGGCGGCGGCGACACCGGCGGGGCGAAGCTGCTCATCAAGACCATCCAGGGCCTGAGCGGACTGTCGATCGACCACTACGTTCGGGTGTCGCTGCTCGGCTTCTACCAGGTCGTCAAGGAGCTCGGCCCCGTCGAGGTCTGCCTCAACGACGCGGTGAACGACCCGTACTCCGGCGTCGACCTGCCCGCCGGCACCTCGCAGCTCGACGCCAAGCAGGCACTCTCGTTCGTGCGCCAGCGGCACGGTCTGCCGAACGGCGACCTCGACCGCAACGTCCGGCAGCAGTACTTCCTGTCGCAGGAGGCCCGCAAGGTGCTCTCCGCGGGCACCCTGCTCAACCCGATCAAGATGAACTCGATCCTCAGCGCGGTCGGCGGGTCGATCCAGACGGACACCGACCTCATCTCGCTGGCGACGCAGATGCGCAACCTGCGGCCGGGCAACATCCAGTCGGCGACGATCCCGACGCTCGGCACGCCGACCATCACGGTCAACGGCTCCGCCCTGTCCATCGTCCAGGTCGACACCGTCGGACTCCCCGCCTTCGTGCAGGGCCTGGTCGGTGAACCGGAGGAGTACACCGCCGCCACCGCGGCGGCACCCGCCGCGACCACCGTCACCGTGCTGAACGGCAGCGGGGTCGAGGGTGCGGCGGCCACCGCGAGCGCGAACCTCACCGCCCGCGGGTACCAGGCGGGCGCCCCCGGCTCGTCGGAGACGACGAAGACGACGCAGGTGCAGTACCCGGCGGGCCAGGAGGCGCAGGCGAAGGCCGTCGCCGCCGTGGTGCCCGGCGCGGTCGCGGTGCGGTCGACGACCGTGACCGGCGTGACGCTCGTGCTCGGGTCAGACGGCCGGACGGTGTCTGCTCCCGCCCCCGCGGGCGGCGCGTCGTCGGCGCCGGCGGACGGTGGTGCGGCGGACGCGAAGCCGTCGAAGCCGTCGAGCTCGAAGTCCTCCGAGCCGAAGCCGAGCTCCACCGACGTGAAGACCTACGGCAAGGAAGGCGTCTGCATCAACTGATGCACGGCGCCCATCCTGGGGCAGCGGCGGAGGCTGGTCGGTAGGTTCGACCGGTGAGCCACGTCGCCCGTCCGATCACCCTGATGACCTACAACGTGAAGAACCCGGACCCGGTGCACGACTGGCCGGCCCGGCTGCCGCTGGTCCTCGACATCATCCGACGCCACGACCCGGACGTCCTCTGCGTGCAGGAGGCGTTCGACCACCAGATGGACGCGCTGCGGGCGGGGCTGCCCGACCACGGCGACGTCGGACAGGGCCGCGAGGGCGGCACCGCGGGCGAGCACGCCGCGGTCTTCTTCCGCCGCGACCGGCTGCGGCCCGTCGACGTCGGGACCTTCTGGCTGTCGGACACCCCAGACGAGCCGGTCTCGAACACGTGGGGCAGCCTGTACCCGCGCGTCGCGAACCACGCACGCTTCGTCGACGTCGACGGCGGCTCCTTCACCCTGCTGACGACGCACTTCGACCACGAGGCGAACGACCACGGCGACGAGGTGCGCCGCCGGAGCGCGGCGCTGGTGGTCGAACGGCTGCAGTCCGTCGACGGCCCCGTGGTCTTCGCGGGCGACTGCAACGAACCGGCCGGGCACGGTCCGGCGTGGCAGGTCTTCGCGGAGGCGGGCTACCAGGACGCGTGGGCCGTCGGCGGCGACCCCGCGGACCGCACCGCGTCGTACAACGACTGGCAGGCGCCGGTGGACTCGGGTGAGCGCATCGACTGGGTGCTGACCCGCGGCGGCGTCGAGGTCGACCGGGTCGTGATCGACCACGACGGACCCGAGACCTGGGCGGCGAGCGACCACTTCCCGGTGGTCGCGACCCTCCGGGTCTGACCGAGCGGCGTCAGCCGGCCGGAGCGGTCAGCAGGAGCGGCGGGCGTGCACGGGCATCGGGGAACCGATGACCGTGACCTCGGTGTCGTTCGTGAGCGCGGAGACACCGTTCGTGCCCCGGTCGTCGTCGTGCTGGTCGTCGTCGTTCCGGTCCTCGGCGACGGAGTCGTCGTCGGTCGGCTCCCACCCGGGCTCGAGCAGCAGTTGCCACGCGCGGGCGTCGCCCGACCCGTAGGACTCCTTGTCCGCCCGGGGCGCGGCGCGGAGGTCGTCCTCGACGTCGTCGCCGACCTGCACCCCGCCCGGCCCGGAGAGTTCGACGCGGCTGCCCGAGCGCGTGCGGACGGAAGACTTGAGCACCCGGACCTCGACCGCGTTGCCGGCGGACGCCGGGACCCGGAGGGCCGCGACGCGGATCGCCCCGGCCCACGTGGACGTGGTGCTGGCCGGGAGGCACGCGCCCCCGTCGCCGACGGCGGTCTGGGTGCGGGAGGGCTTGCCGAGCAGCCGGCCGAGCAGCTCGACGGTGGTCCGGGAGTCGCGCATCGAGACGTCGACGACGGTGTCGTCGTCGTCGCGGAAGACCAGGGACTCCGCGCCGAGCTCGATCGAGTCGACCCGCCGGAGCTCGCGGTTGCTGACCTGCACCGCGGGGTACAGCGTCGGGACGTCGCTGCGGTCCTCGGCGGCGGACGCCGGTGCCGCACTGCCGATGCCGGTCGCGTCGACGCCGGTGGTGCCGACCACGAGGGCGAGCACGGCGGCGCTGATCACGAGCGCAGGACGGGAGTTCACCACTCGACCGTACGACCTGTCGTCTGCCCGGACGACAGGTGTTACCGAATCGCAGCCCGGTCGTCACGTGTTCGTGACCTCGGGGACACGTCACGTCGGTCGTGCGGGGGACACCCGGCTGGACGGCCGGGGCGACCCCGGTGCGTACCGTCCAGGGCATGACGGAGCAGCAGAACGACCAGGGAGCCATCGACCAGTACTCGATGCAGGACCCGACGAAGATGTACGCCGACAAGAAGCCCGACGAGCAGTACCTCGAGGGTGCCGGCACCGACGAGGAGATGGCGGAGAACGTCCCCGCGGACCACGGCGAGGACACCTACCGCGGCTCCGGCCGCCTGCAGGGTCGCAAGGCCCTCGTCACCGGCGGCGACTCCGGCATCGGTGCCGCCGTGGCGATCGCCTACGCCCGCGAGGGTGCCGACGTCGCCATCGTCTACCTGCCCGAGGAGCAGGAGGACGCCGACCGCATCGTCGGGCTCATCGAGGCCGCCGGTCGCACCGCCGTCGCGATCCCGGGCGACATCAAGGAGCTCGCGTTCTGCGAGCGGGCCGTCCAGGAGGCCGTGGACGGCCTCGGCGGGCTCGACATCCTCGTGAACAACGCGGGCAAGCAGCAGAACGTCGACGACATCACGAAGATCTCGGACGAGGAGTTCGACGAGACCTTCAAGACGAACGCGTACGCCACGTTCCGCATCACCAAGGCCGCGGTCCCGCACCTGCAGCCGGGTTCGACGATCATCAACACCACGTCGATCCAGGCGTACGCACCGTCGCCGCACCTCGTGCACTACGCCGCCACCAAGGCGACCGTCAACAACATGGCGAAGGGCCTCGCGGCGCAGCTCGCACCGAAGGGCATCCGCGTCAACGCGGTCGCCCCCGGCCCGATCTGGACCCCGCTGCAGCCGGCCGGCGGCCAGCCGCCGGAGGCGCTGCCGTCCGCGGGCGAGCAGACCTACCTGGGCCGATGGGGCCAGCCCGCCGAGCTCGCGCCGGCGTTCGTCTTCCTGGCCAGCGGTGAGTCGTCCTACGTGGTCGGCGAGACGCTCCACGTCGACGGCGGCATGCCGACGCCGTAGTCGCGACGACCGAGCCTGCGAGGGGGCGCGGTGCCGGCTGGCACCGTC
>Ga0308160_10006933_pt1 | contig 11388 bp, 15 predicted proteins | sample PhyFR1_FD_201036 | JGI IMG/M metagenome (GOLD analysis project Ga0308160, IMG submission 201036) | Phyllosphere microbial communities from UC Gill Tract Community Farm, Albany, California, United States - DLSLF.R1 | ecosystem: Host-associated > Plants > Phyllosphere > Unclassified | place: USA... | reverse complement strand
ACAATCGCGTCGATATATGATTTGGATGATATTTCAATTGGTGAAGTGTCTTGGGATTCGGTAGCGGCGCAGAAACCCTCGACTTCTTGAATCGATTCTAGAGCCGGGTCGATGACGTGCCATTGTTTGGAGAACCAGCTTGCAACATCACTCTGGGGCCCGGAGAGCCATGGATCAAACAGGACGTTGAAGTATCGTCTGGCACCTGCGCTGGGCTCGCCAGGTTTATAATCGGGACGAGGGAGTTGGAGTAACCAAGTCGTATCGGCATTTACTATTTTCGTCAATTCCCATTTTGGTCGCGCAGTGCAGGAGCTCACGGTGATGCAGTATCGGCCTATCAGATTGAGCTGTAGCGCTCAAATTGGATTTCAGCCTCTCTCCAGGGGTTTGAGGTATATCGATCGTCATGTTGTAGAAGTGTTGAAGTGGTAAACCAGACGCAAATGATGTGGTGATTCCAGTAAAACATGATACGACTATTTACACAAAATGCACGTCATACATCACCCCACTGTGCCCCACTTGATCGGATGATCGGGACCTGTCCTGTCGTGTCATCCCATCCGGTCCCCATTCTGCAGACGCGCTGTCGCTGGGGAAACCTTCATCCTACTGGTCCACAAGGAGATCGGGAGGACGGTGATGCAAACAACGCTCAAGCCGAACAAAACACCGACACCACCAGTAGAGCGCCGATCCGCATGGAAGACCCACCCCACTTGCCGGGCGAATATCGGTCGATTGGGATGTCAGACTCTCGTGTATCTATATATGGATGAACTACCGCTCCAGAGTTTACTCTCTCATACTTCCTCCAAATCATGTCGAAACCACTCAAAATCGGACTTGTAGGCTACGGTAACGCCGCAAGGGTATATCATCTCCCATATATCACTTCCAACCCCCACTTTGTGATCCACGCCTTCTATCAACGTGCTCCCGCTCCTGAAGAGGGTAAACCGCATTGTACGGTCGATTACCCCGATGCAAAACACTATACCGATCTCGACAAGTTCTTGGAGGACTCGGAGATTGAGCTTGTATGTGTCTTGACTCAACATGACACGCATGCTTCCTTTGCCGAGAAGGCGTTGTTGGCTGGGAAACATGGTAGGTGTATTTGACCCTGGATAGATCTGGGCTGACCTCTCCTTAGTGGTGGTGGAGAAGCCTGTTGCTGTGAGCCATCAAGAGTTCCAAAAAGCGATCGAAGCATCGCAGAAGAGCAGAAAGCTCTTGATTCCCTTTCAAAGTGAGTCACACTGGGCTAGGTGCTACGTCAGGGCCCGGCTGACAAAAGGCCGACGATACGACTCGGACATGCAGACCCTACAGAAGCTGCTCGAGAGCGAGGCAATGGGAGAAATCACCGATGCTGAAATCCATTACGACCTAGACCTCCCATCCTGGATGGCGGGAATGACGGACCCAGGATGGAAACCGGGAGAAGGCATGAACTTCGGGATCGGATGTCATTCTCTCGATCAAGCTCTTCATCTGTTCGGCAAACCAAAGTCCGTCACTGCGTTCTATCGAACTCTAAGAGGCGTCAAGTCCGAAACGGAAGATACATTCCACATGATCTTGCAATATGCCGATAAACCACTCATAGTCCACGTCAAAACGCATGTCGTCTCGAAAATGAGACAACCTCTAAAATACTTTATAAGAGGGAACAAGGGGACGTATATCAAGTTTGGAGATGATCAGCAAGAACATCAGATTATGAGCGGTATGAAGTATGGTGATGAAGGATTTGGAGAGGAACCGGAAGAGATTTGGGGGGAATTGCAGACTGTTGATAAAGTCTTGGACAGTCAAGAGAACAAGGGAGAGTATTGGGTTGGGAAGGTCAAGCCGGAAAATAGGGGGATCTGGCAGTACTACGAAGACGTCTATCGAGCCGTTAGAGGAGAGATTGGACCAGTCGTCAAGGCAGAGACGTCTCTGTGGGGTATCCGAGTGATTGAACTAGCAAGAGAGAGTGCTACAAAAGGCGTGACCCTTCCTTTTGACTTGTGAATGTCCAGGTAGACTGATTGTACAATGTAAGAATGCATAGGGGCTGTAGCGACTAGATCCCTATGTCTTGACCTTGATTCGCCATCCTACAGCTTTATAACGCGCAGCAGTCAATGCAGCCGTGGCGATGGTCATCATCAATCCACCAAGGATGATGGCATGTGGGAACCGAGCAAATCGATCCGCTTCACTACCAGTACCGATCAACGCTCCGAATATAGGTCCACAGACAAGTTGTGAAAACGATTGGATGACTACAAATCAGCTGTTGATTCTCGAGAGTCGCGTCATCACTCACATAAGGCTTGGCCAACCATGGTCCCACCGAATCTCATGTCGGTAGCAGTCTTGGTGGCAAGTGGTGCCTGAAGACTGACAAATGCACCCCCTGCAATACCCATGATGATAACCAGTATAATACAGGAAGCCATCGATTCGCATGCGAGCCAAACAAAGGACATGATGGTCATCAATAAAGCCGAGACCAGAGTAACGTTGTAGATTCCGACGACATCGGCAAGATCTGATGGTCAGTCAGTCCCATGAATCCTGATGATTTCTCTACTCACATCCTGCGACTAGGCGGCCCGGTATGGAACTGCCGTTCTGGATTACCCTAGGACATCAGCAATGGCAACTATGGAGATGTTCAGGAAAAGACATACAAGAGATAAGGAGCAAATGTGCCAAGTCCAAGCAGTTGACCATATGTACCCTGTCAGGTCAGCTCTTATCCCGTTTCTGAGACAATTTGCGACTTTGTAGGGCTGAGAACTCACGATGTATGTCTGAAACGAAAAGAAGCCTTGAGGTCATCAGCTTTCCAGTCCACAAGGATATACACATCTAAGCGATTCGTCCACGTACCAAAAGAAGCAGTCTAGATTGATCAGCTTTGCACTTTTAAGAAGCGAAGTAAAACCTACCCAAAAGTTCAAGACAGCGAGAACGTACTGCGGATTCCGCCATGCTGGCCGGTAAAAGATTGGTCCGCGTGGTTTTCGAGGTAGACGAGTGGCCAATAGGAGGTAAGATATGATTCCGCAGAATAGGCAGATGAGGGCCATGATCCGGCAAGTCCAGCCGAAACCGACTTTATCGGGGAGGTTGGCGAGGAGGATGGGCCAGACGACGGATCCGACGGATGAACCGGTACTCATCACTCCACTTCTCCATTAGCCTTGCCCCATGGACGTAGGAAAGGGACTCACAAAGCGAGACCTCGTTTGTGGTAGAACCATTGACCGACTACACCCATTGGGCAAATGAACCTATCTTGTCAGCGGCTAACGCAGATAAAGCCCAAGTATCACTTACAGTAAGTTACTTCCCCATGCTATCAGAGTAGCGTGGACGAGGAAGAATTGATAGTACTCCGTACATAGACTGAGCATACAGAAGCCCAAGACGAGAGAAAGGGTTCCGCCTGCTATAAGGGGTTTGTGCCCATACGAGTCGAAAAGTGATCCTGTGAAACATGCTAGACCAAACGTGAAGAAGGCTTGAATCCTGCTAGTCAGCGTAACTCTTGAGCTCTCGAGGTTGACAGATGACCTACGAGATGATCCATGAGATTTGACTCCTGAGACGGTCAGTACTGCTTGATCGCATGATATTGTATTGGACTCACTCTGAATATTCCTGCAGGAATGACGACCGATACAAAGTCTGAAAAGCACCCATCGTTCCAGCCAGACCAAAGCCGCAGAATACGGTCCAAAATGCCCCAACTACACATAACCATGCCTGCCTGGTTAGCATCTCCGCCCAGACCGGAGGTATGGGTGACTCACTCTCAATCCACCATCTGGAAACGTAACTTCATCCGCTACATAAGTCTCTTCACCCTTCTCATCATCTTTATCGTCCGAACACTGAGATTCTCGCCTTTCTTCTATTGGCGCATGTCGAGAGATTTTGGACGGTGCTCGCTCGATTTCCGGTAAGCCCACTATAGACGCGGCTGGTTCAACGAGACTCGTTTGACGCTGGAGTGATGCCGCGCGAGGTCTGGCGGAAGGGACCGTAAGTGAATCTCGTCTTGATACGTTCATCATGCGAATAGACAGAAACAACAGAACATTCAATGCACAAGTATAGTAGACAGACAGACTTGACTACCTGATCACCTCCCCCCTTCTTCTATTCGACTCTAGCTTACTCGAAAATCCACTTCAGGGCCTCCAGCCAACCCCACTCTCGGTCACGTCCGACACCGACACAAATTCCCCGTCTTTTAGGGCCTACGGCCGAGATGTTTTTCCGTGGCTACACACACATATCTCTTGACTTTTGACTGCATAGGGTTTGAATTTCCTGATGACTACTCAGTAGATGAACGGATTCTGAATCGCCTAGACAGTACAATCCATTCTGCAACGCAGAGGCACAGTCTGAACCCCTGTGTTCTCTCCCAATCTGATCCACCGCCAAACGCTTGCTGAAGTAATTGATGGACCGCGGTCCAGTCTAGGAAACCAAGGTGACCCACATTCTCCTCAGTAACGAGCCGGACAAGGAGTTTGTGTACTGGCCCATCGACTGGATAGGTGGTTGGTGCAGTATACGGGTGTTTGCGTCTGGTATAGATCTCGGGAGTGATGAATTCCCTGGTCGCTTCTCGTAAGGCGTACTTTTCGATAAAATCGGCCTTGAGATTCTCGGGACTATGTCCTTCGGCAGGCGAGTATCGTAGCTTCATGCTCGGAGGTAGACCATTGATGTATTCCGTCAATTTATGATCCAAAAAGGGTGTTCGAGCTTCGACAGAGTGGGCCATTTCGACTCGATCTCCCAAACACGATAAGAACTGGTTGGTGAGATGTCCTTTACCCCAGGTGTATAGGGCGGAGTGTAGTGGATGCCATCGATTCTGGATTTTGGTCTTCGTGTACTCGTCGACGTTGTTTGAAACGGTCGATAGCAAGTCGATATCACCGTACTGTTCTCGAATGGATGGATTGAACATGGATAATAGGGGATTGAAGGCCATCATTGATGCGGGTGTCGATATACCATTGAGCTGATTGCCAAGCGTCTTTTCATCAAATAGACGAGAAGTACCGCCAATCCCTTCGTACATTTCTTTAATCACTTGGTCCTGCTCCGCTACTACCTGTTGTCGCTGTCCCGATGTGAGTTGATAGCCTCCTTCCATTGACGCATCCTCCTCTCGGAGGTAATCTGGCAAGTACAAGGGATATCCTGCGAAATGCTCGTCGGCTCCCTCACCCGTCAAGACGACTTTGTAGCCGTGCTGGCGAGGTAGTTCCGACAAGGCGTATTTCCCAACAAAATTGAGGTCGTTGTTGTGATGTTCGATGTGATATACCGCATCTTCAAAATTGTCCGCCAAAGCCGCTTCATCCATATGCTTCTTGAGGAACTTGACACCGAGAAAGTCGGCTGTGCGCTGAGCGATCACTGCTGGTCAGGTTGTCATGACCCTACCGTGATCTCTGGCTTACCGCTCTCGTCAAACCCGCTTGTCTCGTCAAATCCGATACTGAAGCAGCAGACTTTACCAGCGTCTTCACCCTCTTTACTACCCATCGACAACCCTTCTTCCTTGACTAAGTGGGCCGCCATTCCGGCCACCGCAGACGAGTCTATACCCCCAGAAAGGTATATCCCGACCGGAACATCCGCTCTCAGACGTATCCGGACCGACTCGAGCAGTAGCTCTCGGGTATGGGCGATCATCTGGGCTTCTGAGCGAGTCTCGATTTTGTGCTAACTTATGTCAGCTCCGTTTTTCTGGTTTGCTGCAAGTGATGACTGACCTTGTCACGATATTCAGCATCCCAGTATTTCCTGGTTTCTAGCTCCCCACCAGGCTGTATGGTCATATAATGACCTGGTCGTAGCTGACCATCAGGATTGTCACCCAAAAGAATCAAGCCTCACCTTCTGAACACCCTTGAATACTGTTCTAGTATCCTGACCCCAACCCCCGCTGACGATAGCTCCTACATCCCACTCCGCTTCCCACCCCATTCCTAAAAATGCTTTTATCTCTGCTGCTACCATTATCCTTGAGCCGTCTCTCCTCCAGAAAAGTGGTTTGATGCCATATCGATCTCTTCCAGCTAGGAAAGTCTTAGTACGCTGATCGTATATGACCAAAGAAAATTCTCCTCGAAGGTGATGCAGGAACGAACGACCGTATATCAGGTAGAGAGCTATGACGAGTTCCGAGTCGGAGCGACCTTTGAACCGATATGCGGAGACCGATGCAATATGAGAACGGACGGTGTCGTAATCGTAGATCTCGCCATTGACTACAGCGTGAACGAGACCGTCGGGGGAATGGAGTGGTTGTTCGCCGTCAGATGTGAGGTCGTTGATCGCTAGACGACAGTGTCCGAGACCTACACGATGAGCTAGAGTACCATCGCATGTTTATTGTGCTCACCACAGCTTGCGTCATCATTCACCCAGACACCAGTAGCATCAGGTCCGCGGTGGGCAATGAAGCCGAGACTGCTCTCGATGTTGGCTTTCAGTTCAGCTGCACTCCCACCTTGGCCAGGATGACTGTCATATACCGCAATGATCCCGCACATGGCTACTGGCTACTGAGATGTGGGATTGACTCGGAACGACAGATGTTGGAGGCCTATTCGTCAGTATTGACAAACATACTGAGAGGGCCAACAGAGGAATCAGGAATTGCATGATGTCACTGGAATCAGAACTATCGGACCGAACTCACCGGGCAATCCGGGCATACAACTGACGAAACGCACAATGCATACTCTACCGATGCCGAAAGAGAGCTAATAGGCTAAAGAGCACTACCATGCTGCATGATTGATCTTTTAGAAACGCGTACCATACCCTACAAGCTAAAGAAGCTATACAAATTCAAAGCGGAATTGCGGCGAAACATCTAGACGTCCTGAATGACGACTTCTGAATTCTTCTTTCTGTTGGACAACCCTTCGTCCCCGTCTTTCTGCATATCGCCCGAATCGTACCTCTCGAGTCCAGTAGCATTTGCTGGCTCCTCGCCGAATCGGGATTCGCCTTCTGAAACGTCGATCTCTTCAAAGTGCTTGTTCATTCCTGGAGGTGGGGAGAAGAAGCACGCGAGGTAGTAGACGAGGGATGAGATACCGAGACCTGTCAACCATGACTAGGGGTCAGTATGGGGCCATGACTGCGAAAAGAATGACATACCAAGTTGTATACTCGGACAAACCCGATTGGGACGGAGATGTTCTCGTTCAAACTGTGGATGAATCCAGGTGCGTTAACTGCGAAGCCGCTACTTGGTCAGCAATGTCTATATGAAGAGGGCGATGTGCACTTACACAAGGTAAGCGAGGTAGGCCCTCCAGTTGACACCATAGGTGTAGTGGTACCATCCAGCTTTGTCAAGCGAGTAGAGATCATTGACCCTAACGTGACCTCTCCTGACGAGCCAGTAATCTGTGATCATAGGTCCGGCGATACAACTCAATAGAACACCGTAAGATCCGAGGTAGTTGGTGAAGGTGGCAGACGAGGTGTAGAGGAGCCAGGGGTTCATACAGATACCAACGAGGGCAGCGATATATCCACCACGTCGAATGTTGATGTATCGTGGGAAAAGGGCGGTCAAATCACATCCGGCAGAAATGGAGTTGGCAGCGACGTTGAGGAAGAGCTGGACGTAGATGAATCCTAGTGCGATAAATGCGACACCAGCTCGAGTTTTCGAAGAAGGGTCAACATCGAGCATTTTGTCCATGATGTGGACGACATCCCAGATTTGCTCGCCGAACTGGGGTACAGATGCAGAGGCGATTCCGATACCGAGGAAGGAAGTTATGATGAATCCCATAGGCAGGGCGATGATCTGAGGCCAGACGGCGGCTCCGGGAGTCCTGGCTCGGGAAGCGAAATCAGGTGCGTTAGTGACTGGAAGATCAGCGAAGATCCATTATAAACCAGTCGACTTACTCAGGGTGAACATGTTGTTGAAGCATGAGGAGATCGAGATCAACATTTGCCAATGCAAATCACTACCGCTGAGTGAGGAGGGTTGACTAAAGACGGGTCCGACACCTCCAGCTCGAGTGATTGACCATCCAAACAAGGCGAAACCGACAATAGGCGCAATGACAGCTTTGGCCAAGAACCACCACCTAAGTTTGTGGATGGGCACCCAGATGGTGGGGAGAGAGAGGAGCCAGTAGATGACATAACACAGGACGTAGGCGGAAGTGGTCTCGGTGTATGCTGGCATCTTGTTTGGGATGTTGGCGATGGAGGGGAAGAGACATCGTAGGAAGACGTAGACACATTGTCCTCCTAGCCATGCTTGGACTCCCCACCAGATACATGCCATACCGGCTCCTGTCACATCAGCTCGTATCCTTAAGGTGTATGCATACGTGACGTACGGTTGAAGACGGGCCATAGGGAACCAAAGATCCCGAATGTCGTTCGGTTGATGGAGGGGAAGATGAGTCCGAAAACGGCACCAGGTCGAGCGTTCAATACTAGAATGGGTCCAACGAGAGAGTACCCGATGATAACACAGAGGAATGCCTGATGATCAGCTTGGATCCTCGTATCCCAGGTTATGGACGTACCTGCCACCAAGTCAAACCTGCACTGATCATGGAGGAAGCAATGACGAAAGTATTCAAGTTGAAACTATCGGCAATCCAGAACGATACCTGCCAAGTCAGTCACTCTTCATATCTCGCAACGGGAGGGACGTACGAAATTCCAGTGATTCCATGTCTTGTGTTCAGGTCGAACGGGAAGTAGATCCTCGTTGGTCAAGAACAGTTGACGACTAGAAAGACCTTCGGGGTGAGGAGCTTCCAGCTTCCTCAAGAAAGTTGATGCCTTGCCCATTATTGTTCGTGAGCGTAAAAGTTAAGTCTATTCTGAATCTGAGAAAAGCCAGCTCTACCTCCGGCATTCATATATACCTTTCCTATCCATTCCGCACTATCTCGACTCCACTACGTACTTCATACGCTAAGGAATTCCCATACGCCTATCATGGTAAGAAACACCAATCATTTTGATTCCCGGTAATCTTGGCTTGGTTTTACCCAATCAACCATAATTACCAGATCTGGGCGTGATAGACCTGAGGTGGCGCGGCATGTGATAAGGCCGGAAAGACAATATGATTGGTCGGAGTTGGTCGCGTGACATGAAGCCATGGCGGAGAGACATCGGGGCATCGTCCGGGCTCGCTTCTGCTTTGTGCACTGCATATCACCTAGGTTATAGATACCTTGATAAGAGCACACCGACGAGCTCAGCGTCGTAAGTCGACGTGCCAGCGACTTCACGCTCTCGGAAGATCTGGCCTGGCCCAGCCGATGCGGCTGAATTCGCAAATGCAGCTCAGAATACATGTATCCGATAAATCAGGCCGTTGTTCACAAGCATTATTTCGTTATCACGCCTCCTTTGCCTCAGGCTTGGGAACAGTCCACCACTCCTCCACCCCGATATCTTCTGCGACCCACATTCCCCAGCCCATATCCCTATCTCCTTGCTTGGGAGCGGCCCTCCACGGTGCCTGACTTTTCCCACAGGTCTCGGTCCAGGTACTCCATTCGAATTCGTCCGTGGCTTTGGTGGAGCTTTCCGCTTGGGTTTCTTTGTGCCCCTGGCCGGAAGCGAGTTGTTGGGATGCTATGGCCGCTAGGAAGGGGTTTGGATTCTCGGATTGGGTCTTGAGACCTGCTAAGAGCGGGCCGAGGTGGCTTGCGTGAAGGGTTTGGGAGAGGATGATCGCCTTCCATCGTCAGCTAGGCTAAATTGATTTAAAGGCGCTCACCTTATCGGCAGATACCCGGCCAAGGCCAAGACGGGCAGCCAGGACCTGCTGAACGATGGCACGTTTGTCCCTGGCATATCAGTCCTGAGTATCGCTAATGGCGTTGACGAATGACTACTCACGCCTGCTCACACCACCTCAAGACGGTCATATAGGTATCCTGGTCGATGTGGGTATACGGCGACGAATCGGTCGCCCGCTCGATGTAGTCCCTGACATGTGCGAGAGCGGCGCTGTGGCTATATGGGACTGGTAGGACAGGCAAGTCGCGTAGAGTGGACATGGGTATGGAAGATGGTGAAGCGATGTACAAGACAGATAGGTGCTACTGGGTCTGCTGTCGCCATTGACACGCCCTGTACACGCGTTGGGAGACACGCCTCGAATCTGCGGCTCGGATGCCACGACTTGCCACGCTCAGTCCGAACTCGAGTTGAGATCAAGGGCGATAAATGACACTCCTGCCAAGGGCGGAGGATAAAAGGGAGTTATCGATCGTCACAAAGGGGTTTCTCGGCAAGATCGTCCAGATCCCTTTATACTGTATCCCTCTTGTATTGACCTGTTTATGGTATGTGGGTCGATGGACAGCATCGAATGCACTCGATATAGTACTAATCACTTGCACTATGACACAGACAAGGAAGTCGCCCAAGAAGACCGCGGGGAGGTTCGCGGAAGAAGAGATGGTGGACGGAATTTCACTGTCCCCAAGGACACCGGAGACTGACAAAATGAAGAAACCCGAACGACAGTTGTCAGGGAATACGCTAATAGGGAAGCGAGACGATGCTCCGCTACCAAAGAGCACAGAGAAGAAGCGATATTCTGGTGACTCCATTGCCGACTCAGCCCGAGACGACCGAGGAGAATCAGGCAATGCCGACTCAGGAAGAGGACGAGTCCTTCAAAACAAAATGTGGTTCTACACTTTCTTGCTTCATACCATCGCCTACTTTGGCGGGAGTGGGTACATCAACTACCTATCAATCTCTACCGACAAGCAACTTCTCACGGAGGGTGGTCAAGGACCTATCGATTTGTATGTACTCCCATCATACGGCGCTGACGAGGTAGAAACGCGTTGTACATGCTATGTGGGGCTATCGCGATCGGGCTCGGTTCGGCTCTGGTTGCTTTTGGTGTCAGTCCCTGCCCGTCAGGAAAAATGATCATACTAAAACTTAGATTGCGACCTTTATGACTAAGTGGTATTATTGGGCCATCATCGGTAGCATTTTGATTGCAAGCGGTACTCCAATCGGAGGTGCGTATCTTATCGCTGTAGGTGACTTGAAGCTGATCTGACAGTCACCATCTGGAAGATCAGTAGGCCTACCATTGGAACGTCAAGGTGACTAGGCTGATGACCAGATGCCACTGGTAGCATCAGCTACTATACCGGTATGGTCATATTCGGTACCACTGCCCTACTCGGGATTTTCTTCGCCGCTAAGCCATCTCGCCGAAATCGATCCACTCTTGACCTTTTGGGATCATTTAGGGAGCTTATGAGCGAATGCCATGGAGCATACTGGTTGATCATTGTCTGTACGTACATACCTCGG
>Ga0308160_10006931_pt1 | contig 11389 bp, 10 predicted proteins | sample PhyFR1_FD_201036 | JGI IMG/M metagenome (GOLD analysis project Ga0308160, IMG submission 201036) | Phyllosphere microbial communities from UC Gill Tract Community Farm, Albany, California, United States - DLSLF.R1 | ecosystem: Host-associated > Plants > Phyllosphere > Unclassified | place: USA... | reverse complement strand
CGAGGAGCATGCCCGCGAACCACGGGAGCCGGGCGCCGCCACCGACCGGCTGGCGGATCGCCTCGACGACTCCGATCCCCGTCGGCGAGACGAGGTCGACCCGGATCGTCGCCTCGGGCTCGCGGACGGCGAGGTCGAGCGCGACGAACCCGCCGAGCGAGTGCCCGACGACGCGCCAGGACCGGTAGCCGAGCGAGCGAGCGACGGTCGCGACGGCTGCGGAGAGGTCTCCGACCGTCACCGGGTCGGCGGTGGGTAGAGCCGACTCGCCCCACCCCGGGAGGTCCACGGCGATGACGTCGTCGACGACCGCGCCCCGCTCGTCGTCGGCACGGAGGAGGGGTGACCACGTGGTCCAGGAGCCGGCGGCGCCGTGCAGCAGGATCATGGCCGGTCCGCCCGCTTCGCGACCCGCCCGGACGGTGACCGGTCCGATGTCGGTGTCCACCGTGACGCGTCGCAGGCCGAGCGCGGTCGCGTCGGCGGTGATCACGGAGGGGTCGTCCGGCGGGGCAGGACGCGAGGAGTTCACGGGCATGCGTGTCATTCGGAAACGAGGTACCGCTCGGATCGGTGCTCGATCGACGACGCCGGTCCCCCGGTGCGGCGCGCAACCCCCCTTCCGGTCGGGAACCCGGCCGCTACCGTGGTCTGATGCCTGAGAACGCACGCGCCGCCGCAGACCAAGCCGCTGGAACCGCACAGAACAGCACGACCCTCCGCACCCTCGCCCGCACCGGCCACGCCGTCAACGGATTGCTCCACGTCCTCATCGGCGGGATCGCGATCTCCATCGCCCTGTCCGGCGCGGGCGGTGGATCCGGCGGCGGCGGTGACGCGGACCAATCGGGTGCGCTCAAGACGCTTGCAGGCACGCCCGGCGGGATCGTGATCATCTGGGTCGTCGCCGTCGGATTGTTCGCCCTCGGTCTCTGGACGGCGATCTCCGCCTTCCTCGTGCGCGAATCCGACACCCGCAAGCGGTGGAGCAAGCGGATCTCGACCGCCGGACGCGCGATCGCCTACCTCGCCGTCGGATCGACCGCGCTGACCTTCGCCCTCGGCGGCAGCCAGGACTCCTCGCAGTCCAGCCAGGGCCTCACGGCGACCCTCCTATCCTCCCCCGGTGGGGTGTTCGTCGTCATCGTCGTCGGCCTCGTGGTCATCGGCATCGGCGGCTTCTTCGTCTTCAAGGGCGCGACCCGCAAGTTCCTCGAGGACGTCCACCCGCCCACCGGCACGACGAAGCGCGCCGTCGTCGTCCTCGGCGTCGTCGGGTGGATCGCGAAGGGCGTCGCGCTCGTCACGGTCGGGATCCTCTTCATCGTCGCCGCTGCGACCCAGGACCCCGAGAAGGCCTCCGGCATGGACGGCGCCATCTCGGCATTGGCCGCGCTCCCGTTCGGTGTCGTCGTCCTGCTCGTGGTCGGCGTCGGGCTCATCGCCTACGGACTCTTCTGCGGTGCCCGGGCGCGCTGGGGCAGCCTGTAGGACGGTGAGGCGGGCGCCTCGGGCGGCGACGCGGAGGGGTCGGCTCCAGACCATGTCCTGCAAACGCTTGCGTTGCGACTACCGTTAGGAGTATGACGTCTTCTGATTCCACGACGCAGCCCGAGGCGGAACCCGCCGGCGCTACGCAGACCTTCTCCGACCTCGGCCTCGACGACGCGGTGCTCAAGGTACTCAAGGACGTCGGCTACGAGACCCCGTCCGCCATCCAGGCGGCCACCATCCCGCTGCTGCTCGAGGGACGCGACGTCGTCGGCCTCGCACAGACGGGCACCGGCAAGACCGCGGCGTTCGCCCTGCCGATCCTGTCCCGCCTCGACATCACGCAGAAGACGCCGCAGGCGCTCGTCCTCGCACCGACCCGTGAGCTCGCCCTCCAGGTCTGCGAGGCGTTCGAGAAGTACGCCACGCACCTGCGCGGCGTCCACGTCCTGCCCGTCTACGGCGGCCAGGGCTACGGCGTCCAGCTGTCGGCCCTCCGTCGCGGCGTCCACATCGTCGTCGGCACGCCGGGTCGCATCATGGACCACCTCGAGAAGGGCACCCTCGACCTCACGGAGCTCAAGTACCTCGTGCTCGACGAGGCCGACGAGATGCTGAAGATGGGCTTCGCCGAGGACGTCGAGACGATCCTGGCCGACACCCCGAAGGACAAGCAGGTCGCGCTGTTCTCCGCGACGATGCCGTCGTCCATCCGTCGCATCTCCGCGAAGTACCTGAACAACCCGGAAGAGATCACGGTCAAGACGAAGACCACGACCTCGGCCAGCATCACGCAGCGCTACCTGACGGTCTCCTACCCGCAGAAGGTGGACGCGCTGACCCGCATCCTCGAGACCGAGAACTTCAGCGCGATGATCATCTTCACGCGCACGAAGAACGAGACCGAGACGCTCGCGGAGAAGCTCCGGGCGCGCGGCTACTCGGCGGCCGCCATCAACGGCGACGTCGCCCAGGTGCAGCGCGAGCGGACCGTCAACCAGCTGAAGGCCGGCAAGCTCGACATCCTCGTCGCGACCGATGTCGCCGCGCGCGGTCTCGACGTCGAGCGCATCAGCCACGTCGTCAACTACGACATCCCCGTCGACACCGAGTCCTACGTGCACCGCATCGGCCGCACGGGCCGCGCCGGACGCACTGGTGACGCGATCAGCTTCGTCACGCCGCGCGAGCGCCACCTCCTGAAGGCCATCGAGCGGGCCACCCGCCAGCCGCTCACGCAGATGCAGCTGCCGAGCGTCGACGATGTCAACGCCACGCGCCTCACCCGCTTCGACGACGCGATCACCGAAGCACTCGGCCAGACCGACCGCATCGAGCGCTTCCGCGAGATCATCGGCCACTACGTCTCCCACCACGACGTCCCGGAGGCCGACGTCGCCGCGGCCCTGGCCGTCGTCTCCCAGGGCGAGACGCCGCTGCTCCTCTCGGCCGAGGACGAGCGCCGCCGCCGCGAGGAGTTCGACAACACCAACCGTGGCAACGACCGCGCCGGTCGCGACCGTCGTGACTCCGGCGACCGCGGCTCACGCTTCGACCGCGGCGACCGCGGCGATCAGGGCGACCGTCCCGAGCGTCGCAGCCGTCCGTCCAGCGGACCGATGGCCCCGTACCGCATCGCGGTGGGTCGTCGCCAGAAGGTCGACCCGCGTCAGATCGTGGGCGCGCTCGCGAACGAGGGCGGTCTGAAACGCGAGGACTTCGGCGCGATCCAGATCAAGCCGGACTTCTCGATCGTCGAACTCCCCGCGAGCCTCGGCAACGACGTCTTCGACCGTCTCGAGAACACCCGCATCAGCGGCAAGCTCATCGAGCTCCGTCCCGACCGTGGCGGCCCCGCCCGCCGACGCGACGACGAGGGTGGCACGAGCGGCGGCTCGTACGACCGCAAGCCGCGTTCCTAGCTCGCACGCACACGACGAGGGCCGGACGGAATCCCAGGATTCCGTCCGGCCCTCGTCGTTCCGCACCCGGCGGGGTGCGTCCGTCAGTCGCGCGGGTCGAGCACGCTCGTGACCACGGCGTAGTCCGCGTCGAGCGCGATCTCGAGCTCGTCGCCGTTCTCGAGGAGGACGTCGACCTCGAACGCCTCGCCCGGGTCGTCGCTGCGGTCCACATCGGTCACGGTGCCGCCCTTCGCCTCGGCGAGCGCTGCCTTCGAGGCCGCGTCGAACTCGGTGTCGGTGAGCGGCACGTCGTCGGCGTCACGGGCGTTACGGTCATCGGTGGCAGCCGTGGTGTCACCGTCGTCGATGGCGGTGCCGCCGTCGCGGTCGGTGTTCGACGCCGCCGTGACGCGGTCGTCGTCGGTGTCTCCGAACTCGTCCACCGCGTAGGCGGCGCCGGCTCCGCCGAGGGCGAGGGCCCCGACGACGATCGCGGTGATCCACACGGGCTTCCGGCGCCAGAAGGCCGGCTTGCCGGTGGTCGCCGGGGTCGCGGGGATGGCGGTGTGGTCGGTCGCCTCGACGCGCTCGACGGGTTCGATGCGCTCGGTGGCTGCGGTGGGCTGTGTGGGATCGGTGGGCTGGGAGGCGGTGTTCTCGTTCATGTGCCCCAGACTGTCCGAGGAGCGCTGAAGCGGACCTGAAGCGAGCTGAAGCCGCGTTCAGGAAGCGGACGACGCCGGGAGCGTGACGATGAACGCCGCCCCGCCGAGCGCGCTGTCGACGAGTTCGATCGACCCACCGTGCAGCCGCACGACGTCGGCCACGATCGCCAGGCCGAGGCCCGAACCGCCGGCGTCGCGCGAACGACTCTCGTCGAGGCGGACGAACCGTTCGAACACGTGTGCGCGGGACTCGACCGGCACACCGGGGCCGTCGTCCTCCACGGAGATCCTGACGATCCGACCGTCGGTGGCGGATCCCAGTCGGACCACGGATCGTGCGTGCCGGACGGCGTTGTCGACGAGGTTCCGCGCCACGCGGGCGAGGAGCACCTCGTCGCCGTCGACCCTCGCCGCCGCGACGGCCGCGGACTCGACGCGCAGTCCACCGGCGGATCGGAGACGTGCAGCCTCCGTCAACAGGAGGTCGTCGACGTCGACCGTGCGCCGCGCGTTGCCCGTCGCCCCTTCGTCGAGCTTCGCGAGCAGCAGGAGCGACTCGACGAGCCCCTGCATCCTGGCGCCCTCCTCGAGGACCGTCGAGGACAGCTCGGCCGGGTCGACCCGGTCCGGGTGGAGCGCCGCCACCTCGGCGTACTGCCTGATCACCGCGAGCGGTGAGCGGAGCTCGTGCGAGGCGTCCGACACGAACCGCCGCTGCGCCGTCTGGGCGTCCTCGAGCCGCTCGAGCATGCCGTTCATCGTCCCGGCCAGGCGACCGATCTCGTCGCCCGTGGCGGGGACCGCGATCCGTCGATCCAGTTCGCCGGCCCCCAGTTCCGAGACCTCGCGGCGGATCCGCTCCACCGGCGCCAGCGCACGCCCGACGAGCAGCCAGGTCAGGCCGCCGACGAGGGCGACGAGCACGGGGACAGCGATGAGCAGGAGCATCGACACGAGTCCGACGGCGTCGTCGGTCTCCTCGAGGGAGCGGCCCGCGAGGATGACCAGGTCACGGCCGTCGACGTCGACGTCCTCACTTGCGAACACCACCGGCTCGTCGTCGACGACCGAGACGAACACGTCACCGTCCGGGATCGGCGTCGGGAGCTCGATCTCGTCGTCCGTCCGGTCCACGACACGGCCGTCCTCGACCAGGACCAGGAGTCGACCGTCGTCCTCGGGCAGCGTCGTCGCGTCCGCCGCGACCAGTTGCGCCGACACGCCCTCCGCCTCGGCCGAGGCGCTCTGTTCGACGCCGGAACGGAGCGCCGCGGAGAACAGGCCGACGAACGCCACGGAGCCGACCCCGAGGAACAGTCCGACCGCGAGCACCGATCCCAGTGCCGCGCGGGCTCGGACCGAACGCCACAGCCGCTGTCGGGGCGCGACCGTTCCGTGCGGCCCGCCGTCAGCCACGTCCGCCCGCCAACCGGTATCCGAACCCACGCACCGTCTCGATCGAAGCCCGCTCGAAGGGGCGGTCCACCTTGTTGCGGAGATGCCCGACGTAGACCTCGACGATGTTGGGATCGCCCTCGAAGTCGTCGTCCCACACGTTCTGCAGCACCTCGCGCTTCGACACCACCTCGCCGCCGCGTCGCATGAGGAACTCGAGGACCGCGAACTCGCGCGAGGTCAGGTCGATCGGGACGTCGCCCCGGTGGACCTGCTTCGACGCCGGGTCGAGCCGCAGTTCGCCGACCTCGAGCACCGCCGGCCGCTCCCGCGATCCACGTCGGACGAGTGAGCGGATCCGCGCGACGAGCACCGCGAAGGAGAAGGGTTTGCTCAGGAAGTCGTCGGCACCGGTGTCGAGGGCTTCGACCTGGTCCCAGTCGCCGTCCTTCGCCGTGAGCATGAGGATCGGGGTCCAGTCGCCCGCGTCGCGGAGCTGCTGACAGACGCGGTAGCCGCTGAGGCCCGGCATCATGATGTCGAGGATGATCGCGTCGTAGCGGTGTTCTCCGGCCATCCAGAGTCCGTCGACGCCGTTCGCCGCGACGTCCACGGCGAAGCCCTCCGCCTCGAGTCCCCTCCGAACGCCGTCGGCGAGTCGCACCTCATCGTCCACGACGAGTATCCGCATCCGGTGCGACCTCCAGGCTCCGTGCCGGTCGACGGTCGAGCGGCGCGTCCCAGTCTGGCGCGGACAAGCTGAAGCAGCGCTGAAGCGGGACGGTCCGGCGTGGACCCCCGTACGCTGGAGCGGTGCCAGTCCCCGCCGCCGCCGACCCGTGGGAGCAGTCCCTCGACGCGACGGACACGGCACCGGCGCGTCGCAGACTCCCCCTCTACGAGGCCGGCGCGATCCCCGTGCCGTTCGTCATCCGCGGCAACACCGAGCGGATCGCGCGGGACACACACTGGGACGAGCACTCCCACCCCACGCACGAGCTCCTGTGGAACGATCGCGGCGCATCCACCGCGACCGTCGGCGAGCGCGTCTGGACCGTGACCCCGCACCACGGTCTCTGGATCCCGGCCGGTGTCCGCCACACCGGATGGACCCCGGCCGGCACTTGGCAGCGGGCCGCGATGTTCAGCGTCGACCGCGTCCCCACGATCTCCGAGCAGCCGACCGCGGTGGAAGTGACGCCCTTGCTGCGCCTCCTGCTCGACCGGCTCGGCGACGCCGAGCTCGAGGACCGCGCGCGTGCCACCACCGAGGCGGCCATCGTGGACGTGCTGGAGCCGGCCGAGCACGAACTGCTCCTCCGACTCCCCCGGTCGGCGCTCCTGACACCCATCGCCGAGCGGATGCGCACGAACCCGTCCGACACGACCTCGCTCGCCGAATGGGCCACCCGGCTGGGCGTGAGCACGCGGACGGTGACGCGCGCCTTCGAATCCGAGACCGGGTTGGGGTTCACCCGGTGGGTCGCCGCCGCGCGAGCTCAGCACGCGATCACCCGACTGACGGCGGGTGACAGCATCGACGAGGTCTCGACCGCCGTCGGGTACCGCTCGTCGACGGCGTTCGGGACCGCGTTCCGCCGCGTCACCGGCATGAGCCCCGGGCGATTCCGGAACCGCTGAGGACGGATCGATGCACCCGCGATCGGTTGTCCGATTCGCGAAGGAACACGTCGGATCCGCTCGATTGCGTCAGGGTGGGATGCCAGCTAACTTTGGTTAGGCAATCCTTCATCATCCCCTCCTCGCGTGTGACGCCGGCCGTTCACGGCCGCCATGCCCGACCCCTCGACGACGTCCTCCGACGCCGTCGTTCGTCGTGCCCGCACGCAGGTGTCAGCCAGCAGCACCCGAAAGGACCCCATGCAGCGCGCATCACGTCTCGTCGCCCTCTCCGCGGCGGCGTTCCTCACCATCGGCCTCGCGGCCTGCTCGTCGTCATCGGCCGAAGAAGGCACCGGCAGTGGCGACGGCTTCACGCCGATCACGATCGAGCACGCCCTCGGCACCACGACGATCGACGCCAAGCCGGAGCGCGTCGCCACCGTGAACTGGGCGAACCACGAGGTTCCACTGGCCCTCGGCATCGTGCCCGTCGGGATGGCCGCTGCGAACTTCGGTGACGACGACGGCGATGGCATGCTCCCCTGGGTCGAGGAGAAACTCGAAGCGCTCGACGCCGAGACCCCGGTGCTCTTCGACGAGACCGACGGGATCGACTTCGAGGCCGTCGCCGACACGAACCCCGACGTCATCCTCGCCGCCTACTCGGGGCTCACGCAGGAGGACTACGACACCCTCACCGAGATCGCCCCCGTCGTGGCCTACCCGGAGACCGCCTGGGGCACGTCCTGGCGCGACACCATCCTCTTCAACAGCGAGGCGATGGGCATGGCCGACGAGGGCGAAGCACTCGTGACGCAGCTCGAGGACGAGATCAGCGACGCGGCGGCGGCGTACCCGCAGCTCGAGGGCAAGACCGCGATGTTCCTCACCCACGTCGACACCAGTGATCTCAGCGAGGTCAGCTACTACACGACCCACGACACCCGCACCGCGTTCTTCGAGGACCTCGGCCTCGCGTTCCCCGAGAGCGTCGCGACGGCCTCCGCCGAGACCGAGTTGTTCTCCCTGACGCAGAGCGCCGAACAGGCCGACGCGTTCAGCGATGTCGACATCATCGTGACGTACGGCGGCGACGAGCTCATCGCGGCACTCGAGGCCGACCCGCTGCTGTCGCAGATGCCCGCCGTCGCGAACGGCGCCATCGTCGCCCTCCCCGGCACCAGCCCCCTCGGAACCGCCGCCAACCCGACGCCGCTCTCGATCTCCTGGATCCTCGACGACTACCTGAAGCTGCTCGCGCAGGCGGCTGACCAGGCGGCGTGATCACCGGTACCGCCACCCCACCCGCCTCGGGTGTCGCCGTCGTGCGACGCCCGAGGCGGGTTCGTGGGCTCTGGCTCCTCGTCGCGGCCCTCGTCCTCCTCGCCGCGATGGTCGGTTCCGTGACGATCGGATCGCGCGACGTCGACTGGTCAGCGGTCCTCGGTGCCGTCGCGGGTGGCGTGGACGGCTTCGACCAGGCGGCGGTGGCCAAGCGGATCCCACGCACGCTCCTCGCGGTCGTGGCCGGTGCGGCGCTCGGTGTCTCCGGCGCGGTCATGCAGGGCGTGACTCGCAACCCCCTCGCCGACCCGGGCATCCTCGGGATCAACCTCGGCGCCTCCCTCGCCGTCGTGACCGGTCTCGCATACTTCGGGCTCGCAGCGGCGAGCACCACCATCTGGGTCGCGATCATCGGCGCCGGAGCCACGGCGGTCTTCGTGTACACGGTCGGCTCGCTCGGCCGAGGTGGCGCGACACCGCTCAAGCTCGCCCTCGCGGGCGCCGCGACGTCCGCCGCGCTCGCCTCCGTCATCACTGCCGTCGTGCTGCCCCGCGGCGACATCGCGAGCAGTGTGCGGTCCTGGCAGATCGGTGGCGTCGGTGGTGCCACCGTCGTCCAACTCGAGCAGGTGCTGCCGTTCCTGGTCGTCGGGTTCCTCGTCTGCCTGCTGTCCGCACGCGGTCTCAACTCCCTCGCGCTCGGCGACGAGCTCGCCGCCGGCCTCGGTGAACGCGTCGCCATCGCACGCGGTGCGGCGGCCCTCGGTTCGGTGGTGCTCTGCGGGGCAGCGACCGCGGTCACCGGTCCCATCGGCTTCGTCGGGCTCGTCGTGCCGCATGCCTGTCGGCTCATCGTCGGTGTGGACCACCGGTGGCTCCTCCCCTTCTCAGCCGTCGTCGGGGCGATCCTCCTCACCGTCGCCGACGTCCTCGGCCGCATCGTCGCCCGCCCCGCGGAGATCGACGTGGGCATCATCACCGCGTTGATCGGCGCTCCGATCTTCATCGCGATCGTCCGTCGGCAGAAGGTGAGCGCCCTGTGACCGAGCGCCAACCCGTCGCGGCGCCCGGCCTCGGTGGACGGACGCCCTCGACCCTCGACCGCGTTGTCGGTGGACGCCGGGGGCGCCGCCGTCGCCGGGTCGCCGTCATGACCACCCTCGCCGCACTCATCGTCGCGGTCTTCCTGATCTCCCTGATGGTGGGCAACACCTTCTATCCGCCGAGCGACGTCGTGCGTGTCGTCCTCGGTCAGGACGTGCCGGGCGCCTCCTTCACCGTCGGACGGTTGCGGCTCCCCCGGGCGGTCCTCGCGGTCATCGCCGGGGCTTCGTTCGGTCTGGCCGGCGTCACCTTCCAGACGATGCTGCGGAACCCCCTCGCGAGCCCGGACATCATCGGCATCAGCGCCGGGTCGAGCGCGGCCGCCGCATTCGCGATCGTCACCCTCTCCCTCGGTGCGACCGAGGTGTCGGTCTTCGCCATCGTCGTCGGCCTCGCCGTCGCGGTCCTCGTGTACGTCCTCGCCTACCGCGGCGGCGTCGCCGGAACCCGACTCATCCTGATCGGCATCGGTGTCGCCGCCATGCTCGACAGTGTGACGACGTACATCCTGTCGCGGGCGGCCCAGTGGGACCTGCAGGAGGCGACCCGGTGGCTGACCGGCAGTCTCAACGGGACGAGCTGGTCGCAGGTCGGTCCGGTCGTCGTCGCGCTGCTCGTGCTCGGCCCCGTCCTCCTCGCCCAGTCCAGGAACCTCGCCGCGACCCGACTCGGCGACGACACCGCCGCCGCACTCGGCGTCCGCGTCGACCGGACCCGCCTGATCGTGATCGTCGCGGCAGTCGGCCTCATCGCGTTCGCGACAGCGGCGTCGGGCCCCATCGCGTTCGTCGCGTTCCTCTCCGGCCCCATCGCCTCGCGGATCGTCGGACGCGGCGGGTCGATGCTCATGCCCGCCGCGCTCGTCGGCGCCCTCCTCGTCCTCGTTGCCGATCTCACCGGGCAGTACCTCCTCGGCGCGCGCTACCCCGTCGGCGTCGTGACCGGGGTGCTCGGGGCACCGTTCTTGATCTGGCTCATCATCCGCACCAACCGCGCCGGTGGCTCGCTGTGACCGGCACGCCACCCCGACATCCCGGAGGCACCCTGTGACCACGGAACACCAGCTCCTCGTCGAGCGACTCGCGCTCGGCTACGGCGACCGGACCGTCATCGACGGACTCGACCTCCTCGTGCCGCCCGGCGAGGTGACGGCGATCGTCGGCGCGAACGCCTGTGGCAAGTCGACGCTGCTGCGTTCGATGTCCCGCCTACTGACGCCTCGGAGCGGCCGCGTCGTCCTCGACGGTAAGGACGTGCACCGATTGCCGGCGAAGCAGCTGGCACGTACGCTCGGCCTGCTCCCCCAGTCGCCCATCGCGCCGGAGGGGATCACGGTCGCCGACCTCGTCGGGCGAGGCAGACACCCGCACCAGGGCCTCCTCTCTCGTTGGAGCACCGAGGACGACGTCGCGGTCGCTGCGGCGCTCGACGCCACCGAGACGAGCGAGCTCGCGGACCGGCACGTCGACGAGCTGTCCGGCGGACAACGTCAGCGCGTGTGGATCGCGATGGCGCTCGCGCAGCAGACCGACCTGCTCCTCCTCGACGAACCGACCACCTTCCTCGACGTGAGCCATCAGGTGGAGGTGCTCGACCTCCTCACCGACCTCAACCGTTCCCGCGGGACGACCATCGTCATGGTGCTGCACGACCTGAACCTCGCCGCACGTTACGCCGACCACCTCGTCGCCCTTGCCGGTGGGCGCCTCCATGCGGCGGGGACACCCCACGAGGTGCTGACGGAGTCGACGGTGCGCGCGGTGTTCGGACTGCAGAACCAGGTCATCACCGACCCGACCTCGGGCAAGCCGCTCATGCTGCCGATCGGCCGTCACCACGTGACGGTCTGAACGGGGGCGTCACCGTCGACCGCGTCTAGGCTGGGCGCATGGGTGATGAGGACCGCAGGAAGCGAGCCGCCGA
>Ga0308160_10006929_pt1 | contig 11391 bp, 14 predicted proteins | sample PhyFR1_FD_201036 | JGI IMG/M metagenome (GOLD analysis project Ga0308160, IMG submission 201036) | Phyllosphere microbial communities from UC Gill Tract Community Farm, Albany, California, United States - DLSLF.R1 | ecosystem: Host-associated > Plants > Phyllosphere > Unclassified | place: USA... | reverse complement strand
CTCGACAAGAATCCGATGATACCGAATTCATGTTCGATGCCACACTCTCTGCCTGGGCCAACAAGGAGATGCGACTCGTCAGGAACAAGTATGCGAATTCCATGAAGTATCTCGGTGGTGTTGAGCTGGCTCAGCTCGATGCGACTGACGGAGCCGACTACGATCCTATCATGCAGATTGTCGTTCCTTCTTCGAATTCGACAGTGGACCAAAACGCGGTATGGACAGCCGGTCTCACCATTAGTCCTGGTCAATCTGGATTCTCGACATCAACCAGCATGGCATCCTCCGCCTCTTCGACATCAATGTTCACTTCCTCTACTGCCATCACTTCAGCTTCTTCCGTCACGCTTTTACCAGCCCCTACTAGCGCTATGAGCAGCTCTTTCGCTGCTGCATCTCCCAGCGCCTCCGCCGATAATACACTTACCAAGAGGGATCAGGCCTCGATCGATCCCTTGACTGATTACATCTCTGGATCGATGGATGTGTTGTACTACGGTCCCATCAATATCGGTACCCCTAGTCAGGAAATCACTGTTGATTTCGATACGGGATCAGCTGATCTATGGGTAATTTCATCTCCTCACATCTTTTCGCATCCCAGCTGACAATCAGCTACCCGTCAACTGCGGCAATTGTCAAAGCAAACAGTTCCAGGCTGGCCAATCACCTACCTATCGAACGACCGGTGAAAAGTTTGCAGTCGAATACGGTTCCGGATCCGTCAGTGGTGTCCTCGCGCAAGACAATGTCAAGATCGCAGGCACTTCAGTCATGGGTCAATACTTTGGTGCGGTCAATCAAGAATCCGAAGACTTCTTCGGTAACCCCAACTCTGGTGTCCTGGGAATGGCATTCGGATCAATCGCTACTTCCAACAAACCCACCTACTTTGAAAACTTGATGAACAATAAAGCAGTCAACAACCCTCTTTTCGGATTTCACATGACGAGGAAACAAGTCGATGGATCTCAATTATGTCTTGGATGTCAGGATTCGTCAAAATACACTGGCGCTATCAATTGGATTCCAGTCATTTCTCAGACATACTGGTCAGTCAGTATGACTGGTATGTCTGCTTTGTCAAGCCGTAAAAACTCTCTCAAGGATTCTCTCATCGGAGTAAGTCATCTCTCTCTGGTTTCCTAAATTACCACTGATCAACAGGCCATCGACACCGGAACTACCCTCATCTACGTCCCTACCGCAGTTGCCGACCGATTTTACGCTCAGATCCCCGGGGCCGCCTCCGCACAAGACCAATTCGGTGAAGGATTCTACCAATTCCCATGCAAAACCAGCGCAGTCATCACTCTCAGCTTCAACGGGAAACCATTCGCAGTCAACATGGCGGATTTCAACCTTGGGAAAGTCTCTTCCGGTGGATCCATGTGTGTCGGTGGTGTCCTCGGTATGACATCTGGATTTCCAGACAATCTCGCCATTGTCGGTGATGCTTTCTTGAAGAATTGTGAGTCTTTCTTACTACTTGATCTTGATTGCGATAGCTGACTCGCAGGGTACTCTATTTACGATTACTCCAATGGCGCAAGAGTCGGTCTTGCTTCCAGTATCAACAACAGGTAGATAGATATTTCATTAGAGATAGAGATTAGATTAGTAAATGAGAAACGAAGAATGACGGAATAAAGGATGAAGTCTGTAGAAGATCAGAAGTAAAGTAAACAAGAACGAATCGATGCAGCCATACAACCGTTCATTACGATAATATTACTAACGCATGATGTTCCAGCGCCGACGACGATCATCCAGTGCTGCTCTCAAGCTCTGCCTCATCCTCCCTCGGTATCGACTTGACTCCAGCATAGTAATCCTCCTTCATCCTTTGCAACATCGCCACGGCCTCTTTGTCACTATTCCTCAATATCCTCATCAACCAATCGTAAGTCTCCACGGTCGGAGGTGGAAGGACCTGACCGAGTGACTGACCAGTACTGGATGCAAACTCATCTCCTCTCTCCATCGATTCTAATAAATCAAACATCTCGTTGATCATCCTCTTTCTGGCATACACCATCAAGAGCGTGGTCATAGATTGACTGCCTGGGTTGTAGCCATGTTGAGCTATGGATTCGATAGCTGACATGCCGGCTTGCAGGGATATGCGGTGCGTAATCTCGCTTATAAAGGTATTGTGGATATGGCCATCAGGCTGAAGGGCTGGAGGAAAGAGTGTGGACGTGTCGAGATATTGCTGATGGAACGCTATTAAAGCGTCAGTGTCGAGTGTAGCGAGAAGAGAAGGCATGAGAGTGGTAATGACCGTCTTCCGAGGGTAGATGAGGATTCTTTCCGATTGATAATCCTCCTTCCACCTTAGTGGATGATCGGGGAGTCCATACCACGTGAAATTGTTTTGATAAGCCTCGATGACATCGACGTGTTTCTTTCCTCGGGCATGCATGATCATTATCGCTCTCGTCCAAAGGATCTGCCTCGCGGAAGTGGATGGGGTGATTTGGCCCGGTGCAGATGCGACGTGATGTACGAATGCTTGACGCAAACTTTCGACTTTGTCGGGTGTACCACAATAGACGTCCCAAATGATACCGGCCAAATCTCGTGCTGAAGGCGGGTTCTCTAAGATGAACGGAATGAGGTCGCGTCGCTTGTTGCTCGTGGGTAATACAGACTCCTTCATAATTTTCGAGGTCGAGGTATCGGATCGCGTGTCGATTGATAAATCACATCCGGATTCTTCCATACTAAGCCATCCTTGCACAGAGCACATTTTCCGATACAGACTCCACCATTCCTCCACCTGACCCTCGGCTATTGATTTATGCTTTTCGCCCTGCCCTGACAGCGCGTCCGATTTCGGCGTCGTATAGGCGATGTAAGCCGTAAAGGCATTCTCAAAGATCGTTTGTGACCGAGCTGAGTTGGCGACAAAGGTAAGATGCTGTATCATGGGTCGGACAATTGCGGGTAGTAACCCCTTCCGAGCTCCTTCCACCAGGTACGCTTCCAAAAAATCCAAATCTGTGCCATACTGGGTCAGGACTCGGGACGTCAAAGGTCCCCACGTCACTTTCAGTTCCGGATGATTTCGTGTAGCAGGTCTGTTCGGAATTAATTTGAGCCAAAACAGGAATCCCTCCGTATCCCTTGCTGCTAGGCATTGGCTGGCTGCTTCTAGGTAGACGAAACGAGCATGTATAGGTATTTGGTGAGACCGGAGTTCGTGGTATATCTTTTGAGCCGAGGACAAATCTCCCTCGCTGACTAGACGAGCTACCGGGTCGCAGAGACGTGCTGCTCGTGAAGGGGAAGGAGCGGGATGTGCGAATATCGTTGGCCAAGGTATCGGTCTCGGCGAAGTATCGCGAGTGGGCAGTACAGTCTTGATTTGATCGTATTCCGTTGATTCTTTCTCGAGGAAGTCCACTGCCTCGAGCTCGTGGTCCGAGGCGGAACGAGATGCGAGAGCTTTGAGGCCGGGGAACAATGATCTGTTGTCGGACCAAGCCGAAGATTTTGATTCTCCCCTCTCTCTATCTATGACGGCAGTCGAAAAGCGAGATCTCGAGTAAACGAGCGCCTGCCTCTGCAGTACCATCCTCAATACGAAGAGGGCATTCCCTCCTGTACTTGCCATCCTGAGAGTAAGTGACCGAGCGTAGTGAGTGCAGTGGGTCAGATTTCTTGAATGACTGCATTGAATGTGTGAATTTGATTCCGTTGATCCTCCAGTCAGCTCAGATGTCTATAGAGTACAATCAACGTTGATATAAGCATTGATACATATATCTATCTTGTACACCTAGTTGGTAGGACACATGTCGACGTCTATGGCAGCCAGGCGAGGCAAGCCAAAGATCGTGAGCTTCCTCCTGCCCTTCATGTCGTGCACAAGCTGACATCACAGCGACCGCCTAGAAAGGTTAGCTGCCCATAAATATAGAGACAGTACGGTGGACCTTGAGCTGACCAGACTAGATTGGACCAGAAACCCCTATCAAGGATACGTTCACCAAGCTGTCCGTCGCCATCAAGGAGATACAAAATCATCAGACATTCAAACTATCTTACGAAGAACTATATCGATATGCCTATAATATGGTCTTGTTCAAGCGTAAGTGAAGCCCTTCGTGGCGTCTGACCCAACTGAGCTCTTAGATGGAGATCAGCTGTATTCGGGAGTGAAAGAGTTGATCGCTCAACATCTCGATACGCTAGCGGAGCAGAAGGTTGTACCGGCATTTCCACGAAGCTCGGGCACCCATGGAGCTGGGAAGATGGGCGGAGGGGCTGAAGCGATCGAACGAGCGTTGGAGGGCGATATGTTCTTGAAAGCTCTGAAGGGAGTATGGGAGGATCATACGGGTTCAATGCACAAGATCACGGCTGTTGTGCGGTATATGGTGCGTACCACCAAATGTCAAGTGCTGACAGTGTAGGACAAGGTATATGCCCCTTCAGCTGGTGTCCCCCTGATTTACGATGTCGGTCTAGCACTCTTTCTATCACATATAGTCAGGTCGTCAAAATACCCGATACACACCCACCTGATCGCTACTTTACTATCTCAGGTCCAACTAGAACGAGATGGAGAGACGATAACGCGGTCGACGGTACGGGAGTGCGTGGACATCTTACTACGTTTGACAGTACCAGAGAGGGAAGGAGGAAGGAATGTCTATTTGACAGATTTTGAGCCAGAGTTCTTGAAGCGTAGTGGGGAGTTCTATCGTCTTGAGGCCATACAGTTCCTGGAGAGGGGTGATGCGCCCCAGTATCTACGCAATGTGAGTACTCGGGTTCGTGAGCTCAGTCAGAAGCTGATGTATAGGTCGAGAAGCGTTTAGCGGAAGAGTCAGACAGAACAGCACACTACCTGTCTACCCTCACGCACATACAGCTACAAGCGCTACTCGTGACCGAACTTCTCACGCCACACCTTGACGCCATCTTACATATGGCTGGATCTGGACTAGTCACAATGGTCGACCACGACCGTACATCGGACTTGAGTAGGATGTACAACCTCTTCCTACTTGTTCCATCAGAACTGGGCAAAGATGCCCTACGATTTGCATTGAGAGCAGACGTGGAGGATAGAGGAAAAGCCATCAACGATTCGGCAAATGAACCAGAACCGGGACCTAGTGCAGGAGTCGACCAGGATATGGACGGTGACGTGAAAGGCAAGGGAAAGGTCAAGCCTGCGACTTCTTCTTCAGCGGCTCTTGGGTCGGCATTACGCTGGGTGCAGGATGTTTTGGATTTGAAGGATAAATTCGATAAGATCCTCGATGAGGCTTTTGCGGGTGACAAGGCAGTTCAAACTTCTATCAATCTCGTACGTGATTCCCACCGGTTTCAGGCAGTGCTTCTGACCATTAGGCATTCCAATCATTCATCAACGCGAATCCCCGAGCACCTGAATTTTTGTCGTTGTATATTGACGAGCATCTGAAGAAGGGCACCAAAGCTGTAAGCTCGTACTCGCTTCATAGCGACGTAGCTGACGAGTCAGAAATCCGACGACGAGATCGAGCTTGCGCTGGAGAAAACCATCATCCTCTTCCGATTCTTGCACGACAAGGACAAGTTTGAGCGGTACTACAAGACTCACTTGGCCCGTCGACTGCTATATGGACGAAGTGCTTCGGATGATGCAGAGAAGGGCATGGTCGCCAAGCTGAAGCTGGAAATGTCAGTCATGCTACTTCATGTCGTGGTCACAAACTGATATACAGGGGTTTCCAGTTTACTCAGAAGCTCGAGGGGATGTTTACGGACATGCGTATCTCTTCCGAAGCCGGCAATTCGTTCCGCAATTATGTCACGCGGCAGGGCGTGAGTCTTATCTCGAGCTAGTGTGTCGTTGCTGATGCCTCAGGGCGTACCACTCGAACTCACAGTCAATGTCCTCACTGCGTCATACTGGCCTCAACCCATCGTCGCCGCGACACCATGTACTTTCAGCGATCAGCTGTCACCGGCTATGTCGATGTTCCAGAAGTACTATGATTCTCGCCATAGTGGACGTCGTCTTACATGGCAAGGCAGTCTGGGGACTGCCGATGTGAAAGTCCGCTTCAAGGCTAGAAGTTATGATCTGAATGTCTCGACGCATGCTATGGTAGTATTGCTTCTGTTTGAGGACGTCAGAGGGGAAGACTCGTTATCTTATGCAGTGAGTCCCGATTTTGTTGTAATACATTGAGCTGACCAGGCAGGATATCAAGACAGCAACCGATCTTCAAGATTCGGACTTACAGCGGACACTACAATCACTTGCATGCGGCAAATATCGGATTCTGACCAAGTCGCCCAAAGGTAGAGATGTCGGTTTGAACGACGTTTTCGCGTTCAATGAATCTTTCACTGCCAATTTGGCAAAACTGAAGATTATGCAAGTAGCAAGCAAAGTCGAAACTAGCAAAGAGCGGGAAGAGACCCAGGAACAAGTCGACGAAGAGAGGAGACATCAGGTCGAGGTAGGTCTTTTCCTCAGCTGAGTGCGCGTGAATTGACGCCTAGGCATGTATTGTCAGAATCATGAAAGATAGGAAACAAATGGGTCATAATGACCTAATCTCCGAGGTCGCACATCAACTCTCGTCACGTTTCAGTCCATCCATGTCAATGATCAAGAAACGTATAGAGGGTCTTATTGATGTGAGCGCCCATTCTCATACAACGAGATGGATTTAGCTGATGAACTAGCGAGAGTATCTTGAACGAGCATCGGATATTGGGGTGTACAGGTATCTTGCATGATTCTTCCTTGTTTGCGGCGTCCTTAGTTCTTCTCACTGTATCTTTGCATATACCATATCATTGTAGTCATGATTTCATGCATTAGCTGAGCCGCTGTACTGGTATATAAATTACTGTTGGACGACCGTAAGCCACCCCCACCCCACTCCTCGACGCGTCTCAGGTTTCTTTGATTTCTGAAACGCGCAGAATTGGACCGCATAACGCCTGCCAATACCTTGTTTTCTACATACATATACATCTCACAGACCGCAGCAGGAAGTCGTCCTACACGGGGAGTCTTCAGACCTGCGACTACTCCACCAAGTATCACTACACTAGCACATACGGAATAGACTCAGCGGCCGGACCGTTATCATCCAGTTCCGGAAATCCTTTCGGTCAATGATCGCTCGCATGTCTCACTGAAATCCAGCATAGCGGTATCTCACGGGGCATCGAACCATCGATACATCAATCATCAGCTGCGAGCCAACATGGCTGATATCGTCTATCCCGAATCTCCTGTCGTCGCTGGTCCACTGTGGAGTCCAGAGCGGAAAGGCGAATCATCAAGGCGTAGGCGGTGAGTCCCTGACCGAGGTGTTGGGAGGTACTGATTGGCAGACCATCAGTCCATGTCGCTTCACGAGATGCTTCTCATCCATTCATCTCGACTCATCCGACTCCAGAGACTGTAGCTGCCGTCTTACAGGATGAGGATACTTATGGACTCAAGGGGAAAGGTAGACAGGTAGAGGAACCAAGGCTTGTATTGCAACATGCTTTGCGGTGGGCTGTAGACAGGTCAGATATCGGGCTTGCCAATTGGTTATGCGGTCTTGAGGGACATTGGGTAAGACTCCATTGGCTTTTGTGCTGGGTGTGGAGATATCTGATGATAGGCTGAAGTACTGGACGAAGTCGTCCAGGCAATGGAGGATGACGATGGCTGGGGAATAGTTGGGATGTCAATCCAAGGAAGCTGTGGGCATCGGGAGAGAGAAGCTGTTGTTCGCGCAATAGTCGGAAGGTGGGGTTTGGAGGCTGGACCAAGGCAGGGCAGGGATCGAGGTACGCCCAAGACACATTTAGCATGGCTCAGGCTCACTATTCAGCGGATTGGACTCCTTTACATATCGCAGCCATCATCTCCACGCCGCCGCTCATTTCTTTCCTGCTGACTCGAGGAGCATCGACTAGCGCCGTGACGGATAGAGGATTGACGCCATTTGACCTGGTAGCCGATATGCCGAATCGAGAGGAAATCAGCCTCCTCCTGGACAACACTGGGTTAGTCGATCATTCAAATTTGCCTGCGCACGACAACAGCAACATCAGTGCCGAGCGAAAAGAAGCTTTGCTCAAGCACCGGGCTCGGACAACTTATAAAATGGTCCGAGCCAAGGATAAAGAGCGGAGAACGAGGCGCGAAGAAGAGCGGGAACAGTGGATCAGAGAGCAGAGTGGTATCACCTCTGTCGAAGCGGAATTGCTATTGCCGCCAAAGAGACATCATAGCAGGCGTTCCGCAGATTCTGGCCTGGCTTGGATCACTAGTGACGATGAAGAGGACGAATCTGCTTCAGAGGACGAAGATGATTTGTCACACTCAGTAAGAGAACCTCTTCCGCTGTGTAACGATAGCTGATGGCAGCAAATGCAAGGTGCATTCGATGATATGCTGGTATTCGCCCCCTGGAATGTGACAGCCTTACTGGACATCCTGGTCACTCACTACCGCCCTCACGCTCAACCAGCAGAACGCCGAGGACTACCTGCAAATGCCCTACATCGATATGCCCGATTCGCCTTAGCCCACTGGGACGAAGACTGCCTCGAGATGTTTATCGGCAGAGCACTAGAGAGAATAGAACATGAGATCTACGTATGTCTTCAAGCTGGAGAGGTAATCAAGCTGATGTGAAGGAAAATGACAAGGACTTGGCTCGACAGGCGTTCTGGGCATACAATACAACGCTGCTGCTTCATCTCCTGAATTGCGACCCCGCATTGAGCAAGGCTGAATGCATGCCCGAGCTGATGCGGATGATTGAAGAGATGATCAGTGCTATCCATGGTATGCTCAAGCGGTTCCTTCATGCGACTGTCCGCTGATGACCAGTATTCGTCATCCGGCTCACGGAGCAACGAATCGATGAGATACTCGGAGCGGCCATACTGGACTATGAAATTCTCGAGGAAGTCAGCGATGTTCGATTCGAAGGAGAATGGAATCTCTTTGGCCGAGGGCTCACGCTCAAGAAGAAACGGGACACGATCCCCCGTGCCGGCTCGATATTCGCCAATGGATCTGGCACGCCCGATCGGTCGTCTCTGCCCTCTGCAGCTAGTATCTTTGGCTCGGTCAAGGAAAGCTCCCCATTCCGGACACCTTTACGTCAACAGTCTACCATGGACTTGAGGTCGAAAGCACGCAATGGAAATCTCGACTCGCCTAGTACACCGCTTGCCAACGACAACTCGATTGAGCCGACTCGTGTCACCGAGATACTGTCTGGAATCCTGCTAGTACTGCAGTTGTACGAGATCAATCCCGCCATCATCGTCCAGGCCTTCTCCCAGGCATTCTTGTGGATTGCTGGAGAATTATTCAATCGCATACTATCCCGGAAGCAGTACCTTTGTCGGTCCAAAGCAGTCCAGATTACAATGAATATCACCGTGCTCAATGATTGGGTCCGAGAGAATGGACTACCGGCGAAAACGAGCACGAAACACCTCGAACCCCTCGCTCAACTCCTTCAATGGCTGCAATGCCTCAGCGGGATCGCCGACTTTGATTCGTTGATCATCACGATGCAGAACATGAAAAGTCTCAACCCACTGCAGCTCCGCCGAGCAGTCCGGGACTACAAGTACGAAGTAGGCGAAACGAGAATGACGGACGAGTGTGCGCAGTACCTCGTTCAGCTTCAAAAGGATTGGGAGAAAAGGAGAGGACAGATTGGCGCAGCTCATATGCGCCAGGCTAGTCTTGGACATGAAAGCGAAAATGCTGGAATGTCAATCGATTCCTTGTTTGACGGCACGACACATCTTGCTGAATGGACACCTCAATCAGCTCCGGAATGTTTGGGAGAATTGCTCGATAATCGTTTCATGATTCCTTTTGTCCTTCCTACCGATCCAGAGTATCTAGTCGCCATGCCTCCGTTTGACATCGCCTTCCACGCTCTAGCTCAACATTCGCCCTTCATCACCGACGATTCGTCAAATTCGTCCCGCCCGGCTTCTCGATCATCGTGGTCTTCTTCTCGCCCACTTGGCTTCCGACTACCTTCGCACCGAGGAATCCGGAACTTGCCGGGCGACTTCTTCTCTTGGCTAAAGGACAAAGAGGCGGAACATCGGCTGAGAAGGGATGTCCGTCAACCAGATACGTTACTCCCTGCGCCGCCCGATTCATCTCTTGGCCTACCCGGACCGAACCAGCGAAATGCCGCACTACCTATACCCATCGCAACCAGTGGACTACCGAGATCAATGCGAGAGGATACCAATCAGACTCCTGTGGCTATTGCTGGCACTAGTTCTGTGCATACGGCAAGTTTCCCAAGTCCCGGTCTAACAACCTCCAGCTCGATGGACGAATTGCGGGCCAAGGCCAGACAACAAGTCCATTCTTCCGACTTCCAACCCGTGCAACCGATGCACAAACGGACAGAATCGTACGAGTTAAAGGAGAAAGCCATCCCTCGAGGCCAGGGATCACACAACTCTACTTCGTCTGCTATCGACTCGCCTACTCCCAGTCGAAACATCGAAAAGCCGTCTACCAGTCCTACCGGTCTAAGCAGCAGTGGGAGCGGTCTCAGCAGTAGTGGTAGCTACAACTCGAAGAAGAAAAGGTGGTGGCAGCGGACTGGGGTCGAGGGCGGGAGAGAAGGCAGTGAGGACACGATTATGGAAGATCTCAGTACGCCCGTCGGGGTCGCCCAGCAGCCAGGAACGACCGCGGACGATGCCAATTTCTGGGGTCGATAGTGGGCTATGACTTTTGGACCTGCACATGACAATGAATGCTTGCCTGTATACCCATGCATGCTGATCTGCAGATGTATATTGCTGTAATTGATACTGTCTATGCATGGGGCATAGGTGACTGACTGACAAAGTGGTGAATGATCTACCCTGAACAGTAACCCATCAGGGTTGACGCGTGAGTACGATTCAGCGGCAAAAAACAGAAATACCACTACAACCATTGATTCGTTACTCTATACCTTATATACTTCCTTGTACTACATCAATCAGAGCTAAGGAGCTCGTAGTCGACTCTCGGCTGGTCTCATATCGTATTGTATCACTATCAGGGCATACGCTGGCAACACACATCCGCCATCATGTCGATGCACGACACCAAACCTGAGGTCAAGGTGGAGGAAATAAAGGATGAACGACCATACCCCGGCCCGAACGGTACCTCTATACACCCGAATGATATGGGCATCATCAAGACTGCACCCGATGATCTCAAACCCGCATCACTAGATCTACTGTTCGGCGCGAATTCGCCCCCAAGAGCTAAACATGAAGTACCATTAACACCTCCTCGATCACCCTCAACTTCGCCTGGGCCATCGCGTCCGCCAATGAACGGTCGACAATCGTCCCGAAAGAAGGCTGCGGCGATGG
>Ga0308160_10006928_pt1 | contig 11392 bp, 12 predicted proteins | sample PhyFR1_FD_201036 | JGI IMG/M metagenome (GOLD analysis project Ga0308160, IMG submission 201036) | Phyllosphere microbial communities from UC Gill Tract Community Farm, Albany, California, United States - DLSLF.R1 | ecosystem: Host-associated > Plants > Phyllosphere > Unclassified | place: USA... | reverse complement strand
TGCATGGATTTGGCCGGGCGCTGATTGCAGAATACGACGCACGAGTCAAGGCGATGGAGGTTGACGAGAGACCTACAGAGACGTATACGGATATTGGTGGATTGGATAAACAGATTGAAGAGCTCGTCGAGGCTATGTAAGCTGACATGATCCTTCCTATAAGTCAGCTAACGACCAGTGTCCTTCCTATGCAACAGGCTGAGAAGTTCAAGACGCTTGGTATCACGCCACCAAAGGGTTGCTTGATGTACGGTCCTCCAGGTACGTCAGCTGGAGGTCGCGAATCATCATAGCTGACGGATAGGTACCGGAAAGACACTGCTCGCCCGAGCATGTGCAGCACAGACTAGCGCATGTTACCTCAAGCTCGCAGGTCCCGCTCTTGTCCAGGTAAGCTTGCGCCATCTGATTCTCGAGTTCAGCTGACCCTCAGATGTACATTGGTGACGGTGCCAAACTTGTCCGAGACGCCTTCGAGCTCGCAAAGCAGAAAGCACCCGCAATCATCTTTATCGATGAATTGGATGCCATCGGTACAAAGCGATTCGACAGTGATAAATCTGGAGATCGAGAAGTACAAAGGACAATGTTGGAATTGTTGAATCAGCTCGATGGATTCTCGTCAGATGCGCGAATCAAGGTAAGCTCACTGAGGCCTGTTTGGCTGCAAAAGCTGACAAATAGGTCATTGCAGCTACGAACCGAATTGATATCCTCGACCCTGCCCTTCTCAGGTCTGGTCGACTGGATCGAAAGATCGAATTCCCACTACCTAACGAGAGTGCTCGAGAGGGTATTTTGCAGATCCACGCAAGGAAGCTGAACCACAAGGGTGTCAAGTGGGTCTATCATCCTCCTCCTTCGGAACGGTACTTATAAGTAGCTTTGAGGAATTGGCTCGTTCGACGGAAGACATGAATGGTGCTCAGTTGAAGGCCGTCTGTGTAGAGGCTGGTATGGTGAGTAGCTATCTTACTCGGACCAAGTAATCAGCTAACGGATTAGTTGGCTCTACGTCAAAATGCCACTCAATTGACACACGAGCATTTCCACGGGTAAGCTTTGTCGTAGGAGTGGAGAATCGTAAGCTGACTATGTAGTGGTATTCTCGAAGTACAAGCTCGAAAGGCAAAGGAACATCATGTAAGCTCACTGAACACGGTTTGTGTGACAGAAGCTGACAATGATAGTACTTCGCCTAAGAGGTGTGATGTGTATGTAGAAGCAGTTGAATGTGATGACTTGCATGTAGATATGATGATATGTGCTTGCATGTGCTTGCTGCTCACGAGATCAGCTCGTTAATTGCACGTACTCGTACTCATCGTTCTGAGATCAGCTGGTGAAGTGCCTGAGCTCGGCCGATGAATCAACCGGATTGTCGGAACTCATAGATTCAGCCCGTCATTTGCATCTCATCCTCGTCCCAGGCCATACGTCGCGCATTAGCAAGCGTCAAATCGCTGCCAGACGCCAAGGACGACAAGATCTTACTGCAAGAAAGTCCACAAGCAGCATTTTGCGTGCGACAAGCGGAATATGACCTCCACAATCCCTACCCCCACTTTGGATATCCCACCTCTGGCAGCAATATTCTTAACCCATTTTCACGATACAAAAGGTCAATCTGTGATATACTACAAGTCTGTCAATGAGGCCAGTACGTCAGTGGTACGCATAGGTACGACAAGGGGCTGATGAAAAGGATTGCCAAGGGGCACGATTGAGCATACCACTTTGCCCTCTGGATTACATCTTGTTCAAGAGGATTACTTTGGGTTTCGGCATGCTTTGAGGGCTGTGGGTGGTGCTGGGCCGAGTACGAGGGAGTTTGAGGGGGATCTGCCGGGGATAGGATTGTTTAGGAGTCGGAATACTGTCGAGGCAGGGAGAGGGAGGGGGAGAAGGATGGCTACGTTGGGTGTTGTCCTTGGTATGTCTTGCTCTATTATCTTCCTATACATGTAAGAAGTCATGATGGCTGACAGAGGTAGCTGATCCAGATACCACGAGCGACTTGTTCGAACTTCGAACGTGGTTGAATGGGGTGTACGATCAAATTGAGAATGATCAACTTATAATCGACGAAGTCCTGTCCAGTCAGCCGAGTACGGACAAGGAAGGGCAGGGTCGGGAGAGCTTGAATAAAATACTTGATGACTTATGGAACCGACATGGATCTGTGTCTTTACCTGATCCTCCAGCATCGGATGAAGGAGGAAGGGCAAGAGTGGAGAAGAGTTTGAGGAATTTAGCGGATGGTCGTTCTGGTATTCCGGTCCGTACTTCCCATCTCTACGAGAACAAGGACTGACGCAACTAGGCCAATCACCCAATAAGATATCTACCAGACCTACTGGAAGCCTTGGGTCCACAATTTGTTACAGTCTACAAAGCAGCCATATCAGGTCGTCGCATCGTAAGCCGCCTTTTCGCCTATCCGTGTCTTTCAGTACTGATGATATAGTTGATATACTCCCCACCTCCTCTATACCCTATATCAGCTTATGGTTGGTGTATCTCTGCCATATCTTTACCTCCCTCCATTGTCCCAAAGGGAATCAGTCAGTGGCTGGGCCAGGTGGGGCTGATGGATTTGGATGGTCTAAAAACTAGAGAAGGGGGCTGGGTCGCAAGTATGTCTTTCCTCTCTGTTCCCTCTCAGCCATCTTAATCACCTCCCTGTCTCCGTACATCAGAAAGGACTCAGGCAATAGAGCTGATGAATAGGTACATCTGACAAGATCTTGTTATCGCACACGAAAGCGTACGACCTCTCGATCGATTTATCTACCTGCAACCCGCTCCCGACCGGAACTGTCAACTCAGAGAATATGAAAACTACAGGACAAGCCGAAATCAGATGTACGAATCTTTCATCATCAACGCCAATCTTGACAAATTACCAATTCTCCGATATCCCCTTGTACAAATCTCTTACTCCCTCCGAAGGATCAGGGTCAGGATCAGATTGGTGGCTTACGATATACGATCTAGTTGATCGAGTATGGACAATATGTGCTGGTGTGTGTGAGTATGCAGTGGGCCGAGGTCAGGTTGGTCAGGTCAGCTTGGGAGATAGCGCTTGGGATGGCGAGGATGATTTACTTTTGCCCGGGGATGATGGTGAAGATGTCAATGGGGAAGAGGAGGATGTTCGAAGAGGAAGAATGATATTGAGGCAATTATATCATCAGACATATCACCTTCATGGGCGAGTACGTGATGTCCAAAGGGAGGGACAAGGGGGTCTGACGGTGGGGTAGGTGAGGGAATTGAGTGGGAAATGGATAGTAAAGAGCGAGGATGTACAATTTTGGCAGGACCTGGATCGGCATTGGAAGGCTCGAGATCAGGATCGAGACTGGGTAGAGTAGAGAGCTCTACAGTGTAGGGATGATGAGGTAGCAGCGGTAGATGCATATGTAGATCGGTAATGCAGTTGTATATATCGTACTCTAGTCTTTCTATCGCTCTTAACCCGAAAAAGAGTCTACTGCCGTTGTTCAAGTATGGATTCGTATTCGATCTTACTGATCCGCCAAGGAATACCCGAATTCGACCAAAACTCACCCGCATCCTCGTCCTATGGATCAGCCTATGTCCATGTCGACTTGCCAATAGGACGCGACTTACAGCATCCAGATTGAGGACGGTACTGATTTGTTGTAACCTCGTAAATTTGTCTCTTGCGCCTCCGAATGTCGTTTGGGTTGATAAGTAATTCGCGACACCTCTGACATCTCTTTCGTACCGTATGGCTCCGAGCTAGATATCAGCGCTGGTCTGATAGGTGACGAATATCAAGATCAAGATGGGGACACAAAAGAGACTGACCTCCGAGAACCGCATACCCATGACATATTTCTCCCATGGCCTAACGAATGATTCGACAGTCATGTTGAAGAACGACTGATAATTATGATCCGTCATAGAATCCTAAACCATCAGCTTTCCGTCTTGGACTGGAAAGAGGTGACATACACGATACCCATCCACCAACGATTCCCACGATCTCACGAACCTTTTCCTCACTATATCAAGATCCTCCGCCTCGGCAAATGAATCTTCGTCAAGGTTGTATGTGACATCTTTGTATATGTCGTCCAGCAGTGACCGAAGGCGGGGCTTGGTCAATTGGTTGAACAATGTATCGAGGCCATTCTGCTAGTCAGTATCAACACTGCGATTTGGTAAGAAAACGGACCTTGCTGGCTGTTCTGAACTTCGCCGATAGGTTCGCTAGAGAACCTAGTTCTTCCCGAACGAGGGGGATATCGTCATCGATGAAGACCTGGGGAAGATTCGACGAGATCTCATCCATCAGTCTCTCGATGTAATCGCCGGAAACATCCAGGTCATTGAGGTAGATCTTGTCGTCAGCTTTTCATTCCGTCGAGGATTTAGTAGGAAGCATACGATGAAAGCAGATTTCTGATCCCTCTCCCGTCTCTCCCTCTCTCCCCGATCTAGATTCCCAACAGAGGTATAAACTCCATCCATCTTTTTCCTAATAATCCCTAAATAATCCCTCTCCATGACCGACTCAATGTTCTGCCTCATCGACTTGATGGTAGCTATACTTCCAATGGACAGTAGCCTGTTGATGACCAATTTGAGGAGGTAGAATGTATCGTCAAGAATAGATGAGAGATGGGGTTTGGATGATGTTTCGGGTGAATCGAGGCGATGGGCTTTTTCGATACTGATTCGCAGGAACCAGATTTCGAGTGGTTCATAGTATACCTTGAGGAGGTTTTCTATGGCTCGTTGAGAACCCGATTGGTCGATCACCGACATATCGGCGGCGGGCCTGGATGTTGGGGTCTCGTCATTGTCCTCTTTGTTGGCGTCTTTTGGTGAAGAGTCGTTATCCTCGTCATCCTTGCTATCAGCTTCGCCCGTCTGAGTTCAAGAGAGGGAGCTTACGGCGATTCTGCCCCAGACGAAGCGCTTAAACAAAGCCCATCTACCACCGAGAGCCACAAGTTCGCCAAGAACCCGATCAACATCCCTAGAATCCGGTCCCTTTTCTGCCTCCTCGACAGGTGCAGGTGTAGGAGCGGGCGTTGGACCCCGCTGTCCGCCTTTGGTATACGATTGCAACAGGTTGCCAGCAGACGACAAGGAAGTGGGTAAGGCGTTTGTAGTCGAAGAAGCTAGTGATGATAGAGTCATTTGACCCGTCGAGGGATTCAGCAGTGACGAAAAGAGGGGTGGTAGGAGGGTAGGTTGTGATAATAGAGCGAAATTCGTCTGCTTCGTTTCGGAGATCAGTCGACCCACACGTCGATCTTCTTCCCACCCTTCTACTAAATTCCGAACGACGCGGTCGGACTCGCCAACCAGTCTTCCCACGACCGTACGTGTTCTGCCCTTTCCATAGTACTTGTCGACTACTGGTTGATGCTGGTCGATGATGTGCGCTATGGACTCGAGGAGTGATGTGAGCTGGTTGAGGTAGTAGATGGGTGACGAAGCTATACATCAACTCGGAACGACGCGAAGATTGGTGAAAAGCGAGCTTACGTTTGCTGGCACTGCTTCCTCTTGCCTTCACCAAACCAACAACGAAATCCCCGTACGCCTCCAATCCCTCTTTCTCGGCTCCGATACCGGGCCACAACCTAAAGAATCGACTGACTCCCTGTTGATCCTTCCGGTCGGCTGCTGAATCAAATTCCGTCCTGAAGGTATGTAACAAGATCTCTCGTAATTCAGTGAGCTGTTGAGCTGGTGGTTGAGGGTATTGAGGAGTTGGCTATCTATCAGCTCTTGACTGGCTTTGTCAAGGACAACATACCACGACGTGACCTGCGAAATTCCCGTCAATGACTTGCTGCCTGACCGACATGGCTCGTTTACAAGCCCTTGAAGCAGACTCCCAGTCTTGCTTTGCGATTGCCGTTGAAAGGGATGCCAATGCGTTCTGCACATCAGCACCGTATCCAGTAGACACGACGCAGGACCCACCTTGAGCTCCAGGACCTCTGTCACTATATCAGTAGCCTCTTTAACCCTTCCCACTTCCTCATCCAATCTCCTGACCTTCCCGCCCACCCTCTCACTCGTATCCCACACCTTCCTCACCCGCTCCACCAACCCCTCATCAACCTCCATATCCTCAAAATCGGCATTCTGCTGTCCCAAACCCCGAGTCGTCAATCCAAGCATACCCCCGGCAAACTTGGGTCCAGATCCATCTATCTCATTCGACAGTCTCCCTGCTCTCAGACTCAGATTTTCCAGTCTCGAGAACGCAGATTCGATCTGTGCTCTGTCTGATACGAGGGCATTGAGCGCTGAAGAGAGGTCTTGCTGTTTTCGAGAGAGGAGGGATAGTTGAGCTGTGATCTGACTTGGATCTGTTATTTCTCTTGGAGAGATCGGGGTGGGAGTTGTCGGGCGGGTGTCCAGTGGTGTGGGGAGGGTCGAGGACAGCACCGACATGGTATATGGTATAGCAGGTGCAAAGTAGATGACCTTCAGCAACATTAGCCTTAGCAGTCGCGTCCTTTGATTGATGCAGAATTAGGCGCGCGTCATCACCTGGTCAACTGCGCCAAATACCGGGTGGATGTTATCAACCATTCATCTCCTCTTGGCAGCTTCGACCTAAGCAAACCGACGCATCATCTCTGATGAGTCAGATCTATTGTCTTCCCCTCAGATCCGCATCATTACTCAGCTGGTCCGTCATGCAAGTCCCAGGATCTCGGAGCGGTACAACGATTTATCGGAATGGTTCCGAATCGCATTCCGAAGGGCGAGTTGAATGAGTGTGACACATATGGGTGTCTGCCTGCCACTCAATTAATCGGAGCAGCTATGACCACACCGACACGCTTAGCCACCGAAGACAGAAATGTCAGAAACGAGTAAATGATCGGTCAAGATGAACAACACGACGCCTCGAGCTCTCAAGTCCATAGCCGAAGTCGATGCTCTTGGTCGCCATCCATATAAGCCATATCGCTAACGCCATAAGAGGTCTCTACCATAACGACCCACAGCTCGGTGGTTGAAGACTGCATCAGTGTGGCGGATAGACTATACCTCCGAAAGGAATCGAGATTACCCTTATCGCTGATCGTATCTAACGATTATCTCGGAACGAAATCTCTCCATTCCGACATGAAGATCATGTTCCAGTGGTACATAACCAAGATGATCAGCGATAGATATCGGGCAAGTACTCCCACTGCAACACAGCAATGTCGACCTCTTCCAAGAACGGAAACGAGAAATCCCCTTCGCTAGAAGTGAAGAATGCAGTCCTTGATGTGGACGTGGAGAGTAGTCAGAATCCAGAGGATGGCGAGATTTTTCGAACAGATGCCGATGGTCAGAACTATAGGACTGTTTCCTGGTCAGTCCGAGGGTCTATGATCCCGAGACAGAACTAACACTCATGCAGGTATCGAACATTCGCCTTGATGTTCAAGGTCCTCTTCTCGACCGGTGTCCTGTCCATCCCCGGGGTCTTTTCCTATGTTGGCGCCGTACCTGGTGCTTTGCTTGTGATAGGATGGGGGTGTTTCAATACCTATGCCGCCTTCCTACTGGGCTCGTTCAAGTTGAGACACGCAAACATCCATGTATGCCCAAACATCCGAACTCGAGCTGATGATAGGGTCTTCAGGATATGGCTTTCGTAGTAGGCGGAGCTTGGTACCGTGAACTCGTCGGCCTTCTGTATCTCCTGGGGTAGGTCAACTCTTTCTTATGTGCTTGACCAACGCTGATCACCAGATATGTCCTGATCGCTGGGAGTGGATACATCGGCATGGCCACTGCATTCAATGCCTTGTCGGAACATGGCGCATGTACAGTCTGGTTCACGTTCATCGCATTCGTCCTGTCGACCGCACTTGCGCTCTTCCCCAAGCTATCTCAAATCGGAATTGCAGGTGAGTAACTGATTCATGACTGACGCTGATAATAGCTTGGATTGGAGTCATCACCCTCTTCATTTCGATCATGACTGTAGTAATCGCCGTAGGGGTCCAGGATCGACCTGCGTTAGCACCTGCTGGCGATTTCGATCTTGGGTACTACGCCTTTGCATCCCCTACCTTCTTGAGCGGTATGAGTGCGACTCTGATCATCTTTGTTTCCTCCTCTGGCACATCCGCCTTCATCCCTATGTGAGCGATTACCCTGCCCTTAAACCGAACTCTGCTGACGACCTAGTATTGCCGAGATGCGTAATCCCGCCGAGTACCGAAAACCGATTGCCTGCTCAATGGGTCTCCTCGGAGCATGCTACCTCGCCTTCTCCCTTGTCGTCTACCGATACTGCGGAGTCTGGATCGCCTCGCCCGCTTTAGGCAGCGCCGGCCCCTTGATCAAGAAGATCTCTTATGGTATCGCCCTTCCAGGACTATTGATCAGTGCAACCCTCTGTCAACATCTTGCGGCCAAGTACCTCTTTGTCAGGCTATTGAAGGGAACAGAACATCTCCAAGGTCGGACCAAGACTCACTGGGCAACCTGGATTGGCAGCACTGTCGGCTGCGGAGTATTCGCGTTTGTCATTTGCGGAGCGGTCCCATTTTTTGGCAGTCTTATCGGTTTGATCGGTGCCATCGCCTATGCACCCATGGCCGTGAGTTCCTCCAACCCCAGGAAGACAGATACTGATATCAGATCGTCGTCCCGATGCATCTCTGGCTACATGACTTCGGTCATTGCCGTAAAGAATCACTTGTCGGGAAAGCGAAGTGGCTGTTTCATGCAACAATGTTGGCTATTGGACTGTTCATGACGGTCGGCGGAGCGTATGCTATGATCGCTACTATCAATGATCAATTCAAGACTGGCTTGGTGGATTCCCCCTTTTCGTGTGCGGACAAGTGAGTTGTATCGCGCGCTCAGTAAGCGAGTGAGCTGATGCTCTCAGTTCATGAGATCGTTTTGAAAGCTGTGTCAGTTCGGGGATTGACAGGTTTAGAGGGATAGACCGTATATAATGTGGTGTGCAATGTGCTGTATGGATAAATCCAGTGACCTATGATGGGATGCCACGAATGATGAATGATCGGCGGAATAGTGACATCACACAAAATGCTGGAATCAGCGAATCAGCGTGCCTAACTTGATTTACCAAAGAACAGCCAGGGGGGGTGAAACCATCTTGATCATCATACCATCCATACATACACTACCCCACACTCTATACCCTATACCTGTAGCACTCACAAGAGTCAACTCGGTCTTGGGATAGACATCCAAGCTAGTCTACCGGAAGAACAATAGTTGTCAACCTCGTTTGTTTCGACTACACAAATCAAACACGACCACGCCCCCAAATCGCACGCACGCCCTTTGTTCTTGCTTACCACACACGCGCGATTCGACTGTACACCTCACCACATTACTTTACTACATACATACACCTATCAACTAGACCACAGGCAGGATGCCGAGATTGTACAATGATACGACTGCGGAGCAACTGGACCCAGAGTCGGGGGTTAGTACTTTTGTATCAGAACGCGATAAGGATTTATCACTGATCATTGTCTTTGCCGCCTTCAATCCTCTCCACGCGCCTTCGCCTCTACTCTCCATCATCACCTCACCTATCCCTCATCACACATCGCGTCGACCTAGCAGAAAGGCCCATCGTTCATCAACCTAGATGTCTTTAACCAGATCCTCGATATGGACGATGACGAGGATGGAGACGAGGAGGAAGCATTCAGTGAAGGCATCGTAGGCGGATTCTTTGACCAAGCCGAAACGACATTCGCATCCATGGAAAAGGCTTTGTACGTGTTACTTTTGATCGATGATCGAGCTCGAAACACTGACGATTGTAGGAAAGAAAAGAACCTAGAAGAACTCTCATCTCTCGGTCATTTCCTCAAAGGTTCCTCTGCTGCACTCGGTATCGTTGCCGTCCAAGACGCATGTGAGAAAATGCAACACTACGGTCATTTACGAGATGAAGAGGAAAACGTCGATTTAAAGCAGGACGACGCATTGAACCGAATCGAAGGATTGATCAAAGGTTGTAGGAAAGATTATGAACAGGCAAAAGTCTGGTTGACGAGTTTGTATACTGAAGGAGCGTTTGGTAAGCCCAAGGAGGATGAGGATGAGGAAGATGAGGAAAAGGCGTAGGGAGGCAGTTGCATTAATCTAGATATTTTAACGAGAGGGCGTTTGTCAGTGGAAGCTCAAGTCGATTTCGCATGTAGCATACCTTACAGTCTTCACACCGCAATCACAATGATTCGTACAAAGACGATCCTGCCTCCGCACTGCGCAATGTGTGAAGGTAAAGGCATAATACATCATCAATTCGTAAGTCGTAAAGCAACATCTAACCGATCTATCGGCTAGCGCCCAAATAATCTACTAAAACTAGATTTGCGGTGTTCACCTTCCCCAACACCAGTAGCATCAGGCGGGGAAGGTCTAGGACCATGACCATTGATACTCCCTCCAGGCCGGTCAGATCGGGGCGGAACAGCTTGTGGGGTATTCGGCTTTGGCTTTGGGGGAGGGGGTCGAGCGGGGGCAGAGGAAGCAGTAGGAGGCATGGGCTGTGCCACGAGTGGAGCATTTGGCCTGACTTTAGGCTTTGGTTTGAGATCCGGTAATTCAATGGAAGAGAGGTAAATGGCGATATTGGGTGGTCCAGTCCATTTGGGCTTGGTTGGAGGTAAAGGTGCTGGTCTGGAGTTTAGCGTATGTCTCGTGTGCGAGATATACCTATCGTCGAGGTTGATCAGCCTCGGACCCTTTTGAGCTGGAGCCGAAGGCGGGGACGGTTTGACCCGGACAGGATCTTCCTCGATCACATATTGATGCAAATCGCCCATTCCCTCTCGATGTCTGAATCTATCTCATCTGTCTCATTCAAGCGAGAGTATGGTGAACAGACCTGGTAACTCCAAGAGACACTTCCAAAGCTCTCTGACTTGCCACTGCGGTCTTCGTACGGATGACAATGAACAACATGTTTGGGTCCTGCGTTTTTAGCAGTTGTCTGGAGGACAAGACGTACCTCCAACAAGCCGACGGCTCGAGCTATATGCTCTCCCACATCCGTATTCGCTCCTACTAGAATCTCATTCGGATCCGATTCCTATCGATCAGCGAGGCTGACAAAGGAAGACTCGACGTACATCTTCGAAATCATCAGGCGTGATCACTTTAGGAGGTGGCACAGGTATAGTAGGGACAGCCGATACAGCAGGAGCAGACGACGGAGCAGAAACAGGCATCTTTGAACTTGAAGAGTTCGATCGGTCCTGAGCGGAATCGACAAAACACATCAGACTACCATATCAGCTCATCGTCCTACTGGCGGCTGCAGGGAGCTGACCTGGCGACTAGTAATGTCTCTAACCCCCTTAGGTCTTTGATATCATCTGGAAAC
>Ga0308160_10006927_pt1 | contig 11393 bp, 15 predicted proteins | sample PhyFR1_FD_201036 | JGI IMG/M metagenome (GOLD analysis project Ga0308160, IMG submission 201036) | Phyllosphere microbial communities from UC Gill Tract Community Farm, Albany, California, United States - DLSLF.R1 | ecosystem: Host-associated > Plants > Phyllosphere > Unclassified | place: USA... | reverse complement strand
GGGGGGGGCCCGCCCCCCCCCCGCGTGGGGGGGGGGGGTGGGGGGGGGGTGGGGGTGGTGTGGGGGGGGGGGGGGGGGGGGGGGGGGGGCGGGATGCTAGTGGAGGTACTGCGTAATAGGGATTTTGGGGGGTTAGTAGAGGGATTGTCTAAATGAGGGCAAGGGGAAAATCAAAACTTATCGATCATATTGTAAGAACTCGCATGAAAATGTTGTCTGTCCTACAACTCGATACGGGGTACGCCCCTCTTTTTCAGGGGTATTGTCTGCTACGCCCGCGGCTCAGCTTATCGCAGAACATATTCACGACGTCTAATTGAGGACCCAAAATCTCGGCCGTCAGAATTTAGCCAGGGGCATGTCAAAGGACCGACAATCAACCACAAATAGCCCCCCATCAAGGAGGCACCTAATCCCCTCAGACTCCTTTATCTGAGGTCGATCGGGGGACCTCGAATTAGCTTGCCCCCTTGGTCCTTGGTCCTTTGCTGCCATCTGATCAGCTGCCCCTTGGGGATGTCACCAAGATTGGATCGGCCGGGCTTTGATGGGAATATTCGTTATTGACAATGGAGCTGAACATTGTTTCAGTGGGCGGTGAAGGAGCCATCTACAGTCGCCAAGATACATAAAGGGTAACGGTGTTGTCTCTCGACGACCGACTATTCCCAGACTTCCGAACCTTAATCAATCTCGGTACGCTATTCACCTGGTGTGAACAGGTTGTACAGTCTTACTTCTGAACCGCTATACTATTGTGGTATTTCCAGTCCAGGTCAATCACACGTACGTCCTTGAGTCTGCAGACATCTTATACTGGACTGATGATCCGATAGTAGAGATACGAGCAATCTGAATCAAAACATCAAGCCGCAGACTCATCACTAAAGCACAGCTGGACTGTCTTGAAACAGGCAACATGATCATTATGATAACCACTCTAGTCTTTCTTTCCCTTCCCTTGTCAACTTCAGCTCAAACGGTGCTCAAGACCTTCGAGAACCAAGCTCCTACCATGTACGTCACCATGCCGGCGCAGGAGCCGTATACTGATACGACCCAGCTATTACGACAATCTCCGATGTGAGAACGGCAATCCATGTGCCGCCACTTGGGGACCTGCCTGGAGTGATAGTATCACTACGGGTTATACGAAGTGTGAGAGTAGTGACCCGGCGACTGCAAAACCATTGAACGCTTACAAGAGCAACCAGATCGTCGGTGAGCTACCTCAGGGTCGTGACCACGATAACAAGATGCTCATGCAGTAGCCATTGACTTGAGCCTCTTCCAGACGGCTGAAGGCATGCAGAAATATTGCGGTAAAAAGTGAGTGTCTCCCTCGATATGAGACGTATTCTCGCTAATGACCCAGAGTGAGGGTGACCAAACCCGATGGAACCGAATACATCTCCCCAGGCGGTGACTTATTCGTGTGGGATTCATGCGAAGCATGCATGTCGGAACCCAGAGTCGATTTCTCCGGTACGCAATCTCCCCTTACCCACTACACAATGACTGACTGTCAGCTCCCGACCAGCTCTTGATGACGGGCTCTACAGGAGACAAATGCGGTATTGGAGAAGCGGCATTCAAGGTCGAGATCCTGGATGAAAGTGTGGTGGAGTATGGTGGTCATCCGCCTGATGCGCCTGGTGGGGTTGACACCTTTAGCGGAGAGGACAGCGCGGGTGCGGTCTGCGTTGCTGGGGGCGAGGCGGGCGGGGGTGCAACAGCGGCAGCGGTGGCAACAGGTGTGGAGACTGGCGCTCTAGCTGTCACTTCCGCTTCCATGGCCACGGCTCCCTTGGTTTCGACTCCGGCGGTGGCTGCTCCTTCCGCCGTCACCCCTGCATCAGTATCTGCCGCACCCGCTCAACCAGTAGTTGGAACCGCCGAGTCTGTTCCAGCTCAACCGGTCGTCTCTACCGTACCATCTACTCCCCAGGTATCCGCCGCTTCAACCGCTGTTCAAGAAGCGGCAGTTTCGACAGATAATGAAGTACCGGCAGTATCAGCTTCAGCATCATCTAGAGCATGGGGTAGTGGTCGAGATGGCCGGGGACCTCACGGATCAGCTGCCTAGTATTGGCAGGACTATTACATATACTGTACCCGCTTTGTATCTGATGAATTGAGCTAGACGCTCATACACTCCGTTGTGACGAATATAGCGCGTCACGTGGACTGGCGCCCACTTGCCCCACCTGGTCACTTCGGTAGAATCGCCTTTCCCTATCCACCTTTACATTTTGCCCTTTATGTCCGGGGATCTACTCTACTCTGGATCTGTCAAACAACTCGGGGTCGGAGTCCGGTCCTACCATCTTCCGACCTATTGAGCATACAAGAGAGAGGGTACAAGAGAGGAGGGTGGTAGCACATGTATTCACCCCACCCCACTCTTTAGCGTCGCTTTAGCGATAAATCGACAGACCACCTAGGAATCGAGCTACATACCAACGTCATCAGCTACGATGCCCAAGTCCGGTCAAGCCGGTTCTGAAAAGAGAAAGTCTACTGCTATACCAACGTCGAAGCCGGTATCAACATCTTCAAACAACTTGATCATCATGCTTTTCTCAGCGGGTGTTTTGTCGGTCGTACTAGCCTACTTCTCCTTCGGGCCTGTTCTCCCAGTAGCTGGACAAGATGACATGGCAGAGATGGATGAAAGGGGATGTCCTATATACACTCAGTACTCGATGGAACCGCATGGAGATAGGTCATCTGGGCCATTGGCTCTGCCGTTCATGAGGCCAGAGGAACGATGTAGGACTTTCAACTCGACTGCTGTTGAGGTATGTGCTGTACATTCTTCGTGTCTGAGGATTGAGCTCATGGTCCTAGAAAGTCATTCAGGACATGAAGGATAGGCTTAAAGATCCTGATCTTGCTCGACTGTTTGAAAACACCTTCCCATCTACTCTGGATACTACCGTCAGCTATTTCAACCCGGACGAGAATGTAGCTTTCATCATTACCGGTGTGAGTCCAGGCTCCCTAACATGATCTCTGCTGATCAACAGGATATTACGTATGTTATGCCTGGATTGATACCCCGGAGTACTGATGATATAGCGCTCAATGGCTTCGAGATACGGGGAACCAATTTGCCCATCTCTACCGACTACTTCCTCATGATGACAACCTGCGACTGCTTGTCAAAGCGGTCATCAATACCGAATCCAGGTACATCGCTGAATACCCTTACTGCGGTGAGTCCATCTCGTCCATCAGGTACGGAGGTGGGAGCTGAATGATCAGGTGCTTTCCAACCACCTCCCGAGTCTGGTCTTGCACCTACGCATAATGTGAGTTTCTCCAGGCAGTTGGGTATTGGGCTGATGATATAGGATTATGCCGATAATGTCAGAGTCAATCCGTAAGTACCTTATAGAGGCGACTGGGATTAGCTAAACACTCAGACCTGTCGACAACCAGACCGTGTTCGAGTGCAAGGTCAGTACCAAGTCACCTATCACCAAAACCAAGCTGATTGGGCAGTACGAGCTAGACTCCCTTTGTGGTTTCCTCAAGATCACTCGGTCATACTACTCAAACACCAAAGACTCATCGTTCATCAACGCCAACTGGCTCGATGCAGTCGACGCAATCATGCAGCTTATCGAAGACCAGTCCCAGGCTTCTTTCGATGATGATTTCAACTTCTTCTCCGCATACAACTGGACTGGACTCGATGGGGCTCTCAGTGGACCCGTGACGAACGGTGGAAATGGTGCGCCCAAGGCGTACACCGGTCTCGTAGCTACGCATCATCGACCCAGTGATGATCTCTCCCTTCTGCGTAAGCTTTCGGCCGTCGTAGAATGGACAAGGCTGACGAGCAGCATACTTGACACCTGCAAATGCGATGTTGGCGGTGGAGCTGGACCATATCGCCGAGATGTTAGAAGAGCTCAACACTCATCATAATATCTCGAAGAAGTCGCGGGAATACTCGAGCCGAATCAGGCAGGCAGTCTGGGACCACACTATCACGTCCAAAGGCATATTTGCATACGAGACGGACGGGTTCGGGGGGCAGATTATCATGGATGATGGGAATGTTCCAGTATGTCATTTCTACTGAGGGTGAGCGTAGCTGACATACTGTAGTCTCTCCTATCTATGCCATACCTAGGCTTCCTTGACCGGGACGAAAAGACCTACCAACATACCAAAGACGTAATGCTTTCTAAGGGTAACCCATACTTTGCAGCGGGACCAGGATTCACAGGTGCAGGGTCAGTCTTGCCTCATATCCAAGAACCGACTGACAGTGTAGTGGGCCTCACGTAAACTTGACCTACCCGTGGCCAATGTCCCAAATCTCGGCCATATACGGAGCATCATCCACCGAAGAGATCCATGATCGCCTTTACCTTCTTGCCAATTCCACCTCTGGCTTGGGGTTGATTCATGAAAGTATCAATTATAGGAATGGAAGTGATTTCACCCGACCTTGGTTCGCTTGGGCCAATAGTTATTTTGCGGAGATGTTGTTGGATCTGGGAGAGAGGATGCCCGGGTTGATTTTCAAGGAAGACGTCCCTTACTATGCCGGTCAGTAGGACCGGTGCTGGACAGGACAGAGTTCGTGAAAAGCAATACATCGCAATGCAAGAGAATAAACATATACACCCCGGACACCTATTTTGACAACTCTGCACATATCCCAACAGCCCTTTCATCTCGCCATTCGAGATTTTTATAATTTGATCTGATTCGACATAGTTGATACAACGGTTTGGTGATCTCGCAATCATTCACAGTCTTCAAAGAGAGACTCTGACGTGTGTCAACAACGCACTTCGTTGTTCATGCCATTTGGAGCTTAATAGCCCATGGCGGTTCGACCTCCGTTGGACGAGAGGGCCTGTCTGTTGCCAGCGTTCTCGAGTGCGATACTTCCATCGACCAGGACATGAGGAGGAGGCAAACCCTGCTCGTATGCCTCTCTTTGCTCGCTGATCTCTCGAGCGGCGGACGGGCTCAATGGCGAGACTGGCAAGAAGTCGGACTCTCCGGTACCGGGCTTGGCGGCTACAAATGGGAGTGCCGAGTGAGAGTAGATGATATCGCCAGCTCTGAGCTCGGGTAAATCGATCGAATCAGTCAAGTGAGGTAGATCGTTGATGGGTTCGGCAGTGTATCGAGGGGTAGTAGCGGTCCAGTTGGAGGGGTCGAGATATCCTTCCTTGTTGTAGAAAGAGATTCGGGATTGTCGAGGCTTGAAAAGTGGTCTGAGAGCACCGTAGCGAGCGGCATGGATTGATGGCGTGACTCGATAGGCTCCGACTCGAGAGGGTGACAAAACAAGATGGGTGTGGATGGAATGGGACTGATACTTGTTAGCATGTCCTTTTCGAATGGCAAGGGACTCACGGTCCATGGTTTGTCGAATCGAATAGTCTGTGCTCGAGACTCGGGAAGTCCGGTCAAGGTGTTGGCCCTAACGTATTTGGCCTCTTTGCCAGTCAAAGCAGACATGATTTGCGAGTTTGCAGATAGCAAGCTTGTATGAGCTCGAAGGGCGAGCAGGTACTCGTGCCAGTATGAATCTAGCTTGTAAGAGTCGAATCAAATGGAAAAAGGGTCTACTCACCCTGACCTCTAGCCTGTATGTATGACCTGACCTCCTCGCCTGCAGCTTGGGCGTCCGCATCGAGAACGACATCCCGGACAAGGACGATTCCGATCTTCTTCAGGTCCTTGACTGTCGACTTGGCAGCGAGCTGCTGTGATAGTTGATGAAATGAGATCTCGGGTACTTGGGTCTAGACATCAGCTTGGGGATGCACCTGGATAGACAGATCGACATACACCTGTTCCTCCGCTCTTCTGCAAACCCGTCAAAGTCTCTAGCCATAGCTTCTTTACCTGCTCTTCTCCAAGTGCTGAAGCCCAAGAGAGGTATCGCTCCTCGACCTCTTTCTTCTCAGGCGAACGGTCCAGCAAGGCATACCTCAACTTTGACTGAACCTTCTTCTCCCCTTCAACCGGTGTTTGATGAGCATACGGAGGTCGTAGCGAAGGACTCGGTTCTTGAGGGATCGCTTGCGAGTGCGAGTATGGAGGAACAAGTGTCGAAGCGGCCACGGGAGTCGGGGAGTTGAGGGTGGTGAGCAGTCGTGATCGTGGGATCGCTGATCGGATCGACATGGTGGGCAGGCACGTTTGGATCTCTACGGATGATCGGAGTGACTGACTAGTGGAGTACTTGTACAGATGGCAAGACAAGGGTGCACTCTACAATCGATGAGCGATGCCCTAGCCTTATTTGATCACACCGGGGATACAAAAGAAGCACCGAAGCTATTCAAATTTGGTGTCCGAACCAAAAAGTCGTGGCCGGGGAGCTCCTCGGGGGATTATCGGTTACAATTACGTGGCTGGATTCAGCCAATCGGCGACGATTTGCTTATCGGTGTATAGAAGGACGAAAAGGTCTTTTCAAGAGAAGGATACAGGAAGCTAGATCGACACGTCTTTCTTCATAAGCGTTCTCGGACACGATGATGGTCCCCGAACGGGGTCGTGCTAAGTGATCAAGGAAAAGTCAGATAATCCCCCGAGCACGCCATGGCACCTTCGGCGTTCAGACCGGTCTCTCCGGATAAACTCCTACCTGATGGAAAGGCCGATCAGACCGCCTGGGTATATTCTCGTCGGGACCGTAGCTGACAGCTAGCAGGACAGGTATACTCCGTGACAGCGTGTTCTTGGACGAGCGTGAGGGAAAGCATGGAGAGGTATCCGAGAATTTCGCCACCACAGCAATTTGCCACTCCCACCAAACACCTCTTTCCGTCAAAAATTGTACCCTCCGTATAACATGCTACATCGTACACAGGATGATCCTAGTGGGTTCAGAAGATGCGCAAGAACACAAAGCATAGGACGCAAGCGGAATCAAAGTCATAACAGTTTCATAAGTCTATAAAATTAGGGTCTATCAAGAAAAATCGGTTCAATCTCCTCTCTTTCTCTACCACGATGGGGCATTGAGGATGAAACCAGTCAAGCACCCCGCTAGAACACCGGCGATCGGGATTGTAGCGATCCAACTGGTTACTACGTCAGCGACAAGCTGTGCGAAAAGAGCCACAAGAAAAACTTACCCAGCCCAGATTTTAGCCAAATGAAGCCAGTTGACGGCCCTGAAGCCACCAGAGACGATACCGACACCGGTGGTAGCACCGACGATACACATGGTAGTGGAGACGGGGATACCGAATTGGGAAGCGAGAATGACGGTGATGGAAGCTCCAAACTCCATGGAGAAACCTCGCGATGGGGAGTGAAGGGTGATTTTGTTACCAAGAGAGACAATCATGTTGTAACCGTATGTGGCGAGACCGATGACAATCATGGCACCACCAAAGGCCAACATCCAGACAGGAGTCGCGGTGCTGGAGCTGGTAGGAAGTCCAGTCTTCCAGATGTAGTAGATGGCAGCGAAAGGACCGATGGCATTGGCGACATCGTTGGAACCGTGAGCGAAAGCCTGAGTACATGAAGTCATGACCTGAAGGAAAGAGTAGAGGTGCTCGGTGTCGTTGGGATATTGCTTGGTGAGTGAGTACATCTCCATTCGTCGATCAGCCTCCTTTCCAGTACCGAGTTGACGGGCATGGATGTCGACGTTGGCACCGTAGAAAAGAACGTAAGGCACCTTGTATCGCAGGATGATCCAAAGGTTCCTGGGTAGGATCCATGGACCTTCAATCTTGTCCTTTCGGTCCTTCTCAACATCGGCGAGTGCTGCCTCGGGGACACCCTGTTGCTCGGCGGAAAGGGGTTCACCGTGGAGGTCGAGGTTGGGGTCGGAACCCTTGGACTCGATGTCACCGTTGACGTTCTCGGATCGCTTCTGGGGTTGAGCTTCGGTAGGAGCAGTCTCTCGACCATGGACTCGGTAGTCGGGGACGTTGTCGATGTGGTCGTGAGCATCGGCAGGTGCTTGTCGGGACCAGAGGAGAGGACCGAGGAAGAAGTGCCACCATCGGAGAGTGTAGTCTTTTCGGATGACCTTGCAGTAAACGTAAGGAAGCCAGAAAAGAACAGAGAAGACGGCGACACCGAGACCAGTCAAAACGATGGCCAAGGCGACAGTGAGTTCTGAAAGTTCGTCGAGGTTTAGGTTGGGTGCACCCTTGTAGACTGGAGAAAGTAAGCAGTGAGTAGAAACGTCCTTTTCAAAGTCACTCACCAATCGACATGGTCAAGACGGCACCGACGGTGAAGAAGTAAAGGGGGGCGACGATCATGGCGGCCTTGGTCGAGTTGGCTCGTTCCAATACTGCGTATTTGGTAAAGAGGAAGACGACAATGGCGAATCCGGCAGAGATACAAGGAGCGATAATGATACCACCAAAGATAGCGGCGATACCCTTGGAGTCGTTCCATCCCCACTGAACAGCATCTGCACCACCGACAGCGACACCGGCACCAGCGAGTGCAGAGACGATAGAGTAGGTGGTAGAGACGGGAAGCGAATATCGAGTAGCGACCATGAGCCATGAAGCCGATACCATAAGAGCACAAGTGAAAGCGAGCATTTGAACACCGGGGTTGCCTTGGAAAATAGAGGTAGAGATAATTCCGTTTTTGATAGTACCAGAGACCCGAGCACCGACAAGAACGGCTCCGAGGAACTCAAAGACAGCCGCTGCCAAGATGGCTTGCTTCATGGTAAGCGATCGGGACGAGACCGCTGGTGCGAAAGAGTTGGCGACACTAACATGTTAGCCTATGCTAAGACCAGACCTAAAAGGGAGGTGACTCACTCGTTAGCACCGATGTTGTAGGCATCGAGAGCACAGAAGATGACACCAAAAGCGAACAAGTAGTCCCATTGGTGAAGGGTTCCAGCGACTGCTTCAGCCATTTTTAATCGATTAGAGTCTTGGTAGTCGAAGACTGGGTGAAGGAAGTGAGTGATGGAGAAGATTCAAGTCGAGCTGACCTTCCTATATATGCATTCCGTCGCTCCATCTGACTTTTTCAGACCGGCCAGTCTAGATTGGTTCGATATCATGAACGTGTTTGAAAGTCGGGTGGAAAAAGGTGGTTGCCAAGCCGCCAAGATCATTCCTCTTCAGGGCGGATAACCATTCCGGCAAGAGACGCAGATGTTCTTTCTTCCGTCCTTCGCCAGCGAGTCGCTTCGTGGGACCATACCTCTCTCCACACCTCCCTAATCAGACATGAACGTTCCTCTTACTAGAGGGGGCTGGATCACCTCCGTCCGGACGATGCCAGCATCAGAACGCGATCCATGCCAAGATCGACAGGGTACGTCCAGGAAATTTGATCCCTCCCATTAGCATGTGCGTGTGGCATTTTTGACCAAAGGATGTGTTCTTTTGATGGTGAAGGATGCTTTAGCGCGATAGTGAAGGCGGAGTGACAAACAAACACAGATGATCAAGCGTGTTATCATCAAACGGGTGGCCGAGGTACCCGAAAGCCTCTGCATTGTGTACAAGGGTGGCACAGGAGGAAAGCCAGAGCAAGCTCCGCTTTCTCAGTTCTATTTCAAGCACGTTCGTGAGCCTTTTCGAAGGAGCCGACAAATTCAAACTCTCTCATAACCTTAAAGTACCGTTCCTGTGGATCCACGGATCGGTCCTGGTGGCGGCACCGTTTGATTCGGACAGCTGGAACGTGCTGATGGAGAGTGCGTGACTTTCAGGCCAAGTAACGGATCTTGAACTGAGATTTGCTGAGCTTGGCTACCAACGTGCAGCGATAGGTCGCGTGACTGCCTCAAAAATACCTTGCAGCTCAACTCCGTAGTGTCAAAGCGTTTGTCATGTTTTCATGCTTTTCATGTGGTAGTATATCCCCCTAGAAACTCTAGCAGGCAAAAGGGCGACTGTATGTACCCTTGCTGTATCCGTCTCTGATACCTTGAATAGCACTGTATAGACCCAATGGGGTGATGGCACAGGATAGAGCGATCTAGGATGATCAGTCGTGATAACGGTGATGGCGATATATCACTCACAGTCAAGATGGCGATGCCACCAAAGAACCACTTCTTCCTGCTGTCCATCTTCCTTTCATTCGCGTCCCTAGCATAGCCTCGGAAAAGAGGACTCTGATCCCAGAACCAGATGATACCAGCTGATCCGTAGGTCAACCAGACGGAGAACAGACTCGAAACGATGGTCAAGAGCTGGTTGAAGAAAGGAATCAACTGGGATACGAGGAAGGCGACACCCCAGACTAAGGAGACGATACCGATCCAGATGAACCTAGCTTTCCAGCCGTTTGAGGTGAGGAGGGGAGAGTCTCGAAGAGAGTGGACGTAGAGGTATTTGGCACCGATGTTGGCTGCGAGGATACCGGAGATGATGATGGTTACCAAGGCAAAGGCGTATGCGACAATGGTAAGAGTGTGTGAAAGCATGGTGAATGCTGGGGATGTGACGTATTGACCTCCAAAGACATAGACTAGGGTACCCTGCATGGTCAGTACATTCGAGGCCCAAGAAGGCTGGACGTACAACGAGGATGTACATCAATGTACCGAGACCTTGATTCATGAGGAATGACTTTTTGAAGTCGTTTGGTTTTCTCATCTAGGGTATGTCAATCAGGCCATTTCACCTTTACACAGACGATAAGGACTGACCTCGGAACAGAAAGTGAAGACGGCCATGTTTCCACCGTAGGCAAAGACGATGTTGGTCAAGGCTCCGATAATGTCCTTGAGGTTTGGGTTCTGAGGCCAAGCATGCCAGTGGATCTCTTGTCCGTTCTTGACCAGAATGGATGGGTCTTGTACTCCGGTGCCGACGATGGTGATGAAGGATGCGGTCAAGATACACAAGAGCGAGACGAAGGCCCATAGGGACAATTTACCCCATTCTCGAGAGTACGAAATCTGACCAATCAGCTTCGGCTAACCTAGGTGAGAAATTGATAGATTTACCAAGATACTGAATACAGCAACGATCAAGCCCCACCAGACACCACAGATGGAGTTGGAAGATAGCGATCGCAGAGCCTCCTCTCCTGCCAAGACGTGTGATCCAGCAAGACCCATTGCCTATGTTTGTAAGCCAAATTCTCGTGACCCTGGGTGAATACTGACCTTCAAAACCAGGCCCCATCCAAACCATCGCCTTCCCCATTTGCCAAACATGAGCTCACCAGCATCACCGATGTTCATGACTCCCATGTATTTGATCTTGAAGTCGACCATGATCCAAGCGGTGATGTATGCGAGGGTGCCGAGGATGACGGTAGCGATCATACCACCTGCGATACCGAGTCGAAGGTAGACAGAAGGGAACGATAGTAGACCCAAAGCGATGTTCTCATGATCAGCCTCTTTTCGTTGTAGATATGGCATACTTACCTCGGCAGTGGAAACAAGA
>Ga0308160_10006926_pt1 | contig 11394 bp, 10 predicted proteins | sample PhyFR1_FD_201036 | JGI IMG/M metagenome (GOLD analysis project Ga0308160, IMG submission 201036) | Phyllosphere microbial communities from UC Gill Tract Community Farm, Albany, California, United States - DLSLF.R1 | ecosystem: Host-associated > Plants > Phyllosphere > Unclassified | place: USA... | reverse complement strand
GGCCGTCAGGATGGCCTGGCCCAGTTCACCGGGTTTGGTGAACTGGGGCCAGTGCCCCGTGGGCAGATCCACGTAGTCAACGTCCCGGATCCGGGCTAGTTCGGCCGTGAACGGATGCCCGGCGTCCATCCACTCCTTGAGCAGTGACGATGGAAATTCGCACGCGATGATCGTTGCGGGGACGTCGTAGCGGGCAGTGTTCGTGAGGTGTTGCTGGTCGAAGGCGACGCCCTTGGGTTCGGGAATCGCCCGGGCGCGGAAGACTGCTTTAAGCTCGTCGGTGAGGTCCACGAGATCCTCATCTTCAAATGCTTCCCACGGCGGGAGGGGTATCCCGTCGCCGTCGTCCGGTAATTCATCATTGATGATCCCGCCCTCACCCAGCGGCCCGCTGTCCACATAGATGGCGCGGGCTATGCGGTCCGGACGGGCGTCAGCCACGCCATGAATAATGGCGCCCCCGCCCGAGTGACCCACCAGGACCACTTTCCCGTCCAGCGAATCCACCTTGTCCACGACGGCATCGATGTGTGTTCGAAGGCCGATGCCCGCCCGGGGTGCGTCCGCCGATTCCAAGCCTGGCAAGGTGAGCGGATGGACCCGATGCCCTGCTTCCACCAGGGCCGGCGTCACCCCATCCCACGACGATGCGTCCAACCAAAAACCGGGTACGAGGATGATGTCCATGCGGGTACCCTACGGGAGGCCGCCGACACTTTGTAGTGCTCATCAGTTCTTACGCCAGGGCTTCGCTGTGTCCTTCTCTCCGCCGTGTTCACCATCCCGCGGGACGCAGCCTCATGGAGGGGGTTGACGGGCATCACATTAACGCGCCATAGTTTTCGTATACGATTTCGTACTCGATAACTTGGGGCGATCAGATACTTATCAGGAGGTGGCGCCGTGACACTGGAGTTCCGGACCGAGGAAGTCAGCCAGGACATGCTGGCCCGGACGCGCAAGGTCATTGCGGTCCACATCAATTACCCCAGCCGTGCCGCGCAGCGTGGACGTACCCCGCAGCAGCCGTCGTACTTCCTGAAGCCTTCCTCGTCCTTGGCGCTCGGTTCGGCTGAGGCCCCCGGCATTGTTGAACGTCCGGCAGGTTGTGAATTGCTGGGCTACGAGGGCGAGATCGCGCTTGTCATCGGCAAGTCCGCCCGTCGTGTCGGCCTTGAGGATGCATGGAGCCACGTCGAGTGGGTGACCGCGTCCAACGACCTCGGCGTCTACGACCTCCGCTACGCGGACAAGGGCTCCAATGTCCGGTCCAAGGGCGGCGACGGATTTACCCCCGTTGGCCCGGCGCTGATCCCTGCCGACGCCGTTGATCCCGCTGCCCTAACCATCCGCACCTGGCACAACGGCGAGTTGGTCCAGGACGACACCACCGAGGACCTGCTCTTCCCGTTCGGGCAGCTCGTCGCGGACCTTTCCCAGCTGCTCACGCTCGAAGAGGGCGACATCATCCTCACCGGCACCCCCGCCGGCGCCTCCGTTGCCAAGCCCGGTGACGTCGTCGAAATTGAGGTCACCGGCGGTGGGTTCAGCAGCGGCCGCCTGACCACCAAAGTCACGGAAGGTACGACGCCGTTCGCGGACTTTGGTGCCCGGCCCAAGGCTGATGACATGCAGCGGGAAGAGGCGTACGGATCGCGCGAAGCCGCCGGACTTCAGGCTTCGGAACCGGTGGCTGCCGTTTCCGTGCTGACTCCGGAACTGAAATCAAAACTCGAGTCTGTTGCCACCGCCACCCTGTCGTCCCAGCTGCGCAAGCGCGGACTCAACAACGTGAGCATTGACGGACTGCAGGCCACCCGACCCGACCGCAAAGTGGTGGGCCTGGCCCGGACCCTGCGCTACGTGCCCAACCGCGAGGACCTCTTCAAGACCCACGGCGGCGGCTTCAACGCCCAGAAGCGCGCGATCGACTCCGTGAACGAAGGCGAAATCCTGGTGATGGAAGCCCGCGGCGAGAAAGGCACCGGCACAGTCGGGGACATCCTGGCGCTGCGTGCCCAGGTCCGGGGGGCCGCTGCAATCATTACCGACGGCGGCGTCCGCGACTACTCGGCAGTCGCTGACCTGGAGATGCCTACGTACTTCGCCAATCCGCACCCGGCAGTCCTCGGACGCCGGCACATTCCCTGGGACACGGACATCACCATCGCCTGCGGGGGAGCCACCGTCCAGCCCGGTGACATCATCGTGGCCGACTCGGACGGAATCCTGGTGATCCCGCCGGCCATCGCCGAGGAACTCGTGGACGACTGCATCGCCCAGGAAAAGGAAGAGACGTTCATCTTCCAGATGGTCCAGGAAGGTAACAGCGTTGATGGGCTGTATCCGATGAACGCCGAATGGCAGGCCCGCTACCAGGAATGGTCAGCCCGCCGGCATGCCGCGGAAGGAGCCCACAGTGACTGAAACCGCCGTCGAAAGTGCTGCCCAAAGCAAGTCCCAGCAGGCCTATACCGCCGTCAAAGCGCGGATCGTCGAGGGGACCTACACGCCGGGTTACCGGCTGGTGCTCGCAAAGATCGCCGAAGACCTGGGCTTCAGCGTGGTCCCGGTCCGGGAGGCGATCCGCCGGCTGGAGGCCGAAGGACTGGTGAAGTTCGAACGGAACGTGGGAGCCACGGTCTCCGGGATCGATCCCACCGAATACCTGTACACGATGCAGACCTTGAGCATCGTGGAAGGTGCCGCCACGGCATTGTCGGCTCCGCTGATCGATTCGGTTGCGATTGCCCGGGCACGTGCTGTGAACGAAGAGATGCGTGAGTGCCTGGAACACTTCGATCCCGTCCGCTTCACGGCTTTGAACCAGGACTTCCACAGTGTCCTCTTTGAACACTGCCCGAACCCGCACATCCTCGACCTGGTCCACCGGGGCTGGAACCGGTTGGCCTCGTTGAGGTCCTCCACGTTCCGGTTCGTCCCCGGCCGCGCCCAGGAATCAGTCCGCGAACACGAAGCACTGCTGCAGCTCATCGAGTCCGGAGCAGACGCCGACACCATCGAAAAAGCAGCCCGCCAACACCGCGCCGCCACCCTCGACGCATACCTCTCCACCACCACCTAAAAGCAACCCGGGGTCACTTATGGCCCATAAACCCACCTCGAATGGGCCATAAGTGACCCCGCGTTGGAAGAAAAGGAAGACAACGATGACGACCTCGGTAGAAACCAACAAGCATTACATTCCCGAAAACCTGCCCACCCATATCCAGCACTTCATCAACGGCGAGTTCGTTGACTCCGTGTCCGGTAAGACCTTCGACGTCCTGGATCCGGTCTCCAACGGCAATTACGCCACCGCTGCTGCCGGCCAGAAGGAAGACATCGACCTCGCCGTGGCCGCCGCCCGCGAAGCCTTCAAGAACGGCCCGTGGCCGAAGATGAAGCCGCGCGAACGTGCCCGTGTCCTGAACAAGATCGCCGACGCCGTTGAAGCGCAGGAAGCACGCCTCGCCGAGCTGGAGACGTTCGATACCGGCCTGCCGATCACCCAGGCAAAGGGCCAAGCGCTCCGGGCTGCCGAGAACTTCCGCTTCTTCGCGGACCTGATCGTGGCCCAGTTCGACGACGCCATGAAGGTTCCGGGCTCGCAGATCAACTACGTGAACCGCAAGCCGATCGGCGTCGCAGGCCTCATCACGCCGTGGAACACGCCCTTCATGCTGGAGTCCTGGAAGCTCGCCCCGGCTTTGGCAACGGGCAACACCGTGGTCCTCAAGCCTGCCGAGTTCACCCCGCTCTCTGCGTCGCTGTGGGCGCAGATTTTCAAGGACGCCGGCCTGCCCGACGGCGTGTTCAACCTGGTCAACGGCCTGGGCGAGGAAGCCGGCGATGCACTGGTGAAGCACCCGGACGTGCCGCTGATCTCCTTCACCGGCGAGACCACCACGGGCCAGACGATCTTCCGCAACGCAGCCGCCAACCTCAAAGGCCTGTCCATGGAACTCGGCGGCAAGTCCCCGTGCGTCGTGTTCGCCGACGCCGACCTGGACGCTGCGATCGACTCGGCACTGTTCGGGGTGTTCTCCCTCAACGGAGAACGCTGCACCGCCGGCTCCCGCATCCTGGTTGAGCGCGCCATCTACGACGAATTCTGCGAAAAATACGCAGCCCGGGCCAAGAACATCGTGGTGGGCGATCCCCACGACCCCAAGACCCAGGTCGGCGCACTCGTCCACCCGGAGCACTACGACAAGGTGGCATCGTACGTGGAGATCGGCAAGTCCGAAGGCCGGCTCCTGGCCGGTGGCGGCAGGCCCGACCACCTGCCTGAAGGCAACTACATCGCACCCACGGTGTTTGCCGACGTCGCGCCTGACGCGCGGATCTTCCAGGAGGAAATCTTCGGTCCCGTCGTGGCCATCACGCCCTTCGAGAACGACGACGAAGCCCTCGCCTTGGCGAACAACACCAAGTACGGCCTGGCGGCCTACATCTGGACCCAGAACCTGACCCGGGCCCACAACTTCTCCCAGAACGTCGAAGCCGGGATGGTCTGGCTCAACAGCCACAACGTCCGCGACCTCCGCACCCCGTTCGGCGGCGTCAAAGCTTCCGGCCTGGGCCACGAAGGCGGCTACCGTTCCATCGACTTCTACACCGACCAGCAGGCCGTGCACATCACGCTCGGTTCGGTCCACACACCCAAATTCGGCGCCTAAATCGGAGTTTTTGTACAGATAACGCCCCTAAAACCCGTTCTAAAGGGCCGTACCTGTACAAAAAATCCATCCAAATGACCCCTTTCAACGAAGAGAGAATCCCATGAGCAACCCATTCACCGGCCCCATCCCCACTCCCACAGTCCCGGCTCCGGATATCGTCCGCTGCGCGTACCTGGAACTCGTAGTCACGGACCTGGAGAAGTCCCGCGCGTTCTACGTGGACCTGCTGGGCCTGCACGTCACCGAAGAGGACGAGAACACCATCTACCTGCGCTCCTTCGAGGAGTTCATCCACCACAACCTGGTCCTCCGCAAGGGCCCGGTCGCCGCAGCTGCTGCCTTCGCCTACCGTGTGAAGTCCCCGGCCGAGGTCGACGCCGCCGAGGCCTACTACCGCGAGCTGGGTTGCCGCGTTGAGCGCCGCAAGGAGGGCTTCACAAAAGGCGTGGGCGACTCCGTCCGCGTCGAGGATCCGCTGGGCTTCCCGTACGAGTTCTTCTACGACGTCGAGCACGTCGAACGCCTCACCCAGCGCTACGACCTCTACTCCGCCGGGGAACTGGTCCGCCTGGACCACTTCAACCAGGTCACCCCGGACGTTCCCCGCGGCCGTAAGTACCTGGAGGACCTCGGCTTCCGCGTTTCCGAGGACATCAAGGATTCCGACGGCGTCACTTACGCCGCGTGGATGCACCGCAAGCAGACCGTGCACGATACCGCCCTGACCGGGGGCAACGGACCCCGCCTGCACCACATCGCGTTCTCCACGCACGAGAAGCACAACATCATCCAGATCTGCGACAAGATGGGTGCCCTGCGCATCTCGGACCGGATCGAACGCGGTCCCGGACGCCACGGTGTGTCCAACGCGTTCTACCTCTACATCCTTGACCCGGACGGCCACCGCGTGGAGATCTACACGCAGGACTACTACACCGGCGATCCCGACAACCCCACCGTCACCTGGGACGTCCACGACAACCAGCGCCGCGACTGGTGGGGCAACCCCGTGGTCCCGTCCTGGTACACCGAGGCCTCCCTGGTCCTGGACCTCGACGGCAACCCGCAGCCCATCATCGAGCGCGAAGACAAGTCCGAAATGGCCGTCACAGTCGGCGCCGACGGGTTCTCCTACACCCGGCCCGAGGGCGCTTCAGATACGGCGGAGGGCTTCAAGCTGGGAGCCCAGGTCTAGGCCATGTTGGACGCGAAGACGATCGAAGCCATTGCCGACGAGCTCCTCGAAGCCGGCCGGAACCGTAAACCGGTCCCGCGCCTGACCGCGCGCTACCCCGACATGACGGTGGAGGACTCCTACGCCGTGCAGCAGCTATGGATGCGGCGGAACGAGGAAGCCGGACGCACGTTGGTGGGGCGCAAGATCGGCCTCACGTCCAAAGCCATGCAAGCTGCCACCGGCATCACCGAGCCCGACTACGGCGCCATTTTCGATGACATGGTCCTGGAGACCGGCTGTTCCGTGGAGTGGGACAAGTACACCCATCCACGGGTGGAGGTGGAGCTGGCCTTCGTGCTGAAGTCCGGCCTCAAGGGGCCCGGCTGCACTATTTTCGACGTGCTCAACGCGACTGACTACGTGGTTCCGGCCCTCGAAATCCTGGACTCCAGGATCGAAATGGAGGGCCGGACCATCGTGGACACCATCTCGGACAACGCCGCGATGGGGGCCATGGTGGTGGGTGGACGACCGGTGCGGCCTGACGCCGTCGACCTCCGCTGGGTGTCCGCGATCCTGTACAAGAACCAGACCGTCGAGGAGACCGGAGTCGCGGCCGGCGTGCTCGACCACCCGGCCAATGGAGTGCACTGGCTGGCCAACAAGATCGCCGCGCACGGGGATTCGATGAAGGCCGGAGATATCATCCTGGCGGGCTCGTTTACCCGCCCCCTGTGGGTGTACAAAGGTGATACCGTTCACGCGGATTACGGACCGTTGGGAGTTGTGACATGTCACTTCAGCTGAGCCCCACCTTCTATTCGGCCCTCTCCGAGGCTGGGCGTCCATTGGCCGGGATGTGGGTCTGCTCCGGCAGCCCGCTGGTGGCGGAAATCTGCGCCGGTTCAGGTCTGGACTGGGTGTTGATCGACGCGGAGCACAGTCCCAACGGCCTCGAATCGATCCTTGCCCAGCTCCACGCCGTCAGCGGTTACCCCGTGCAGGCCATGGTCCGGCCACCGGTCAATGACACCGTGGTCATCAAGCAGTACCTGGACCTCGGCGTGCAGAACCTGCTTATCCCCATGGTGAACTCTGCGTTTGAGGCAGCCTCTGCGGTTGCTGCTGTACGGTACCCGCCGCATGGTGTTCGCGGCGTCGGATCCGCACTGGCCCGGGCTTCACGGTGGAACCGCGTCCCGGACTATCTGGCTTCAGCCTCGGAGACCATCAGCCTCACCGTTCAGATCGAATCCGAGGCTGCGGCATCAGCTGTGGAGGAGATCCTGGCCGTCGACGGCGTGGACGGCATCTTCCTCGGCCCCTCGGACCTCGCAGCCTCCATGGGACTGCTGGGACAGCAGGAAAATCCCTTGGTGAGGGCCGTCGTCGAGCATTGCCTGGAAGCCGCTAAAGCGGCCGGCAAGCCTGCCGGTGTGAACGCCTTCAACCCTGATACCGCCCGTGCCTATCTCGACGCCGGTGCCTCCTTTGTGCTTGTCGGTGCCGATGTGGCGGTGCTGGCCCGCGAGTCGGAGAGGTTCGCCAAGACGTTCATCCCCGTGCCCGAAGCGGCGGAGCGCGACAGCTACTGACAGCTACTGGACCAGAGGTGGTGGGCTAGGCTGGACGGCACGAGAGCCTGAGGGGGCAGAGCCATGAAACGCCGTGTTGTCGCTGTAGTTGCCGTAGTTGCCGTTGTTGCCGCGTTGGGGCTGGCCGGTTGTTCGTCGCCAACAGGTCCGGACGTCCTGGCCAGGGAAGCGACGGCAGAGGACCAGCTTCCGGAGCCCGTGAGCCTCACAGGAGTGGATCTTGAGGTCGAGCCGGGGTCGGCCCGTTTGTTGGCTACCCATGATGACGTGAAGTACTACGGGGCCAAGAGCAAGACAGGCGGATCCGCTTGCCTGTATGCGGTGCCGGTCGGACTCCCGGAGCGATGGAGGGCAGGCTGCGCGGCGGTTGCCACAGGTGAGGAGATCCTCACCCTCACTGTGTTTGACGGTTCACAAGCGAAGCTCATCAACGATAACGTCGACGCCGGCCAAGCGAAGTACCAAGGCTGGAGCCAGATCCAAAAGAATGTGCTGATCCGCCCCGCTGACCGATCCTGAGCTACTTGCGCGCCATGTACCACTCGGTGAATTCACGGGCGCGGCCGTCGTCGGCGAAACGGATCACCCAAAGGTTGTCATAGGTAGGCTCACCGTTGAGGTATGTGGTCACGCCTTGGACGAAAGCGGTATCGCCGTCCTGCCCCAGGAGTGTCCATTCGAAGGTCCAGTCCTCAGGCTTGTCGCCTGCGTCTGCCCACGCCTTGACGATCTCTTCGTGGCCATTCCACGGTTTCTCCGTGTTGGGTTTGTCGAAGTAGGTGGCGTCCTCGGTGAAGAGCGCCCGGATGTCGTCAGGCTCGTTCGAGGTCCATGCGCGTTCGTACCGGTCCATCCAGGAGTTCACGTCGTTGGTCATGTACCCGTTCTACCCTCCGCTGGGGTGGGGTTCAACGGGTGCCCAGCCGGGGACGGCCAGGCGGGGAGGGCCAGGCGGGGAGGGCCAGCCGGGCGTACTAGGCCGGGCGTGCGATTCCCCGGGTTGTCCGGCGGATATGGTCCGGGGTGAGCCCTGTCAGTGACGCGAGTTCCAGATCATCACAAACGTGATTTCGGAGTGCCATCACAATCAGGGCTTCCCGCCGCTCCGTGATCTGTTCGCGGTGCCTCTCGGCCGCACGAAGCTCATGGCTTTTGGTCTTCAACGCAGCCAACTGGGCTTGCCGGGGAAGTCCGCTCGGATGGAGATCGTCATAAGCCAAAGCGATGGTTCGGACGGTGCGGAGATTCTCGCCAGTCGCTGCGGAAATGGTTGCGAGCCCCAACCCGTCTTCCACAGCTTGCGCAATCAACTCGTTCCTGGCGGCGGTGAGGTTGCGGATAGCGCTGGAAGCATGGCTCAGGAGTTGCCGGTGCAGGGCCAGTGCATGCACGAGTTTGGCGCGTTCCACGTGAGTCGGAGCCTCGGTTCGTGGTGCACGGGCGCGGTATGAGTACCGGGCTGTGGTTGACCGGGTATGGGTTGGCATGGGCTACCTTTCGGTCACGGAACGGGCGCTGCGCGGACACTTCCAACCCTTCGAATCTAGGCGGAGTCCAGCAAGCCGCGGAAATACCAAAACCGCGTGAACCCATAAGCAAAGTGCATGGGTGTGGTGCCGCCTTCGGTCATAAGACTCCCTTATAGATCCACGCACATTAGGTCTTATCCAGAGCCCCCTTTCAGTCCTTAGTCTCGAAAAAGGGATCCGCGAATCCGCGCGTCCCGGGTTCCACATTCCTGGAGGAGACATGTCCGAGTTCCTGCCGGCGTCGAGGGTCAGCCGCATCAAGGCCTCAGCCAGCGTCGCCGCTGCCGCCCGCGTCCGCGAACTGAAAGCCGAAGGCGTCCAAATCATCGACCTCACGGTCGGCGAGCCGGATTTCGACACCCCTGACCACATCAAGGCCGCCGCCATCAAGGCAATTAACGCCGGCGAGACGAAGTACACGTCGGTCACTGGCACCCCTGAGCTGCAGGCCGCCATCCTGAACAAGATCGAGCGGGACGCCGGACATCGCTATGACGCCAAGCAGCTCACCATCGGTGGCGGAGCGAAGCAGGTCCTTTACGTGGCACTGATGGCATCGCTCAACCAGGGCGACGAAGTGATCGTCCCCGCGCCGTACTGGGTTTCCTACCCGGACATGGTCCTGGCCAATGACGGCACTCCGGTGATTGTCCCGTGCGGCGAGGATACGGGCTTCAAGCTCACACCGGCCGCACTGGAGGCGGCCATCACACCCAAAACCAAGTGGCTCATCCTCAACGCTCCGTCCAACCCGACCGGGGCCGTCTACACGCGTGAGGAACTGCAGGAGCTCGGGGAGGTCCTCGGGAAGAATCCGCACGTCTTCATCCTCACCGACGATATCTACGACGAAGTCCACTTCGGCGACGGCCGCGTGACCAGCCTGGTCACAGCCGTCCCGGCGCTCAAGGACCGCGTCCTGTTGGTCAACGGAGTTTCCAAGGCCTATGCCATGACCGGTTGGCGGCTCGGCTACGGAGTGGGTCCAGTACCCCTGATTGCGGCCATGAACAAACTGCAGTCGCAGACGTCGTCGTGCCCGTCGTCCATCAGCCAGGCCGCAGCAGTCGCGGCGCTGAACGGTGACCAGTCCTTCGTCCGTGACTCGGTGGAGGTCTACCGCAAACGCCGGGACGCCGCCGTCGAGGGCCTCAACGCCATCAACGGCCTGTCCGTTGCGCCGGCCGAAGGCGCCTTCTACGCGTACGTGAATTGCTCAGGCGTAATCGGCAAAACCGCGCCCGACGGCAAGGTCATCGGGAACGACCAGGACTTCACGCTCTACCTGTTGGACGCCGCACGCGTGGCCGTCATCCAGGGTTCGGCCTACGGCTTGGGCCCTTACTTCCGGATCTCCTTCGCTACCTCGCTGGAGACCATCAACGCCGGTGTGGACTCTATCCGCGATGCCGTCAACGCCCTCAACTAGAAAGATCCAGACAATGATCCACGTCAAGACCAAGTTCGAGCGCCCCGACGCCGATGTCGTCAGCCGCCTCGCCAAGTTTTCCTCTGCCACCATCCACGAAGCACAGGGCCGCCGCGGCGCGCTGAGCTCCAGGATCAAGCCGATCGACCGTTCCATGTCCTTCTGCGGCCCGGCCGTCACTGTCGCCTGCGCACCACAGGACAACCTCATGCTCCAGGTCGCCATCCACTATGCCCAGGCCGGCGATGTGGTCCTGGTCGGCGCGCAGGAAATGGCCGAGGCCGGCACGTTCGGCGATGTCCTGGGCAACGCGATGAAAGCCAAGGGAATCGCTGCCATGGTCACCGATTCCGGCGTGCGGGACACCCAAGACTTGATTGAACTCGGCCTTCCCGTGTTCTCCGGCAGCGTCAGTATCAAGGGCACCGTCAAGGAAACCCTCGGCCCGATCAACCACCCCATCGTCTTCGGCGACGAAATCATCTACCCGGGCGACATCCTCCGCGGCGACGCTGACGGCGTTGTGGTGGTCCGCCGCGAAGAGGCCGAGGAAGTCATTGCGCTGTCCCAAGCACGCGATGACCACGAGCGCGAACTCATCAAGCTCTACCATGACGGCGGCAACACCATTGAGCTCTGCGGACTGACGGAGAAGCTCAAGGAGAAGGGCCTCCTGGTAGAGGACTGATCTTCCGCGAAGGGGCCGGTCGCGCGTCTGTGGCGTTGCGGCCGGCCCTTTGGTGTGCCTGTTTACGGCACGAGCGGTTGCGGCAAGTCTGGTTTGTGGCACGATCAGGGCCGCGGGCATGAAAAAGGCGCCCTTGCCGGGGGCAGGGCGCCTTGGTGCGGTCGAGTTAAGCGGTCCGGTGCAGCGGCGGTGGAAGTACGACGGCGGGTGGCCGGGTCCGGCGGCTGCCCCTGCGGCCGCCGCTCAGTCGAGACCGGAGTGGCCGGGGCGGGTATCCACCAGATGCCACTC
>Ga0308160_10006925_pt1 | contig 11394 bp, 12 predicted proteins | sample PhyFR1_FD_201036 | JGI IMG/M metagenome (GOLD analysis project Ga0308160, IMG submission 201036) | Phyllosphere microbial communities from UC Gill Tract Community Farm, Albany, California, United States - DLSLF.R1 | ecosystem: Host-associated > Plants > Phyllosphere > Unclassified | place: USA... | reverse complement strand
GACGGCCCCCTCATTTCCACCTCCGACTTGGTCGTCGCCGTCATCGTTATCGTTATCGCCTTCTTCGGTAACTGAAGGCAATCGTCGTCCCTTCTTGCGGCGCGTAGACGGGGCTCGCATAGGTCGAACAGGTTGCTGCACGGCGACGATGGTGTCGTCGTTCCTGGGATGGGTCTGTGTCGCGATGGATTTATTCGAGAACAGACTCTTGACGAATGGATTGTTGGATCCCTGCGGTTCATTGCTGGTTTGAGGGCCGAACGAGGCGCCTCGAAGCAGTCGGACGATATCCGCACTGGTTTCGTTGGCGTTGCGTTCCAGGAAGTTCTCTGCGGAGTAGGTGACGGGGCCGGAGTAGTGATTGATCGTGAAGCCGCTGTGACCGCCGAGATTGAAGGAGGAATGACCTGTGTATCTTTTGCCCATTGCCTCCAACATGCTCGACTCGGTCCGCTTCTTGATCGCGTGATCGTCCAGAATGCGTACGATCCCGGATCTCGGTTCGGACAGCATCTTCAAGCACTCGGAGTTGTCAAAGTAGGGCACCTTTGAAATGGTAAGGCCTTCTTTACGTGCTTCGTCGTATGTTTTGTCGTGGATTCGATGCAAGATCCAATTGTGTACCTTTTCGTTGGCGAAGTTGAAGCAGAATTGATCTACCGAATTGGTACCGGCCGTAGGCCCAGCGTTGTTTTGCGCGCCAGGCAGATCCAGAAGTGCAATGAAGGAACCGAACGAATCTTTGCAGAGTTTTTGGTTGACGTGTTCGTTGAGCCACGAGAAGAGAAGCGAGTAAAGCGTTCGAGCGAGCTCATCTCGGACTTGCTCCGCCTGTTCGGGATCGAGGAAGGTCGTGCAAACCTCTCGCTTCATAAGGATCGTCTTGAATGAGAACAGCTCTTCTAGCGCTTCGGCTGGGACACCGAGGAACTCAGCGACAGTGTCGAGAACATCCTGATTGTGTACCACCGCGCCTTCGTGTTCTGATCCTCCGGAGACGAATTGCAAGTTGCCAATGTGAATAATCGTGGCCAGGAGCTGGCAGACCTGAGCGACGAGTCGAGTTGATAGACCAACAGTCCTAAACGCCTGCTTGAGCTTGTCGAACTGTTGCTTGTCGTCTACACCCTGCCGACGGACCCTCGATTGTAAGTATCGATAGTGGTTGACGTCTCCGAGGCGTAAGTGCGATTTCTCTTCCCCCTGTACACCAGCAACAAGGTAGTAGAAAACGTGAAAGTTGCGCTCGCCCGTCGGGGGCGGCTGACACACTCGAGATCGTTCAAAGTAGTATTCTATCGTCTTGATTCCGTCCAGTCGTCCACGATCGTTGAATTGCAGCTCGGTATAGTTCCCGAAACGCGAAGCGTTGTCGTTGCTGATAGTATGGGCGTTGCCAAATGACTCGAGGATGAACTAGCAGGTCAGCGATTGTCCAGCGGGAACTGCAGCGTAATCACCTCGGCGTTGGCGATCTGACCACCAAGCTTGTATCCCTTCTTCCCTTGACTCGCAACGCTGACTTCTGAAACCGCCTTGATCGCCAATCGCCTCATCTCGCTCTTGCCTGAGCCCATAGCACCGCTACGCCATCAGCCCCGACAACTTACGCGGTGTAATCCGCTGGACTCACCTTAGTAGAACGATTTGATCTTGTCTCGTTCGCTTCATGTTGTAGTATGCACCTAATGCCATCCTGAACATATGGGGACTCAGACGCTCTTTGGAGAGCCCCGATCCTCGCTCCTCTCTTGGCACCTCATCGTCAACTGCCGATCGATAGTATTCCGCGACATAATCTTGCAGCGAGGCATCACCGTTGGTCGGAAGATAGGTGTGAGGGTTTACGGATACAAGGGAGGTCGAAGATATGGATGTGTAGGGGTTGGACGCGAGATATCTTTCGCGAAGCGTGGCGAGGATGGTGTCTTCTGCAATAGAGGGTAACGAGCTGGCCGTAAGCTTATGCATGGGAGAGAAAGATTTGCATCGTCCTCGAGAGGTTGAGATTGGCAGCTCGGACTCACCAGATGTCATTGATCTTCTCAAATCGGGAAGCACCTCGAGACGAAGAAGAGCTCGCCATCGCTCAAACAATTAATTAACTTTACTTTCCCACAAGCTCTTTTAGGTCGTCACAAAACACACGCGTCGGTCCACTTCGTCGTGACGGAACTATCGATACAGCCGACCAATCGCAGAGCGCTCTACGAAGCCGAGGTAGAAAGCAAGAGTCTATGAGAGAGCTGAGATGAAATGTTTCGACGTGAGATGTCAAACGAAAGGGATGGCGTCGTTGGCCGGGCTTGTGAGGCTGTGTCTTTTTTACCTTTCGTCAGAGCGGGTCGCGATTTGCCGCACAAACATCGTGCCACAACGCAATGACTCATTTTCTGCATGCAATTCTTCGTATCATCTTTCTACATGGACTGAGCGCTTCGACTTTTCGTTCTCGCTTTGCATGCATACAGCTGTGCACGATTCCAATCGATGAGAACGGATATGCGTAACGGCATCAACCGCGCGGAATTCTGCCTCCACCTTTTGAAACACTTGGCGCGTCGATCGTTTGTGGCAGGTTGAGCACGGGAATCATGCGAGGTAGCTCAAAAGTCTGATCCCGCCACGCACACCTCACCATCCATCAATCAGCTGCCGTTGATCAGATGTCGACATAAGCATGCGCTGCAGAAGATCAGTCATGAGCCGCGCTGGACGGATCGGGAGATAAACAAACCGCAAGGTCCTTTGGCATTCGGGCACGATCAGTGGCGGGTGTGTGTACATCGTTCCTTGACGACGAAGAATGTCCCGGCCGACGTGCCGATGCTAGCGTCATCTTGTTAGAGCTTAGAGCTGAATTGATGTCAGACCCGCACCTATATAACGATTGACCCTCTTGCTGTCTTGCTCTACTTGTGCTTCTCTCCTCTCGTCACGAAGACATCCTTAGCCTCACCATCGCGATCTTACTTCTCGAAGACACTCATCATGCCGCGACAAAGTTCACCTCAGACTCCCACGAAGCCTGTTCGTAACCCATCCCGTAAGCCAAAATCTGGCGATCCTCGCGCAAAGAAGGCTCCCAAATTGGAGCTTGGATCCGACTTCACTCCGTCGCCCAGTCCTTCTTCGGACGACTCGAGATCCAGCGCCTTCGTCCCGAAAGACGAGCCCGCCGACCTTGATGACGATATCAAACCCGACCTATCCGGGGAGGAGGACACCAAGCCAGCCAAGAAGCGCAAGACTACGAAGAACACGCCCAGCCCGGCGAAGAAGAACGGTGGGAGCAAGGGCGGTGCGTGGACCGGAAACGAGGATTGGGCGATGTTCACCTTGATCCATCCAAAGGTCGGAACCAGCTGGGCAGCTGTTGCCGAGGCTGTCGGAAGAGATGCCAAAGTGAGTACTCGATGCACCACCAGGTCGAAACGGTCTGACTCTCAGTCCTGCCAGAACAGGTATGCCGTCATCAGCAAGAGGCTCGAGCCTGCCATCAAGTCCATTTCGGGCGCTTGAAAAGGAGGACTGTTCGATAGCCGAATCATTGCGCGTCAAGACCCTCGGGTGATCAGCAGTATGGGAAAGAATCATGTATATCACAATATATCGAGACCGAACAGCCCAAAACTAAAGCAAAGCAGAACCCGGTCGCGGCAGCAGTCAACCCATCAGTTCCTGCAATCCACTGCTACCGCTTCCCCTTCCAACCGTCTACTTTGGCGCCGAAATCGCCCATTTTCAGCCCCATCTCCGTCTTGATCATTTTCCACTTGTCCACCACCTTTCGCTTCGTAGTCTTTTGCGTCAATTCGTCAAGGCGCCTCTCGAAGTCGTCACGTGTGTCTTGATCTTTGATCGTGGGCTCCGATCTGACGGAGAGGAGTTGCAACGCCGAATTGTTGAGTCGGGAGTAGAGGTTTGGAGTCGTCTGCGCAATTGAGTCGGGATGATGCTCGAGGGGTGTCGCCCGAGTATCATATGCGACCGGCGGTTCGCGTCCTGTGAGTTTGTTCAAGAGTGACTTCCGACGGGTAAGTCGAGCAGGGCGGGAGAAATGAGTAGAGGGGGGTTCTTTGCCTTTGGGCAAGAGAAGATAATCGACCGAGCCTGATATCAGCAGGGTTGTGACTGATCACGTACGAGACACCCAAGGCTGCTTCACAATGGACGGACGGGGAGTGACCTTGGAGCGCTGACTCCAAGGCCCGAGGGTCTCGGGTGAATCGCGCAGCGGAACGAAAGTTGGCTCCGGGGGAGTCGGAAAGGGTTCTTTCGGTAAAGGCTTGTTGGTCCGCAGTTTGGTTGATCTTGGCGTGAGAACGGAAGAGATCTGATGTTGTGGGGTGCAAGGGGTATGTGGGCTCTTGTAGTGGTTGAGAGCGGTCCCGACAGGAGTGACAACCACCGATTCATCTGTGTAGCCGGAGGAAGAGCTAGCGTAGCGATAGTGTGGTAGATGACGCGCTTGGGAGACGAAAGCACGCGTCGCCTGATGGATGACCACTTCTGGTTCGGTCGGCTGACCGTTAGTCTACAGTGAGAATCTAGAACAGGCTCTTACAGTAGGGGGCGATATCAGCGCGTCTGGGATACATTGACGACGTTTTGGACGGAGAGGTGGCACAGGACCTGATCGGAGGACGATTTCCGGCGAACGAGGCGGGGACTGGGTGAAGGCTGCCAGTAAGTCACGATTGTCGCGCGACCAACCTGACGGTGTCCTATTCCGCACGATCAGCGCCGGAGGTAGCAGTCGCTGGCTGTTTACGCGGATGACGGGGATCTGCGGTTGTTCAATCCTAACAGGCCGTTGACGTGGCGCCTCGTCACGTGGGCAATGCACACCCAGCATCTCCAGTATAGGTCTTCCGTTTGAACCGTCCATGTCGGTGAAAGCCGCAGGTGTTGATGTCGAGAGAGACGTGCTGTCAACTAGATTTCAAGACGCGTTAAGTATGTCCAGGATCGGTACATGCGGGTCAACCGAGAAGAGGCGGACGCAACCAGTTGCGCGCGGATGACACACCTAGGGGTCAGAACATGAATAACTTACAAGGTGCCTTGCGAGCGATCCTGGCCCAGTCTGTTTCGAACAGAGTTAGTCGTGGAATCAACCGTCGGTATTGAACCAAGGACATGCTGACCATGCGATGTCTTCTCAGATCAGCAATCGTATCTTGAGGCGCATCGTTGAAAAGTGCTGATATCGTGGGTTGAGTGTTTCAGGCGCTTTTTCGCCCTTGGCTTCATGTAGCAGGTATCGATGCGTGTAGCCAAGGATATTGCTATAGCCTCGCGAGACATAGGTTCACCGTTTCCAGTTGTAGACATCGTCCTCGTTTTGTCCTTGATCACACGAAGACACGATGGGATGCCGTGGATCGAGCGGCGCACAAGCAGATACACGACCGAGTCGGTATTGCATGATGTAAACGGACTCAGCTGATGTTGCGGCGATCATATCCCACGATCCACCTCCCCCCCTTGTCCTTGCTCACGTCTGAGGAGCGATATCGAGGGCCTTCGGTATGTCACCGGTTCTGGGGCCTTTCAGGGAATTTAGCCGTCTGTTAAACCTGAAACAACAGGGGTAAACAAGTGCGAAACGCAAAGCAGTCTTCAAGGGGCCTCGTCACTCAACCTTCCTCTGCGACCATAGTGAACAGCTGGCGATCTGATCGCGTTGGAATGCACGCGAGACTATGCGAATCTGATGATCATAGACAAAGTAGTAGTGCGCCTTTTGAGGGCTGTTTGTGCGTTCTTTCAGGGTCTGTCGAATTGTTTGTGCCTTGGCCGCCACGTGCCGTTACCGTCACAAAAGACGCCGGTTGATATCAACAACCCTACAAACTTGGTGCGGTCACACTACACTTCAGTCACTTTCACACAGGCTCAAGGTTCGTATAGTCACTCCATTTCATCAAGGTCGATCAAGGTGACCGCTCGCCCCAAGACAAACCACTCAGCAGGCTGAAAATCGCATCGCCCCTTCTCGCACAGCTCGCAATTCCGATACCGACCGGCCGTCTGTTGCCCGCGCCGTAGTCCTTCTCTCGCATAGTCTGACACCTGCCTTTGGAATCTTCAGCATGCCGCATCAAACACCGCCAAGTCTGGCGACGACCTCGTTTCCGGTGATCCCTTATCCGTCAACAGACTACGACTATCGATACGGTCAGCAGCAGAACATCGACGATATAGTATATCGCTATTCAGCCGAGTCGAACCGAGGAACACCGAAAGTCGGCCTTTACAGCCAAGACGGTCTGTGGGACGAGGACGACAGATCCTGTTCGGACGCGGCGACGACGATCCGACCAGATTCCGGTTCTACGTTCGGGGCCAGCAAAAGCAAGTCCGAACGGAGTAGCGTGAAAGGCAGAAGCCGCAGCGGGACAATGGCCTCGGGAGTAAAGACGGAGAGTGGCATGTGGGGATCATGGGGCAGGAAACAGTCGATGGCCGTCCCCTTGACGGACAAGAATTCTAATACCACCATCGAAGTCTCGCTTCAATCCCCAGCAGTGCCGCCGAAGGGACTGGAGAAGAAGAAGAGCAAAAGTGTGCTCAGAGGGAAAGGACGCAGAGGCGAATTAAGCGTCAACATCTCGCCTTCTGGTGGAGATGATGGACCTGTGAGTAGCTGACCTTGACCAATACTCACTCAAGCTCGACACGCCTCCCCCTCTTCCGCCAACACCCGCGAGCTTCATGACTGGTTCGTCGCCCGCTCTGTCGACGGCGTCAATGTTATCTCCACCGACCTACCCTACACGGCCACAGCTCACGCCGGAGATTCAACAGGCTCCTCCGGCCGAGAAGTCATCCGCCAAATCTTCCTGGCGACGCGGCATGCAAAAGCTCTTCAAGTCGAAATCATCGGTTGCTCTCCGCGAAGCGTTCAAAGAAGTCGACACGAATCGTCCTGCGATGCCCGAAATGATGCCGCGACCCCACTACAATCCCCTTGGCAAGCCATTCTCGTCGACTCCACCGATGCCCTCGATGAAAGCTCAACGGGATACGACATGGAGCATATACTCCAACTCTCCCCTTTCGCCTCCTTCGGCGCTGGGCGTAGCCTTGGGGTCCAGCTCCCACCCACATCTCCCGGCGGATCCTTTCGCATCATCCCTCGATATGTCATCAAACAGGGTACCGGCCTCGATCTCAGCTAGTCCGGCGGTCCCGCCTAAACCCCGTCTCAGCCGCAATTCTCCTAGTTTGCGCGATCTAAAGGCGTTCCTAGCTCCCGCTAAACCACGGTTGACGAAAGCGAAAAGCATGGCCAACATCCGACAACAGGCCGTCCCGGCTAGCGCTCCACCAGAGAAAGTACAATTCACGCCAGTCGAAGCAAAGTTCCCGAAGAGGGTCAAGTCGGTCATCTTCCCACCGACAACGGAGCGACGAGCTGCCAGCGAAGAACCCAAACCGGTTATCAGGCCAAGACCCACTCTGTCTCGTATAGCCACCGACTCGCCCCCTTTGCTGCCTCCGCGCCCTTCTTACTTCCCAAGCCCTGCATCATACCAGCTGCCGGTATCTGCGCCTGGCTCGCCTCTTTCTCAACCTCCCAGTGTCGAGAGCCCTGGCTCAGCGACCGGCCCGCCACCATTGACGCCCCTCCCTGCTTTGCCCGCTTCAGCTCCTTTGTCACCTATCGGCACGACGCCAATCAAACGTAGCGGGTCCGGAGCGGTTCTTCTCCCTCGATCTAGGTCCACGAGCATGTCGCTCAAAGCGCCGCCAACGAGCTCGAGTTTCTTCGACTTGTACGAACAGCTCGGCATCTGGCCTACTCCATCAGAGAAGGACTCTTCCACGGAAGCTAGCCCGGAAGTCTCCAGCACAGAATTGCAGCCTGCCGCTAAGATCGAGAGCAAGCAGGTTATCTCCAAATCCTCCTCGACCACTTTCTCAGTGAGCAGCTGGGAAGCTGCAATCTCAGCGTTCCCTGTGATAGACGATTTGTCGCTGCCAGCGGGCAGTCCGAGTATGGACTTTGGACAGCCGCACATGATGGATCAAGAGATGGCTACGATGGCTCCCTTGTCAACGATGCTGGATGAAGATGACGAGGCGGACGCATCTTTCACCAGTCTCGTAGCTGTTGGTGGCTCGACCTGCTCAGCCTCAACAAGTTACGCATCGTCGCAACGGACCTCGACTGCACAAGCCTATTCATCGTCACGTGCGCAACAGACTTCTCGATCAAATGCCAGCAACGGATATTCTGGAAATCATCACGGTGGTTCGCGCCATGCTGGTGGATCGCACGACGGGTCTGGCTCTCCCAGCAGGGATGAAACCCGACCATCAGGCGATGGGGCATGGTTTGACGGGGCGTCGGCGGGTTCCAGCGGCGACTCGAGCGATGACGAGGATGACAAACCGTTGTCCACTCTTCACCCCGAAGCAGCCGCGATGCAGAAGAGAGACGCTATCAAGCGCAAAGCATCGAAAAGGGCGGCGAGAGTTCGGGCAAAGGGTCGGAACCCGGGAGGCGAGAGTGGCTGGGACGGGGAAGGTGGCATACCGGCAGCAACTCTAAGTCAACGCTTGGAGAAGATGGCGATCAACCCACAAGTCAGGGTGTTCAACTGGCAATTGGCGCAGAGTCTTGCCGCCAGCTCGAGTACGAGACAACGCACTCAGCCCAATCCTGCCGGAGACTTGCGTCACGCACGCAGTGTCATTGACCCATCTCGTGAAGCGAGCAATTCGACTGCACACCGGAGTCGGACCAGTACGCGGAGCGAAAGAAGAACACCGACCTTGCCTTCCTTGCCAACCATCCCCAGTCCCGTTTCCGCAACATTTTCGCAGACGCATTCGCCCACTCTCGCCTCGTATGGCCAAATGCCAGAACGACACATCTCGTCGCGCCGGACTGAGGTGTGTGGTCAACCTATGAGTGCTCGATCCACGTCGGATCCTTCACGACAGGGTTCATCGTCTGCGTCTTCCTCGTCTCATCACCAACATTCGGTTCAGCCAATGTCTGCTGGGGTGACAAGGAGCAACACAGCGGCGACGTCGCGCTCGTCAACCAGGACGCGGTCTCGAGCATTGTCCAATGCCGGGGCGCAAAAGGCGGACGACATCCTGCATGCTCGGGCTACTACCGAGCCGGTGCCCCAGCGAGTGCAACAAGCGGTCAAAGCCAATGCGTTTGTTGGCGGTTTCCACGGGACGAGAATCTACCTCGATCTCTACCCCGAAACGACCGCTCGGGATGTTTTGAGCGGATCCTCGCAACGGGGCGAATTGAGCGAGCTAGGTCAGGGTATGAACTGGGTGGTTGTCGAAAGCTTTGCCGAGCTGGGATACGGTACGTCGCGTGCTCTGAACTATGCACGGACGAAAACTGACAGCTAGAGCGTCAAGTCAGAGAGTACGAGCCGCTTCAGGCGATTGTCAAAGGCTGGGACCCGACTTGCCGTTTCAACTGTTTCATCATCAGGCAATCGAACAGCGCTATAACGACCTGGACAAGGGTGAGTAGATGTCCAACCATCGCCATAGCCAGAACCTAACAACAGGCTATACCTACCACGGCGCCGTTCGTGGGCGGATACGTGCAGTACGAGACTAAAAAGGGGAAGTGGTCGAAACGCTTCTTGGAGACCCGCGGCGGTCAAGTCTTCGTTTCTAAGAATGACAAGGTACGTTGCGTGCTTGAGAACCGTGACGCCTCGCTGACAGACAGAACAAGGAAGAGTTCCAGATCAACACTCTCTTCCACGATGTCTTCCACTCGACACGGTCTTACACCGCTCCGAAGCCTTTCGTCTTCGTCATGAAACGAGGTAAGCCTTTCGGGAGCTTTGCAATCAGAGATCCGAGCTGACGATGTAGTCGAGCCCGCGAGCTCGTTTGAGAACCCGAGCGATTACATCCACATCTTCTCGGCGGAAGACAGTATCGGCTGGAAACTTGCTGCAGCGATATTTGACGCAAAGGTGTGTTCCGTCTCATCTGCTACGCAGGAGGATCCCGCAGGACAGACGCTCATGCCAGAGTCATGCTATTGGCCAAACAAGGCCGCAGCTGCTTGCGACCGCGCTTCAACCCGTTCAGCGCCGCCCGACCGTCAAGGCCGAGACGGCACCATTGATCGATCTGAAGCAGGAGGCGGCGAAAGAAAGGCAGATGGAAAAATCTAAATCTGGGTTCACAGGGAAAGGCTTGCTGAGGATATGAACGGGGTACTCGATCTGAGGAGAGGAATCGGAAATGTAGAAGGGACAATCAGAACCGTCAATGTAACACCACGCCACACGTCAAGGACGAACACACGATCTATGCAACGTTAATGCCAAATTACAAGTACAACCCACAACGCGCGAGGCTAGTCTTTTTTGACCCATCCGATCCAGTTTTGCTGGACCCATCTATTTGCTATCTGCCTCTCTTGAGGGATATCGAGCACTGCATCGACAGTGCTTTTCAAGTCCTCATCCGTCCGCACCCTATCTGAGAAATGCAACGCGCCCTTTGCGGCTTCCTCAGAACAAATCAGGTCCATCCGTCTGAACCTGTGATCCCGCTTTATCGCGAGCCGAGTAACGCTAGTCAGGCGTAGAACGTTGAGCGATCGAGCGAGGTGGGGGATGAGGGCGGAGATGTCTTCCGCCGGTGAAGGAAGCGGCAAGTAGGTGTATACGAGCGGCACGAGCAACAACACGACGGTCCGAAGGGTGTGTATGGTGCTTGCGAGCTAGCGTGAGAGTTGTCCGGATTCCATGCCAATCCAACTTACATGAAGGCAGTCGCCTTGGACAGGACGCAGATCCCAGAGGTACCTCGCCGCCAGGTCGGCAATACACATCCCCGCTATGCCCAGCCCCAAAGTAGACCTCCACCTCTCAGCTCGGCGACTCGCCGATGGCCCCGCGATAGGCGTAAGGCTGATCAAGCCTAGAAGAACTGCCGCTCCGACGTACACACCCAACACGGCGGGCAAGGAATACCCCATATAATCGTCGGGGGAGGTACACCACACGCATTCCATCATTGTTTGATGACCAAATCGAGCGTAGTTGATTCGATTGTCCGCGTTTTGAAGCCGTTGTAGCAGTAGCTCAACGATCGGATGTGGGGAGTCTGGAGCCGCAGCCGAAGTATCGCTCACACCCAGAGCTCTTCGGATGAGCGCATTAGGCGCAAGGATGGGGAGCTTGTTAGTCGTAAAGAGGTCGAATGGCGGATGATAGAGATGTAGAAGTTGATAGATCGTATGTAAAGCGAGCAGCGCTTTGTGCGTCGCCGTCAAGGGTTCGCGAGATATGATAGGGGTCGGCTGGGGGGATTGTCGACGCCGTCGGACGAAGTTGATAAATCGAGGCAGGATTGATGGGCCGAACAGCACGAGCAGTAGCG